>VFQT010003316.1_pt1 | contig 14889 bp, 9 predicted proteins | sample 3512381 | NCBI WGS metagenome assembly VFQT01 (sample SAMN10412376, study PRJNA504923) | tailings metagenome | isolation source: Relicate 2 Philex TSF3 active mining site | place: Philippines: Tuba, Benguet | collected 2017-08-29 | reverse complement strand
AGGCTTCGTCTCGCAAAGAATAAAATGCGTAAATCATCACCGAAGCGGAGTCGTTGACGATAAAGTTGCAACACGATTTATTCGCCTAATAGTTTTTTCGAGTACTGTAATTTGTTACAAACTTCGGCCATGTTCGAAGTTTCAATGACGGTATCCAAAAAGACCTTTTCGCACTTTTTAAAATTCATATTCTCTAGTTTCTGAATGGATAAATCTTTGTACGGGAATATTTTGACCAAGGAGCCCTTCGTATGGTTTTGAGAACTCGATCGATTTAGCCCCCTATTTACCTGTATGAATTTTTCATTATTCCGGATGGACTTTACCTTTGTCGTATAGAATATACTGGTATTGGTGAGTTGAAGTTGTTCGTCATTAATGACCAAAATGGGAAACTCTATCACCTTGATTACCATTCTTATACTGAGAAATGTATCGTCATCGATATATATATTGGTATCGTTTTTTGATATATCCTTTGTCGTTTTACCCATGCAATAAAGGGGTCTTTCTTCTGGCCAGAACATGACGAAGGGGGAGGGGGGGGTCATTGCCTTTACCTCCCAGCGATTGTTTCCCAAATTATTTATATAACTACCACCCCCATTCAGTAAGTAATCAAATTTTACATTGATATCGGGTAATTTCAGCTCATGTGATTCGGGTATTAACTTGACATTCGATAAGTCTGGATAAGCCGCCCCCCATCCGTATTTTTCAATGATTCCGGGATACGATACATTTCCTATATTAGGTTGACCAGCGCATACATTGTTTTCAATTCCACAATTATTTATACCGCGCACCATCCAGAAATATCCTCCTTCGTTCAACTTAGTTGGGTACGATTCTCTTCGTTCGGCGCTTGGGTACCCGTTTGTTCCCCATTCTCTCCCCCAGCTATTGAGGCAAATCCAGTAGGGTATAAACAAATCATTTTGGTCCTTGAACGTTCCCCACCCAACAATGGTTATTGCGTGACCCCCAACCGGTTCCCCTTTACCGTCCCACATATAAATGAGGGACTCGGCGGACGACCCGAGAGGGTCTGTTCCTGGTTTGTATAGCTGTCCTCCCATTCCGGAGGAACCGAATCGATCCTGAAAATCGGGATACACAATGAATCCGGTCGTTACGGGACCCCTCTGTATGATTTCATTTTGTATATCCGTCACGTTGTTATTTACTTCGTACGAATTCTTCGCGAAAAATTTAAATGTTTGTGGGTAAACCCATGGTATTTTATCAACAAGGGGGTTAGTTTCGGTGACTGGGTTTAATTTATTTTTTTCATAGGTATACAATTCATCCTCAATTTCCTTATTCCAAAGACCAAGGGTTAACGAAAACCCAGAACAATATTCGTAGTTTGGTCCCTGTAGTTCATGGCATCCTGGCGTAAAGTCGCCATCCTCCCAAGAATCTAAATTATATCCGATACAAATAGCGCTAGTTGTTCCTACCGAACGTACAACTTTCCAACCGTCTACCAACGTGCTGCCTACGCATTGGGGGGTACCTTTTTCAATAGTTTCTTGTTTTGATAAATCAAATTTGCCTCTTTCGTAACAATTTGGGTAGCAACAACTGATTAATTTTTCCGGGGAAAGTGGTATGGGTTGTGCCAAAAATTGTGTTTGCCATCCAAGAACGTCAATTTCTTTGGATTCGTCGGATACGTAACGAAATACCTTTTTTGCGCGATAAAGTAGTTCTTCCAAATTTTCATTCTTTTTGTTAAACTTGATACTTCCTAGGCTTTGGAAATCAAGCATATACACAATTGTTTGCATTGCCTGAAATCGTTCGAGTGCTTTTGATGTGTCCGACAGTATTATTTTGTGGGCGCGTTTTACCGCGGACAGCCATTCGTCTATGGTTACGCTTGGTTTTTTTTCGTCTACGTCGCTTTGGTTAATGAATTTGTGTATATTGCTTAGCGTTATTGATTTATACTTGTATATAGCATTGATATTATTTTCAGCCAAGTCTAATGATTTTAGATTTAATTGTGGGTAGGAATTACAGCCCCCGTATCCACAAGATTCAATATATATACGAGAACTGAGACACTGGCATATCGCAAACGCCCAACAACTTCCGCAAGTTCCTTGGTAACTCGCGGGGGGTATGCACCCAGGCCATTTATCCCTAGAATCAAAAAAAGTAGGCATTGTAAGAAGATTCCCCTTCTCGTAATGTAAATGATTTTTAGGTAGTTTTTTTTGCGATAAATGGTGGGTGTGAAACCCTAGGATGTCGTGGTGTGCGATATCGTGCAGGACATCGTAGATTGTTTTCTTTTCAGTTTCTTCGCTTCGACCCTTGTTGTACTCTTTGATAACATTTTCAAGATAGCGATTGTAATTGTTTTCGTTACCTTTTATCTTTGTTTTTGAATTCGATTGTACGGAGTCTTTTAGGGATGTGAGGGAGGGGGGTGCTCGAAAGGTCGGTTTCGTAAACGTATTCGTAAACGTATTCGTAAACGGTTGGACTTTTGTTTTAAAGGGGGGGATGACGAAACCGGATTTGTTTTGAAAAAAATCAGGTCTATTAAAATAGATGGCAATGGCGATTACGATTAGTAATAATATAATTACGATTACGAATAATATATTTATAAATATATTTATATTTGTTACAATAACATTCATTAGTTAATCTATATATAAATATTTATAAATTTATTGCGAATAATATATTTATAAATATATTTATAAATATATTATTCGTAAACGTATTCGTAAACGTATTCGTAAACAACGGTTGTTACGTGATCAACGTTTATCTTCCTATGTTGGTCCCTAATTTAGATTCCATTCCGCCATAGGGAGTAATCATAAATTCAGTTGCGTAGGGTTCCCGGTTTGATTGTATACGCAGTAATTGGTATTGGGGGTTTTCGGGTTGAATGTTTGGTTTAGGTTGTATAATAGTGGTTGGGGAGGGTGGCATGACACCATAAAGGGACTTTGCCGAAGTATTCCAGACCGACGATGTTATTGTGGCGACCTGCGCCATTGTTTTATCCATGGGTAGAATTGGGTTTATTTCTTGTAAATAAGCGTATGACATTTATTATTCTATATATATAAAATAAAAAAATAAAAAAATGTATAGTATTTTTAAAGTATGAACTTGTATAAATTAGAAGAAGGCGAACTTTATGATATCGCAAAAAAGTCATACAATGATGTATATAATAACATTATGTCACGTGGTAAAAACAAAAAATTGCCAACATTTCTGGGAAATCGAAGCACCATCCTTGAAAAAGAAAATTTTTCAAATTTGATCACAAACGATTATCTTGTTTCCCCTAGACCCAATCGCAGCATAAAACTACTTATGCTTATAGGATCGATTGACAAAAACAATGAAGATGCACGGTATCTATTTTTTATCGACCGGGAACTAAACTATTGGACCATCGAAAACCTCCCTTCCATACAGGAATGCGCGCAAATTTTATTTGACGGAGAACTTATTCTTCCTACAAACGCTTTGTTAAACAAAAAAGTGATCTCCGTAAACAAGGGTGAATTTATTTACCACGCAACCGATTTACTATATGGACCCTCCAATCCTACGTTTGCCACCATGGAGGGTAAATTACTAAAGTTACATCTTGGATCCTCGTTTGCAATGATAGGTCCTAAGGCAAATGCAAGATGGCCTTTTTCAAAAAGGTATAATATACTTCGGAGAATCATTCTCAGTGACCATTCACCCATTTACCAGTACAATAACCATATAAAAATCCCCTTCCGTATAGTAATTTGCCCCTACTTTTCCGTGAAAGAACTTTTCCCAAAATTAGGGAGGGCAAATAAAGTGCACAAATATATATGTGACTCGGTTGTTGACAAACATCGCAATTGTTCATTGGTATTTACGAGAAACGACGATCTTTGTGGTGAAAATAAAAGTATTGTCGCACAGAACCCCCAACCATATATACATATTTCTTTGCAAAAGAGCCCTAGTAACCATTTTATAGCAGGTGTTTTGGATCAACAACACCTGTTTCAATTAGATATCCCAGTCATTGTTCCATTGGAAACAGCGCAACAGCAATATAAAGAAGGTGAAATCGTGTTGTGTTCCGTAAAGGATGGAAAATTATACTTGGAATATAAAGTGCCCTATATGAAGTACCCGGACAGTATTGAAACCTTGCACGCTATCCTTCGGGAACAGAAAGATCCCGTCAACTTGAACCTACTTTGTGTTGTTTTTGACCAAACGTTCCAACAAAATAAAAGAATGAAAAACCAAGTTCTCGACCAATTGGGACTAACATTCAAATATAGGTGCGCACTTCGAAATAAAGATCCACGCATTTTATTTCCCGAGAATACCGCGACATTGAAAAAATTTGAAGAAATAATCAATCGTTACCGGATGGATCCAAACATAGAAATAGAAACAAAAATAAACGTACCTTTTTCAGATTGTCTCCTTCCAGTATTGTTTAAGGGAGAGGAACCTGACGTAACAGAAGAATGTGTTCTTATATATACCACGAATTCTAGTGTTCCTGGTAAAACAAGTCAAACAAAGGTGTCATACGGTATTTTAGGTTCGCATCGATTGGCCTTACCGGTAATAAAAAACACCCCAATTGGGAAGTTGACCGTCCCTAAGAATGAAATCATGAAAATTTGTGGGTATGATATACATTCACTGACAACCTATGTTTCAAATGTGGAAAAATATACTAAAAAAACGTTGTTTACTTTGCAAAGTGACAAAATAACATACCGACATCAGAGAAAATATGAAATAAACGGGATGCCAGAAAATAATACACCCAATATACTATGGAGGCTTGATATAACTTTGTACGGGGACTCGGATATTTCCGAAAGGGGGGCGAAAGACGATTTTACAAACAACCCAAAGATGGATATTCGAATAAGGTATGCACCGGGTGAGCAAGAAAGAAATGCATTGGAATATTGTAGGGTATATCCTACGGATGAAATATTAAAACAAACTGTTTTCGCATTTTCTGGTACCAATCAATTTCAAGAAGTATCGTTGACAAATACGACAAAAATGTTGCTTGAGCGTATTGAAAAAATAAGAAACGTACCAATCCATGTTGTCGTAAATGATTATTGCAGGGTTTTGGTATGGTTATTTAATATTCTGTTTGCGGTTTAAAAGAAATGCTTTATTTCATGCATTTATATATACAAGAGAAAACTTTTTTCTATGAATCCGTATAAAATCCTAGGTATATTAGAAACTGATTCGGAGGAAGAAATACGCCAACGCTATAAAAAATTAGCGCTTCAGTTTCACCCAGATAAAAACAAAGACCCTACCGCTATTGATAAATTCCGGGAAATCAGTGAGGCGTACCAACTCGTCAAGGGAGGGCCACAGGGTATCGAAAATGATTTCCCAGAATTTCAGGAATTATTCAACTTTTTCAAAGACATCGGCTCCTTTGTAAAAAAGGGCCCGGTAACACGGACAGAACTCACACTATCCCTGGAGGAAATATACCACGGGGGAACATTCAAGGTACCTTACCGGAAAAAAATATTTACGGGAAAAATGGGCCAGACAAGCGCAATACGACAAATGGGCCCCATCGCATTTCAGGAAATTAAACTCGAACCAGAATTCATATGGGAGGAAACAAACATCGACCTAGAATTACCCCCCGGAGGGTTCCACGAACCAATTACTTTGGAAATGGGGGATCATACATTATCCGTAGAATTACGGGAAAAGAAACACCCCACATTTACCCGCATAGGAGATGATTTGGAAATTACATTGGAAATCACAGTATGGGAAGCTCTCCTAGGGTTCAATAGAACCTTGATACACCTAGATTCCCACGAACTTGAGCTAAATTGTAGAAGTATCGTCACCCCAGATACCGTCAAGGAAATCGAGGGTGAGGGTATGCCTACTACGGAAACATACGGTAAACTATTTGTGAAATTTGCGATCCAATTTCCCGATCAACTAACGACCGAACAACGCGCGCTTCTTCAACAATGTATTTGTTAACGCGTGCAACGCTTGCAACGCTTGTTACGCGTGCAACGCGTGCAACGCTTGTTACGCTTTCCGTACCCGTTTCCTTCGTACATCGAAATCATTTGTGGTGATTGGTAATAGGTGGGCTTGTTGTTCGGTGCAAGATTCGGTACGCCAGATGGGTTGGGGTAGTACCATTCGGATGCATTTATGAAAGGCTCCTTCCCGCCAAAGTAGGGTGCGTACCCATTTTGAAATGACGTAGGTCCTGGGTACCCGGGTCCCATTCCCCCCATGCCATCACCTGCCTTACCGAATCGGTAGCGTCTCTTACTTTTCATAAAGGGCAAATAGGACATCATTCTGCGCAAATAACTGCGCGACCCGCGTGACCCGCGCGACCCGCGCGACCTGCGCGACATACGCGAATGTCTGCGTAACATACGGGATTTGAACGACAGGCACTTTGGGCTTCTTCGTTTCGTGGGGGATGATTTTTTTTTGCTTCGGCGACGACCGAATGACATGGAAGGTTTTATACCACAAGACATTTTATTCGTAAACTTTATTAGTTGACAAGAAAATAAAAACGACAAGAATTTTTTTTTCAAATTTCTTGTCGATCGTATTTTTGTCCGTTGGGAAAAAAACTGTGAAATGTTCACCATCGTTTCTATAGAACAGGACCATACGGTTTGTCGGTTGGTATGGTTGTGTATTCGCATGTATTGTCGGAACAAGGAGTTGTTCGTATAGTAACAATGTTACCACAATAGTTTACAGGTGCTCCCGTAAAGTCTTGGGGTTGATACGTACCTATAGAGGATGCGAGGTGTATGATATAGTTAAAGTTGTCCTTAAATTCAGATCCATGACCATAGGAAATACTCATGAGATGTGCGAGTTCGTGTATGATTACAAACATAGATGTGTTTATGTTTTCTAATTTATTATTCGAATTTCGCACACATATTCTCATTTCATCACCTTTGTTTACCGTATACGCCGCAGATCGCTCATTACTTCCCGTCTCCTTCAAGGTGCATTTTTTCCAACGTGTTTCAAGACGCGTTGCAATTTCTTTGTTGGGTAGATTGTGATCTACCATATACATGACAAGTTTATCAACTCGATCGCTAATTCTTGCTAAATAATCAGCAGTTCTTTTTTTTTCTTCTTCGGAATACTCATCTCGCACGTGATATGTTTTTCCATCAAGATCACTTGAAATAGTACTGAAATTGTCATATCCTCTTTTATACAAACACCAAAAAGACAATGAAAATAAAATGATAATTAGTAAAATAAGGAAGACCCTCATAACAGTCGCAATTTGTTCATTGTCACCCATTCTAATAAGTACATAGGAAATAATTCTACACTTTTTAGCAACGAAGATCTCTGTTCATTAATTTTGTTAAATGCTCAACATCTATAGTATTTAGTGCACATTTAGCCGCATTTTGTTCGGCTTCTTTTTTATTTTTACCATCCCCCTTACCCATTTCATTCTCCCCTAAGGAGACAACCACTGTGAAGATTCTCTTGTGCGGAGGACCATCCTCATTTACTGTTTTATAGGTAGGCAACGGGAAATTTTCTGCTTGTGAATACCGCAAAAGTATGTCCTTATAGTTATTATCCTCCAAGATATCATTAAAATCTAGGTATTTGTCAATTAGACGGTAGACAAAAACTTGGGCATATTTGAAACCCAAGTCTTTGTATACAGCCCCAATAAATGCTTCAAATGCATCTTCGAGCAACTTATCATTGTTCTGCCCATTTATTTTCATGACGTGACGACTCATGAGTAGGTGATTACCAAGATTTAATTCCTTTGCGAATTTCGCACAGTTTTTACCACACACTATCTTTGTTTTTGTCCTTGTCATAAACCCCTCGTCCTTTGTAGGATACTTGTCGAATAAATAATTACTCACAATTAGACCAAATACAGAATCACCGAGAAATTCAAGACGCTCATTGGACATCAATAAATAATCCAATACCTTCGATTGAGACCTTTTTACATTCCTTTGTATCGACTTGTGAACCAAAGCACGACGATAGTGATCGAGGTTTTTCGGTCTCATGCCCAATATATTCTCAATGTCTTGTCTCGACATATGCGGCCGAGTTAATTCTATATCATCCTCCGCATTAATCTGCTCTTCGCCCGTTTCTTGGTTACTATTCTGTTCTTGAATTTCCATAGTCTTACTATATAGTAAGATGTATTCTTAAATTATTTTTTTGCCGAACTTATAGTTCTTTTCTACATATAGGACACGTCAAATCCTTATCGTAGTAGGTCAGTTTGTTGAACCAACGATCTACACATTTCTTATGAAATATATGCCCACATTTTAATACACGTTTATATGTCCCTTGTTCGTAATTTTCTAGACATATCACACATTTCTCGTGCAAAATAGGATCAGTTGGTTTTATTTTTTGGAATTTTCCAACAATCTTACGAATGTCACATTTACAACTAATGTCCAGAAACTCCGCCAATATGTCACAAAATTCACGGTACTCCAATGAAAGCTCCGTGTCATGTTTAGGATAATTTAAAGATTCCAATTCATTACTAACCGAAATTGTACCATTGCTTAACATCGTTACGCAATGATTATATCGATTACTTATATTTTTTTTTATTTTTTTATTCGGATCGTTTTTTTTTAAAATTTATTCATCTTCCTCCACCACCACCTCTTCTTCCTCATATTCCTCTTCTTCTTCCTCATCTTCAACGAAAGTTTTCGTCGGAGGCTTAGTAATAGGCTTTGCTGTAGTTTCTTCATCATCAATAAAGGCGAAATTGCGAATATCAGAACCTTTGTCCATAACCTGAATCTGAACCGCCTTCCACGTACAATAGATATTTTTATTGATCACCCACAACCCCTCACATTCCGCAATTACCTTCACCTCCATACCATTACGAGCCCACCCCCAATCAACGTCCCATCCTCCTTCCGCATTTTTAGTAGCTATGTTGATTTCCTTTTTGTCCATGTTGAAAACCTTGAAGAGAGGCCTGTTGTCGTAAAACGGAAGCTTCAGTTTCAGACGAGAAGGATTTTCACCCTTTGTGTCGGGCTTTAAATGGGACTTATAGTTTTCCGCCTCCTTCATTACCTCCGCCGACATCGCCTTACCCCACCAAGCCTTACTATTCGTAGCACAATACTTTACGTTCATATCATCAATTTCCTCCAGCATTTGGTGGAAATAATTCAACGAATCCGAACCACCCAATGAAACCTCCAAAGAATACTTCTTAGGTTCCGTAGAGGTTGACTCCTTTGGATTAGGATAAACACTTACACCAAAAGGAATACGAGCCCGATCAATTTGCACACGAAATACATTATTATCATACATAATACGCACACTCTTAGCTCCTGAATCACGCTTCTTTAGCTTATCATGGCTTACCTTTGAAATATCGATATTTTGCACACGAATAAGGGACATTTTCTCGGATATTTATATTTGCTTTGCTTTGCTTTGCTTTGCTTTGCTTTGCTTACTTTGCTTCTTGATGTACAATAAAAATATATCTTTATACTATTTTTCTTGTACATCTTTGTAATTGTCGTTTTTATAATATAAACGCTTACGTATGTGCCGATTTGCGTTTTATACTTCGACCTCGACGAACCCTACCTTTTGTTTTTTTTGAAATACGGTAACTACGACGACGCACACTTCCAAAATTATTTTTTTGAACATTTACAAGTTTAGCACCATAAGTAAGCGTTGCATTCACTGCATTGCATATATTAGTGCTTGTGAAAAAGTCCTCGGCTTGATCGGGTTTGTATGATTTTATGTTTATGAATGTGATTACTTTGTTTATTTTCGCGTCTGGATCCTGGAGATTGCTCCATTGTAGTATCTCTTTCATCGTTTGGTAGATAGCATCTCCTGATTTTGTGGATATGTCGGCAAATTTGACTTTCATTGCACTTTTTACATTATTTACCACCATAATGGTTTCTTGTTTACTAGCGCCCTCCCTATTACTTTTCATAAAATTCGTAAATTCCTCGCTATCATATATTCCGTTAATAGTAGTTTCTTCGGGTTCTTTTTGTTCTGCATATGTTTTCATAATATTCTGTATTTGTTGAAGTGTGAGTAATACAAAATACCCTTCTGTTGACGCCTCCCCTATATATTCGTATGGATTTTCTGAACCAGCTAAATCAGCGACATACATATTAAACGTTTTTTGCGGTTCTTTTTTGTGTTCAAATTTGATCCGTATAAACAAATGGCTTCTTGAACTGTCTGGGTTTGATAATGTAGCCCTTGTAAACCTGTTCGGGATGACACTTTCATTAATGTAATCGTTAAATGAATTGTCGATGTCCGATAAACCGATCCCGGAATATTGTCTGGCGCTGTCAAAAATCCCGTTTCTCGTAATATTAATGGGCTTATAATTTTTGTTTTCTTTATTAAAATCGAAAGTCGAAACCTTATTCAATCTTACCAAGTTCATCAAGTATTTTATTTTTCCTATATCTTGTTCGGTCTGATTATTATCAAATCCAAGGTTTTTACGTATAAAACTTTTAATATTTTGTTGTTTTTGTTGTAACGTAGTTCCCAATGGTTGATCTATTTTAATTAGAATATCGTTCAACAAACTATCCACGTCTTGTCCAAGAACATTTTTATTAAATATATTATTCACTTTTTTATCTAAATCACCTTGGAATGTACCATATTCAACCAGATTTATCTTATTGGGCGGGTTTTCGATTTCTTGTAATTTGTCTTCAACCCCCGGTTCAACCCCCGGTAAAAACTTTACACCGGATTTTCCATTATCGCTAGGGTCAATGCTTACTTTATAAGTCGTAACAGGTGAACCAGGTGAACCAGGTGAACAATCGTATATTTGATCATTGTAAATTTGTATAGAACTAAAAGAAATATCGTAATTGCCACTATCCCCTAATAATTTAGATTTTATCGTATCCATACTTAATTTCGAAACACCAGGAACATCTTTTAAGTTCCCTAATAATGTATACGTTTTTCCAGATCCAGAAAGACCATAACTCAAAAACAACATATTGTATGCTCTGGATGCCATGGTTTCAACGGTTTTTCGGATACTTCCGAGACCCATACTTTGATTGTATATATTTTCATTTGTATCCTTTTTATCAATAAAAACCGCTGTATAGGGGCCTTTCGTAGAATTCAACGCATTATTACAATCCTTTATTTCTACATTATTATTTCCAGATACAAATACAAATTGTTTATAATTGGTTTCCCCCTTAATTTGGGGTCTTGACTTTACGATTACTTTTCCTATACCTTGCAAGTTTTCAAAATCGTCATTTACTTCTTCAATTTGATCAATTAACTCTTTGTATTCGTTTACTTCGATCGCATTTTTACTTTTTTTTATGGTATTAAAGTTATCATTTAATGTTTTAACATTGTCTAAAAATTTATCATTTTCATAAATTTCGTTGCCTTCAATTTTTTCCTTAATTGCTTTTGCTAATGCACTGAACTTAGTGGGGGTTGATTTATACTCTTTTATGTATTCGTATCTATCTTTAAAATTATCAAATACAGTATTATCCATACCTTTATATTTTTCTATTTCTTTTAGATTATTATCTAACTCTTTCTCGGCCTCGGCCTTGCGTTGAAGCTCTGCTTCTTGGGCCTTGCGATCCGCTTCTTGGCGTTGACGCTCTGCTTCTTCCTTGGCCTTGCGTTGAAGCTCTGCTTCTTGGGCCTTGCGTTGAAGCTCTGCTTCTTCCTTGGCCTTGCGTTGACGCTCTGCTTCCTTGGCCTTGCGTTGAAGCTCTGCTTCTTCCTTGGCCTTGCGTTGAAGCTCTGCTTCTTCCTTGGCCTTGCGATCCGCTTCTTTCTTGGCTTCGTTTAATGCATTAACTAGATCTTCTAAATCCTTCTTACTTGTTTTATATTCTTTTCTCAGTTGTTCCAAAGCCTCACTTTTTTGGGATAGCTCACCTGAAAGTGTTCGTAATTCAGTTTGCAAATTATTTTCATTTTTTCGAGAAGCGGTTAGTTCAGTCTGTATTTTTTCTGTTTCTTCTTTTGTATCACGAATTGTTTGCTCCGCAACAGTAAGTTTACCTTTAAGTTCATTTATTTCTGTTTGTAGTATATTTGCTTCATTAGTTGTCACTTTTTTGGAATCAACTGTTTCTTTAAGTCTTGTTTGAAAATCTTGTATTTGGTGTTGTAAGGTATTATGTTCTTCTTGCAACATGCTTATTTGATCATTAAACTGTTTTCGTTGGGCGTTAAGAACCTCTGCTTCATCACTTATTCTTTTAATCGTTTCAAGTTTTTCCATAATGAATGTATTAAGTTTCTCTGGGGTTTCTACACCATGTTCATTAAGAATATCTGCAATATTTTTTAAAAATTCTATAAAATCATTTTTTCCTTGTTCGGTATTTATATCCATGTCAAACAAATTTTTTATGTCAGTTACAAATGGGGGGGGCAATATAGGTGATTTATTTTTGATATTTTTCTCCAACTCATTCAACGAACGTACTAAATCATTCAAATCATTTTTACAATTTTCCGGGATGACAGAAACAATTTTTTGTGCGTTTTGTGCGTTTTGTAAATCAAGTAGTGAACCTTGCATACGATTTATTATAAACTCACGTAATTCATTTGATTTAGTTTCGAATTGATTCTGAATCATGTTTTCAATATCAGTTAATTTATTTTCCAAAGACGCAAAGCGTTCGTTATTTTGCGCAATACTAGTTTCAAAAGATTGTAGTTTATGAAGGATATCTGTATTATTCGCACGTAAACTCGTACGTAAACCCGTCAATATCTCATTCAACAAGTTCGTTGGTTGAGAATCCGCTCTTGTGTCTGAAGCATGAGAAATCGTTGATAAATTCCCTGGAAAGTATGGCGCGGTTGGTATAGCAGTAGCAAGGGGGGTTTCAGACCCCACTTGTGTCGGCGGTAAATCACTTTTTAGTTGTTTAAGATAATTCGGTGTTTCTGATATTTGTTCAGGCTGTGTTCTGATGTTTCGCATTTCTCTCAACATTTCATCTAACTTTTTTATAACTTCGTTTTCTACCTGATTTGTTACACGGTCACTGGTAGACCCTTTTCCCCCAAAAATGTCCGAGATATCAATCCCAAGACCTTTCAAAAGTTTCATCTTGATAATAAAATCGAGAAGTGCGGAAGAATTAGTGTCATTCCCAATCAATTTACTAATCAAAAATTCTTTCGAATTGGGTGCCTGGGAATTGGGTGCGGAATCGGTGTTTTCTGACATTAAAATAGACGCTAAAAGATCATTCTTATCACTAAAATTATTTCTATTCCTCCCAGAAGGCAATAAATCGTCACGATCTTTTTGAAATTCTTGCATCCTGCGTAAATTGATACTAGAAGTTTCAGGTAAATGGTATTCCTTAGTATCATCGCCCTTCTTACTACCTTCCTTCGAAAGTACCTTTTCCGAAAGATTATTTATCATTTTTTTCAAATCATCAAAATCATTACGTGAAACACCCGCATGACTCTCCGAAAACACCGGTGAAAGTACCGGAAGAGGTGCTTGTTGTTGTTGTTGTTGTTGTTGTTGTAAATTTATAGATGATGTATTTAGGTAAGGTATAAAATTTTGTTGTTGCCTTGCAATAACGAGATCCGTAAGACGTTCAATTTGTTTTTGAAGTGATTCCCTCTCCGCATTTTTTAAATAATTTATTAATTCCTGTGGTTGTGGGTACGCTTGTGGGTACGCTTGTAGGTACGCTTGTGGGTACGCTTGTGGGTACGCTTGTGGGTACGCTTGTAGGTACGCCTGTGGGTGTTGCCCAAACATTGCTCCTTGTCTTTCGTATATTTGTTGTAATTCTTCTAGGGATTTTTTGAGTTCTGCGTTTGTTTCATTTGGTAATTGATGTAAATGAAGTGCGGCTGGAACGAGTGCTTCGATGAGTTTATCTTTTTTCTTGGCTACTTTTTCGACGTTCATTATCCACTTTTTCAATTCGTCCTTGGTAATTTCGGTGTTCGAAATCGATGTAAGAATTTTTTCTTGAGTTTCGAACAATTTGGTTTGCAAATCAAACGCGTTTGATATTTCTCGAAGGGTGTTGTATATTTCTGATTTAAGATGGTTCATTTTTTCCTGTTCAATGTGTTTTGATTGAACGTATTTGTTCATAAAATCGTATATAAATTTAATTTTTTGGTTGTATTGGTGTTCTTCATCTTCTAATTGTTCTAGGCGTCTTTCGATTTTCGCGATTTGGTTGTTATGAATGGTATGTGACGGGTTTTTTGATTTTTTGCATTTTATTAATTGTGCTTGAAGGAGTTTTTGTATATGTTCCATATCTATCATTCTTTGTTTTAATGTATCTATATTGTCGCCAATTTGGTTAGGTATTATTTTTAAAAATACTGTACGTCTATAGTCAAAAGGTTCATGTGGAACAAAAATATCAGAAGGTTCTTGAAGTAAACGCACTTTATTGGAAAAGTCTTGAAAGGGTTTAGCCAAAGTTGTTGAATATATAGCTTGTCCTTGGGGAATCGATATTCTTTTTTGAATATTTTTTTTCGATGGGCTCTTGGAACGCCTAATACGTTGGGGACTCTTTCGGATGCTTCGAGAGCGCACAGGGCTCTTTCGAATGCTTCGGGCGCGCATAGGGCTCTTTCGAATGCTTCGGGTGCGTACAGGGTTCTGTGGGGGAGTGCTAGGGCTCTTTCGAATGCTTCGGGTGCGTACAGGGTTCTGTAGGGGAGTGCTGGGGCTCTTTCGAATGCTTCGGGTGCGTACAGGGTTCTGTGGGGGAGTGCTAGGGC
>VFQT010003315.1_pt1 | contig 14890 bp, 4 predicted proteins | sample 3512381 | NCBI WGS metagenome assembly VFQT01 (sample SAMN10412376, study PRJNA504923) | tailings metagenome | isolation source: Relicate 2 Philex TSF3 active mining site | place: Philippines: Tuba, Benguet | collected 2017-08-29 | reverse complement strand
TTCGATTCGGTCACAGCCTTGTCGGCGACGACATTGAGTTTCTGGACAACAACGGACTGGAAGTGCGTGACGGAGTGACTCTGGCCGACGCCTTCTTCAATCCGGATCTCGTCAAAGAAAACGGTATCGATCCTCTGCTGAAGTATCTAACGTCTGATCCGTCATCGGAAGTAGATACCGAGATCGTTAACAGCGTGCGTAACTTTTTGTTCGGACCACCGGGTTCCGGAGGACTCGACCTGGCCGCGTTGAATATTCAGCGAGGACGCGATCATGGACTCGCCGACTACAACCAGACCAGAATTGCTCTGGGATTGAAGAAGGTCACCAGCTTCGCGGAGATTACATCCGACAAAGAGCTTCAGGCGAAACTCAAAGATCTCTACGGCACTGTCGACAACATTGATCTGTGGGTCGGAGGACTGGCGGAAGATCATGTTCGGGGCGGCAGCGTTGGCCCTACATTCAAAGCGATCATCCTCGAACAGTTTGGACGACTGCGATCGGGTGATCGATACTGGTACCAGAATCAGTTCAAGGGAAAGCAGTTGAATGATCTCAGTCGCACCACGCTGACGGACATCATTCGTCGCAACACGCAGCTGACTTCGATTCAGAAGAACGCCTTCTTCTTCAAAGCGGGAGTTTCAGGAACTGTGCTGGCCGACGGGAATCACAATGGCAAAGTCGACCGAGCCGATCGGCCGGCGGCCAATGCGAAAGTGCAGCTCATCCTGGTCGAGGATGGATCGGTCGTTCACGAAGAGCAGACGGATGCTCAGGGCAACTTCAACTTTGACGTTTCGGAAGATCTGCGAACCGGCATCTATCGCGTTCAGGTCGCTTCAGCCGACGGTACTCTGCTGGCCAAAAGTGGCGACTTGTCAATCACCGGCGGTGACGACTTTGAACGAGTGACACTGCTGATTCCTGCCTCGAGTTCCACGAACTCAACAACGCCATCGCGACCGGGACCACCAGCATCAGCACCGAAGCCAGGCGGAACCGCAATAAACTCAGGCACCAGCGGGACTGCGACACAGAGTACATCCGGATCCACGTCAACAGGCACCACATCGACCTCCACGAGTTCAACATCCAACTCCGGCAAGAAAGCTGGGACGAGCGATTCATCCTCAATCGCGGCATCGAGCACAGCGACAGACTCGGGCGCCGTGGACAAGGCTGCTGGAGCCAGCATAAACGGACTCATGCGACGCCTGGGCGCACTTCCGCCGGAATTGCTGGATCAGCTTTTCTCCGAGCTGACATGAGAGAAACCGGCCACCGACTTGCCTGGATGCGAGTCGATGGCCGGTTTTGAAATTCGAACCATACGTCGAAGTGTGTGGAGGCCACACCAGCATGGAACCAGTCAGCTTCCGATTCGAAGCCGCTGGTTCCTTCGCCAGGTATCAGACCACAGTCGCCACCTGGACCGCTGTTCCACTCGACACGCTGTTGCTTGTCACAATCGCGGTCAGCAGGCCCACAGCCTTCGGACGCGTTGAGAACGTAATGGTCAGTGAGGTTGCCGTTGCAGACGTCACAGTCCCAATCGCACCGTTATTGAACACAACGGTATTTCCTGAAGGAGTCGTGCTGAAGCCGAACCCGGAAATGGTCATTGTGTTCGAGCTGATTGACAGATTAGCAGTGCTGAGTGTGACAACTGGTTTGACGCTGGCAACCTGCACTGCAGTACCGCTGGAGACGCCACTCGTTGTCACAACGGCAGTCAGCGGACCGGCGGATGTTGGCTTCGTCGTGAACGTCACCGTCAGCGTGGTGGCGGTTGCCGCAGTCACAGTTCCAACAGCACCGTTGTTGAACACAACGGTATTGTTTCCTGCGGTTGTGCTGAAGCCCGCACCATTGATCGTGACGGTGTCCGCATTTGCCGCCAGCGAAGTCGTAGCGACTGTCACTGCCGGACTGACTGTGGCGATCTGCTTTGCAGCGCCACTGGTCAGGGAGTTTGTTGTCACGATGGCAGTCAGGCTGCCAAGAGCCGCCGGCTTTGTGGAGAACGTGACGGTCAGTTTCGTTGCGGTGGCTGTTGTCACGGTTCCAACGGAACCGTTGTTGAACACAACGGTGTTCTTCGAGGCCACAGGATCAAATCCGAAACCATCGATAATCACGGTCGCAGAGTTAATGCCCAGTGCCGCAGTGCTTGCTGTCACGAACGGCGTCATTTCGGCCACCTGAACGGCAGCTCCGCTGGATGATCCGTTTGTCGTCACGATGGCGGTCAGAGCACCGGCGGTCGTCGGTCGTGTGGAGAACGTCACCGTCAGCGAGGTTGACGTGGCTGTGGTCACTGTTCCAACAGCACCGTTGTTGAACACTACCGTGTTGTTGCCAGCCACAGGACTGAAGTTCGTTCCGCTGATCGTCACTGTCGTGGCATTGCCGGCGATGCTGGTCGTTGTCAGATTCACCGTTGGCAGAATCGTCGCCACCTGGACCGAAGCACTGCTGAATCCGTTGGTAGTCACGATCGCCGTCAGCGGGCCACCGAGATCCGGAAGAGCCGCAAACGTGATGCTGAGCGACGTGGTTGTCGCCGCCGTGATGATGCCAACAGCTCCGCCATTGAATGCAACGGAGTTGTTCGTCACGGTGGAGTCAAAACCAAACCCGTTGATGGTCAGTGTTGTGACTCCGGCAGCCAGTGTCGTTGTGCTTGATGTGATTGCCGGAACAATGGTCGCCACCTTGACAGCGGCGCCACTGCTGCGGGTATTCGTTGTGACAACAGCTGTCAGATTTCCAACCGTCGACGGCTTCGTCGAGAACGTGACGGTCAGGAGTGTCTTCGTCGCTGTGGTGACTGTTCCCACCACACCATTGTTGAAGACGACCGTGTTGTTGGCCGCTGTCAGGTCAAAGCCGAATCCCGCGATGGTCATTGTCGAAGAATTCGAAGCGAGCGATGTGCTTGCCGTAGTCACGACTGGAATCACCGTCGCAACCTGGACTGCAGCTCCGCTTGCCACACCATTGACCGTCACGGCTGCAGTCAGGCTTCCAGCTGATGACGGCAGCGTGGAGAACGTCACTGTCATGCTGGTTCGAGTCGCAGACGTCACGGTACCGACCGCGCCGTTGTTGAACGTCACCACATTTCTTGAAGCCGTTGGGTCGAACGCGAAGCCAGTGAGAGTAATTGTGTTGGCGTTCGCGGCCAGGTTCGTCGTTGAGGAAGTGATGACCGGGATGATGCTCGCCACCTGAAGGGCCGTGCCACTGGTCACGCCGCTTGTTGTGACTGATGCTGTCAGCGTACCGACTCCGACAGGACGAGTGGAGAACGTCACTGTCAGAGCTGTTGCGGTCGCTGAGGTCACAGTTCCCACCGCACCGTTGTTGAAAGTGACAACGTTATTCGCAGCAGTGGTCGAGAATCCAAAACCGTTGATGACCATCGTCGACGCACTGGCCGCCATCTGTGCCGCAGTCGCTGTGATCACCGGCTGAACTGTCGCGACCTGGACGGCAGTGCCGCTGGAGATACTGTTGACCGTCACGACCGCTGTCAGATTGCCTACGGCAGTCGGGCGAGTCGTCAGGGACACCGTCAGTGATGTGGCCGTTGCTGCTGTCACTGTTCCCACAGCACCATTGTTAAAGGCAACCGTATTCAGGCTGGCAGTCGCGCTGAAGCCGGTTCCTGTGATCACGATGGATGCCGCGTTGATTGGCAGCAGTGTGGTATTCACAGTCACAACCGGAGTCACAGTGGCAACCTGCACGGCGGTGCCGCTTGCCATCGTGTTCGTCGTGACAATCGCCGTCATGCTCCCCAGAGATGTCGGCTTTGTGGAGAGATTCAGAGTCAGTGTTGTCGCCGTAGCAGTCGTCACTGTCCCGATGGCTCCGTTCGACAGGACAACCGTGTTATTTGCGGCTGTCGTGCTGAATCCAAATCCGTTGATTGTGAGCGTCGATGAGGTAATCCCGAGGTTCGCTGTGGAACTCGTCACCACCGGGACTACGTTGGCGATCTTGACGGCAGCTCCACTTGAGAGACTGTTTGTCGTGACGACGGCCGTCAGATTGTTGCTGGCCGTGGGTCCGGCGCTCAGGGTCACCGTCAGTGCCGTTGCGGTTGCAGCCGTCACTGTGCCAACCGCACCGTTGTTGAACACAACTGTGTTATTGCCGGGCGTCGTGTCAAAACCGAAGCCATTGATCGTCACAGTGCCCGCATTGGCCAGCAGATTTCCGTTGGCGGCTGTGACGGATGGAATCACCGTCGCAACCTGAACGGCCGCTCCGCTGCTCTGGCTGCTGGTCGTGACGATCGCCGTCAGAGTTCCCGCGGTGACTGGCTTCGTTGTCAGGTTCACCGTCAGGGATGTGTTCGTTGCAGCTGTGACTGTTCCGGCAGCTCCGTTGGAAAGAGTCAGCGTATTGCCGGACGCTGTCGTGGAGAAACCGAAGCCATTGATCGTCAACGTTGTACCGGACGCCGAAATGTTCGCCGTGCTGCTGGTCACCACCGGAGTGACGGTCGCCACCTGAACGGCCGATCCACTAGCAATGCTGTTGGTCACAACAATTGCTGTCAAACTGCCTGCGGCCTTTGGCTTGATTGTGAACGTGACAATCAGGGACGTCTTTGTCGCCGTCGTAACCGATCCGATAGCTCCGTTGTTGAATGCAATCAGGTTGCGGCTGGCAATCGGATCGAATCCAAAGCCATTAATGGTCACCGTCGTGGCTGTCGCAGTTCGGCTGACGGTGCTGCTGGTCACAACCGGACGAGAATTGGCCACCTGGACTGCCGCACCGCTGCCAATTCCGTTCGTGGTCACAATTGCGGTCAGCGTTCCGGCAGCGGATGGGCTAAACGAAAACGTGACAGTGAGAGCAGTGTTGGTGGCACTTGTCACAACACCAGCCGCTCCGTTGCTGAGCACAACCGTGTTGTTCGCCGCCGTCGTGTCGAAACCAAATCCGCTAATGACCATCGTGGCCGCGTTCACAGCAACATTCGCCGTACTTGCAGTGACGACCGGGATGATCGTGGCAACCTGAACCGCAGTGCCGCTCGCAATGCTGTTCGTTGTGACAATCGCCGTCAGCGGCCCGGCTGCTGCCGGACGAGTTGAGAAAGTGACGGTCAACAGTGTCGACGTGGCGCTGGTGACAGTTCCGACGGCACCATTGTTGAACACAACTGTGTTATTCGATGCGGTCGCATCAAAACCGACTCCGGCTATCGTCAGAGTTGTCTGGTCAGCTCCCAGGTTTGCTGTCGCTGCTGTCACCACAGGAACTGATGTGGCCACCTGAACTGCGGACCCGCTTGCCAGGGAGTTCGTTGTGACAATCGCTGTCACTGCACCGGCAGAATCCGGAGCTGTCGTAATTGCGACTGTCAGTGAAGTAGGCGTTGCTGATGTCACGTTGCCTGCCGCTCCGTTTGAGAACGTGACAACGTTGTTTGCGGCAGTCGGGTCAAATCCAAAGCCGTTGATCGTCAACGTAGTCGCGTCGGCCAGCAGGCTGACCGTGCTGCTGGTCACAACCGGGGTGACGGTCGCAACCTGCACAGCAGCACCGTTTGATACCCCATTCGTTGTGATGATCGCGGTCAGAGATCCCGCTGTGGCCGGCCTGGTCGAGAACGTGACGGTGATCGTTGTGGCGGTCACCGCTGTAATGTCACCAATCGCACCATTGTTCAGAGTGACGCTGTTGTTCGCGACCACGGTATCAAAACCAACTCCATTGATTGTCAGCGTTGAACCGTTTGCCGCAAGACTTGCGGTGCTGGATGTCACAACCGGAGTCACGGTGGCCACTTTCACGGCGGCACCACTGCCCAGCGAGTTTGTCGTGACGACAGCCGTCAGGTCTCCCGCCACATCGGGAACCGTGCTGAGGGTCACAGTCAGAGACGTGGCGGTTGCTGCCGTCACAGTTCCCACAGCACTTTTGTTGAAGACCACCGTGTTGTTGGCTGCAACGGGATCGAAACCAAACCCGGAAATCGTCACAGTCGTTCCGTCCGCTGCCAGGCTCGTGCTGGCGGTCGACACGACTGGCACGACAGTCGCCACCTGAATCGCAGAACCGCTGCTCTTGCCGTTCGTTGTCACGATCGCAGTGAGTGACCCTGCAGTGGTCGGAAGAGTTGAGAGTGTTACAGTCAGAGACGTTGCCGTCGCGCTGCTGACAGTGCCCACCGCTCCGTTATTGAATGTGACCGTGTTGTTGGCCGCTGTCGTATCAAAACCAATGCCGCTGATGATCAGAGTCCCTGAATTTGCCTTAAGACTGTTTGAACTGTTGATCGTCACGACCGGAATCACGTCAGCAATTTGAACGGCTGCTCCGCTCGACTGAGTGTTCGTGAGCACAATTGCGGTGAGAGAGCCGGCTGAGGTCGGACTGGTTGTAAAGGTCACTGTCAGAGACGTTGTTGAAGCCGCAGTCACCGTTCCGACAGCTCCATTGTTCAGAGTGACAACGTTGTTGCTGGCGACCGGATCGAATCCGAGGCCGCTGATTGTTACCGAAGTGGCGTCAGCAGCAATTTGTGAAGTCGCAGCCGTGACGACTGGCACAACGGTCGCAACCTGCACCGGAGACGTATGGCTGATGGTGTTGCTGGTCACGACAGCCGTCAGGTCCATTGCGGTAGCGGGCGTTGTGGAGAACTGTACCGTCAGTGAGGTCGGCGACGCTGATGTCACGGTACCGACAGCTCCGTTGTTAAACACGACGGTGTTGTTCGAGGCTGTTGTATCAAAACCAAAACCACTGATAGTCAGAGTCGTGGCGTCTGCCAGAAGACTGGATGTGCTGGCGGTGACGACCGGGGTTACTGTCGCGACCTGAACTGCAGATCCGCTGCTCTGACTGTTCGTTGTCACAACGGCGGTCAAACTGCCGGCCGAAGTTGGAGACGTTGTCAGGTTGACCGTCAGTGATGTCGCAGTCGCTGCGGTGACGGTGCCAACGGCACCATTATTGAAGACGACAGTGTTGTTTGCGGCCGTTGTGGAGAACCCGACGCCGTTGATCGTCAGTGATGTCCCGTTCGCCGCCAGACGCGACGTTGAGTTGGCTGTGACCACAGGGATGACCGACGCAACCTGAATCGCCGAACTGCCTGCGATGCTGTTGGAAGTAATGGACGCCGTCAGAGATCCGGCGGCCGCTGGCTTCTGGATGAAAGTCACGGTGAGTGACGTGGCCGAAGCAGCGGTGACTGTCCCGGTGGCTCCATTGTTAAAAGTGACCGTGTTGCGGGAAGCGACCGGATCGAATCCTGATCCTGCGATTGTGACGGTCGTGGCATTGGCAGCCAGATTCGAGATACTGGATGTAATGACTGGAGTCACCGTCGCAACCTGAACTGCCTTTCCGCTTGCCAGGCTGCTGGTCGTGACGATCGCCGTGAGGCTGCCTGCGGTGGTCGGCTTCGTCGAAAATGTCACCGTCAGCGACGTTGCTGTCGCAGAGGTGACCGTTCCAACAGCTCCGTTGTTGAACACAACCGAGTTCTGTGAAGCGGTTGGACTGAACCCAAGTCCGGTAATGGTGACGGTGTTCGCATTCGCCGCCAGGTTTGTCGTTGTGGCGGTAACCGAAGGAGTAATGGTCGCAACGGCGATATTGCTTCCGTTCGAAATGCCGTTGGAGATCACCGATGCAGACAGCGAGCCGACACTGGTTGGTCGTGTCGAAAGTGACACAGTCAGAGTCGTCGCGGTCGCGGCCGTCACTGATCCGACTGCACCATTGTTAAAGGTGACCGTATTGTTTGCCGCGGTCGTATCGAAACCGTAGCCAAAGATCGACAGAGTGCTGGCGCTGGCGGAAACCAGGTTTCCTGTATTTGTCAGGACCACCGGAGTCACTGTCGCGACCTGAACTGCCGATCCGCTCGTCTGGCTGTTTGTTGTAACGATCGCGGTCAGAGTCCCTGCCTTTGCCGGCTTGGTTGTCAGCGTAATCGTCAGCGAAGTTGCACTGGCCGACGCAATTGTCCCCACCGCACTGTTGCTCAATGTGACGGCGTTGTTCGCAAGCGTCGGGTCAAAGCCAAATCCGCTGATGGTGATTGACGTCGCATTCGCCAGAAGACTCGCTGTGCTGCTCGTGACGACTGGAGTGACAGTGGCAATCTGCACTGCCGATCCGCTGGACTTGGTATTGGTTGTGACCACAGCCGTCAGGCTGCCTGCCGTGGCTGGTCGAGTCGAAAATGTGACTGTCAGCGACGTGTTCGTAGCCGATGTCACTGTCCCCACAGCGCTGTTATTGAAGACCACCGTATTGTTGGCCGGAAGCAGGTCAAAACCAAATCCGCTGATGGTGACTGTATCGGAGTTAGCCGTAAGCCCCGAGGTTACGGCAGTGACAACAGGAGTGACAGTCGCGACCTGGACTGCCGTTCCGCTGGACTGGCTTCCCGTAGTCACGATGGCTGTCAGGCTGCCCGCCGCTTTTGGTTTGGTGGTGAAGCTGACCGTCAGAGTTGTCGCGGTGGCGGCAGTTACGGTACCAACGGCACCGTTATTGAACTGAATGGTGTTGTTGGAAGGTGTGGTCGCGTCAAATCCGTATCCATTGATCGTCATGGTCGAGGCGTTGGCAGCGAGATTCGATGTGCTGCTTGTCACAGCAGGCTTGACTGTGGCGACCTGAACGGCAGTTCCGCTGGCAAGACTGTTGGTGGTGATGACAGCCGTCAGACTTCCCATCGTGTCGGGCAACGTGTCAAACCCGACAGTCAAAGACGTGTTTGTGGCAGAGGAAACCGTGCCGACGGCACCGCTGCTGAAGACCACGGTGTTGTTACCGGCAGTCGTCGAAAATCCGAAACCGGAGATGATGACCGATGACGCGTTCGCCGCGATGCTTGCCGTGCTGGCGGTCACAACAGGAGTAACCGCAGCGACCTGCGTTGCAGCACCGCTCGTAAGAGTGTTTGTCGTGACAACAGCGGTCAGACTTCCGGCCGTCGACGGTTTAGTGCTGAATGAGACGGTCAGTGATGTCGGCGTAGAAGCGGTGATTGTGCCGACAGCTCCATTGTTGAACGTCACGGCATTGTTGCCCACCACGGAATCAAATCCGAAGCCGGCAATCGTCACGGTGGATGCGTTTGCTGCCACCTGCGTCGTGGCGGATGTGACAACCGGCGTGACGTTGGCAACCTGAACCGGAACTCCGCTGCTGACACCATTGCTCGTCACAACCGCGGAGAAACTGCCGGCTGTCACGGGGCGGGTTGTCAGGTTGACCGTGAGAGATGTATTCGTCGCTGAAGCAATGGTTCCCACAGCGCCGTTGTCAAACGTGATTGAGTCATTGGCAGCGGTTGAGTCAAAGCCCAAACCGGCAATCGTAATCGAACTCGCGTTTGCGGCCAGACTGGCAGTGCTTCCCGTGATGACCGGAGCCACCGTAGCGACCTGTGTCGCACTTCCCGCGGCACTGTTGGTGGTGACTGTTGCGTTCAACGTCCCGGCGGCGGTTGGCCCCGTCGTGATGGAAACGGTCAGCTGAGTACTTGTGGCAGCAGTAACGGTACCCGCTGCACCGTTATTGAATGTCACCGAGTTGTTTGCAGCTGTCGTATCAAAGCCGGCACCATAGATGGTCAGCGTTGAAGCGTTCGCTGCCACTGTCGCCGGGTTGCTGGTGACGTCCGGAGTGATTGTCGCAACCTGAACGGCGGAACCACTGCTGACACTGTTGGTAGTGACAACGGCAGTCAGATTACCGGCCGAAGACGGCATTGTGGTAAAGGTCACGGTCAGCGATGTGCTGGTCGCTGATGTGATGACACCGACAGCGCTCTTGTTGAATGTGACGCTGTTGTTGGCGACGATCGGATCGAATCCCGTGCCGTTGATCACGATCTCGGTTTCCGAAGCCGACAGCCCGGCAGAAGATGCCGTCACTGTCGGACTCAGCATCGCACGCGTTTCGAGTGATTCAAAGACTTCTAGGGCAGCTGTTGGCGTTCCCACCCATCGCTTTTGTTGTCGGCGTCGACCAGAACGGTTCAACGTCAGGAAGGTTTGGGCAATCGAATGCAGAAACGAAATAAGGCGTTTCCGTGGCATTGGACTTCTTTCGTCAACAGCGATGAGGGGAATCCGAAGTGACCTGTCACCAGGAGAGGGTCTCCGGGAGGCGAAACGAACCGACGTCCAGATTCGTTTCACGAGATCACGGCGCAGCACCGCGCGCTCGGCGGGGGCAGTCATCGCACACCACACGACAGACTTGCTGAGAAAAAAATGTGCGCCGCTGGTCAGGGAGTTTCCCTGTCTAAATGTGCCGACTCCGTAAACTCACTGTGACCTGACGGGAAGTGCCGGTTAAACAGTGCGCATCGAACGGACCATCCGCGATTCGGCTGAAGTCTTCTCATTCCGCCGTCTGTAACGCGCAGAGATGACCGGGAACTCCCTGACCTGCGCGGATACGAAGAATTTGCCGCGAATGCCGACGAGTCGCCCGAGCTTGGTGGCATGGTCTCGGAATCGCGTTACCATGAAGTCTTCCCCGCCGTTTTGCATCCCGCCCCATCTGCAGGAGCGAAGTCATATGAATGACTCGTCCAGGCCAGCATCATCCGACCTCGACCCACTCGTTCGTTCCTCCCTGCGCGAGGCCTTGATTGTCTCGAGCATCTGGTTTGCAGCAATGACATGGTCAATTTCTGTCTGCTGGACGATGGGCTATGGTCGCAAGCCCGAAGACCTGACTCTGGTCCTTGGTTTCCCGGACTGGATCTTCTGGGGCATCGTTGTCCCGTGGCTGACCTGCACGGTCGTGTCGTGGATTTTCGGAGCCTGGTTTGTTCGTGATGGCGAGCTTGGCAAAGATGTCGAAGACGCTGATGAACTGGGACTGGGAGGTTAGCGCCGACTGGCGCGGTCTTTCGCTCCCCCTGTCCTGCTGAAGTCTGGAAGCTCGTGTATGTTCAGTCCCGGTTTGTCATCCAAAGTGATTGCGATCGCTCAGTCCGCTCCTTCCACAGCGCAGATGCAGGTGGGTTATGGAGCGATGTTCATGCTGGTGATGTTCATTGCCGTTTCCTTCTGGATCGGAAGTCTCGCCAACAAGGCGACTCAGGGCGGCGGCTTCATGAAGGGCTTCTTCCTCGGCAACCGAGGACTCGGAGCCTGGGCCCTGGCTCTGACGGCGACGATTCAAAGCGGCGGGACGTTTATGGGGTTCCCGTCACTGGTCTACAAACACGGCTGGATCGTTGCCCTTTGGATCGGAAGCTACATGGTCGTTCCGATCACCGGCTTCGGCATTCTCGGAAAGCGACTGGCTCAGCTCAGTCGCCGTACTGGAGCCATCACTGTTCCGGATCTGTTTCGGACTCGATTCAACAGCCCTGCTCTGGGCCTGATGTGCACGATCTTCATTCTGCTGTATCTGTCGTTCATGATGTTCGCTCAGTTCAAGGCGGGGGCCATCGTGCTGCAGCTGGCATGGCCGACTGGCGGTGAGCTGTCGCTTTCGGAAGACACCATCAGCGTTTCACAGGCTCGTTACCACACCGGGCTCATCATCTTTGCTGTGACAGTCGTCAGTTACACACTGCTGGGCGGATTTCTGGCCGCGGTGTGGACAGACCTGTTCCAGAGCCTGCTGATGTTCCTGGGTGTCATGCTGTTGCTGTATGCTTCATTATCGGCTGCTGGTGGACTTGAGAATGCAACGATGACATCGCTGAAGAACACCGGGCCCGGCTTTGTGTTCGGACCGGGCTATGTGGAAGGCAATGCCGATCATCAGTTCCTTCCGCTTTCACTTGCGATCTCGTTCTTCGTCGTCTGGATCTGGGGCGGCGTTGGCGCACCGGCAGGGCTTGTGCGACTGATGGCCAGCCAGAACACGAACGTGATTCGAAAATCAATCTACCTGCTGAGCCTCTATAACCTGGGCATCTATCTTCCTCTGATTGTGATCTGTGTCTGCGGTCGAGCACTGTTGCCGAATCTGGAATCCTCCGACCAGATCATTCCCCGCATGGCGATTCTGACCACCGGAAATTGGCCTGGCGGTTCTCTGCTGGCCGGCCTCATCCTGGCAGCCCCATTTGGCGCGGTGATGTCGACCGTCAGTTCGTACCTGGTCGTTCTTTCATCAGGTGTTGTGCGAGACATCTATCAGAAGTTCATCAACCCCAAAGCCGCGCGCGAAGAGCTCCGGCTGGCGGCGTGGGGAACGATGCTGGTCGCAGGGCTTTTCTCTGTCCTGGTCATGTGGAATCCGGTGCAGTATCTTCAGGTCTTCATCATCTTCAGTACGTCCGGCGCCGCAGCGACGTTTCTGATTCCCGCCATCATGGCCTGTTACTGGCGACGAGCAACGACGAAGGGCATCTTTGCGGCGATGATCTCCGGAGCACTGACAATCCTCGCTCTTTACCTGTGCGGAATCCTTGGATGGACGCCATCGCAGAACATTGGGTCGCTCGATAAGTTTCGTCCCTACTTCCTGCTGGGGTTTGAACCTCTGATCTGGGGGTTGCTGGTTTCTGCAACGTCCGGCATTGCCGTCAGCCTGCTGACAAAACCACTGGATGACGAACTGATCCAGCGGTTCTTTGGACGCGAATCCTCAACTGGAGCCGCCACATGAAGCCATACCCTCAGACTCGCCGCGAACTGCTGAACTTCTCCACGGCATCTCTGACCGGAACCGCGCTGGCGTCGTTGTTACTGAAGGATGGAATTGCCCGCGCGGATGCCGTGCCGGGGGAAGCCAAAGGCGTTCCTCACCACACGCCGATTGCAAAGCGAGTCGTTCATCTGTGCCTTTGCGGTGGACTGAGTCATCTGGACTCGTTTGATTACAAGCCGGAGCTGGCAAAGTTCCACGGTAAGTCACTCGAAGGCCCCGAAAAGCCCGAGACGTTTTTCAATCAGATCGGACTCATTCGAAAAAACGACTGGGAGTTTCGTCAGCGAGGACAGAGCGGGCTCTGGATCTCTGACCTGTTTCCTCATCTGGCCGAGCTTGCCGATGACCTGACGATCGTGCGTTCAATGGTGGCGGAATCGGCAAACCACACACCGGCAACGTTCGAGGAGAACTCGGGCTTTCGATTGAACGGCTTTCCGGTCATGGGATCGTGGATCTCTTATGGCCTGGGTTGCGAGACCGACGATCTGCCTTCGTACGTCGTTCTCCCCGACGCGCGAGGACTGCCGGCAGGCGGGACGATCAACTGGTCCAATGGTTTTCTGCCTGCTCAGCATCAGGGAGTTGCCTTTCAGACCAACGGCCCTCCCATTCGTGATCTCTTTCCGTCGCGCCCGCTGCCTGAAGGACTCGACAAAGCCAGTCGCGATTTCCTCGCACAGCTGAATCAGCGACAGCTGGAAACTGCGGGAGCCGAAGATGCGTTCCGTGCGAGGATGAAGGCGTATGAGCTGGCTGCGAAGATGCAGCTCGCCGTTCCCGACGTCACCGATCTCAGCAAAGAAACAGAAGCCACTCGAGCGATGTACGGGATTGATCAGGAGGAGACAGCAGACTTCGGAAGTCGATGCCTGCTCACTCGACGCCTTCTTGAACATGGCGTCCGTTTCGTCCAGCTGTTTTCCGGTGGTTCGTTTGGATCACCGCGCATCAACTGGGATGGACATGAAGACGTTCACGAAAACCATACTCGCGAAGCGGGCCGTATGGACAAGCCAGTCGCTGCACTGCTGAAGGATCTGAAGGCCCGAGGCATGCTGCAGGATACTCTGGTCCTGTGCACATCCGAATTCGGACGCACACCGTTCACGCAATCCAGTGCGTTTGTTGTTGGTGCGGGTCGTGATCATAACATGTATGGCTTTTCGATCTGGATGGCAGGTGCCGGTTTGAAACCCGGGATGGCTTACGGTTCGACGGATGAGATTGGATGGAAGACGGTTGAGAATCCTGTGCACTGGTACGACTACCATGCCACCGTCCTTCACCTTCTTGGAATCGATCATGAACGACTGACGTATTATCACAACGGCATCCAGCGTCGTTTGACCAATGTGCATGGCACTGTGCTTCAGGATCTTCTGACCTGAGCAGGCAGCTCCGCAATTCACCAGGACTTCGTTATGAGTTTCCATTTCGTTCGCCGCGCACTTCCTTTGCTGGTTGTGGCTCTCTTGAGCTCGGGCTGCACTGCTCAGTCTGCAACTGAAACCGTTGTGGCACAGGAGACACAGGCTGCGAAAGCAGCCGCGTCGTCCAAATCTGGCGACGAGATCCTGAAGCAGTTTGTCGAAGAGTGTGTGCTGATCGAACCGGGAAAGGGAGAATTCCCCGCAGAGATTTCTGTGGGAAGCTCTGACAAGTTCAGCCTGCCGGTTTCAACGTGGAAGGCCACTGGCAAGTTTCGCATCTCACAGTATGAAGTCACTCAGGAGCTTTACAAAACCGTCACAGGAGCTGACCCCAGTCGATGGAAAGGTGCCAGAAATTCGCTCGAGATGGTCAGCTATGATGACGCGGTTCAGTTCTGCAAATCACTGACGGCCAGACTGCGAACGAAAGGCCTGATTGAGCAGACGGATGTGGTAAGACTTCCCACGGAGATGGAGTGGGAATACTGCTGTCGAGCGGCGACCACGACAAAGTACAGCTTCGGAGATTCTGCCGTTGCCGATGGCGACAGTGGCAACATCGCGTCGATCCTGAATGAGTATGCATGGCACACGGGCAACGCCGCCGGAAACGACCCGGCCGTTGGCGTGCTCAAGCCAAACCCATGGAAACTGTACGACATGCACGGCTATCTCTGGGAATACGTCACAAGCGACGATCCGACTTCGCCGGAGAAGATCATTCGCGGCGGATCGTGGCGAGATCATCATTCCCTGCTGACGAGCACAGCCCGCCT
>VFQT010003314.1_pt1 | contig 14899 bp, 14 predicted proteins | sample 3512381 | NCBI WGS metagenome assembly VFQT01 (sample SAMN10412376, study PRJNA504923) | tailings metagenome | isolation source: Relicate 2 Philex TSF3 active mining site | place: Philippines: Tuba, Benguet | collected 2017-08-29 | reverse complement strand
GACGAGGAGTTGTCGTGACGGAGTGCATCAAGACCGAAGTGGTCATCATCGGCGCCGGTCCCTGTGGGCTGTTCCAGGTGTTCGAACTGGGCTTGCTCGGGATACGTGCCCACCTCCTCGACTCGTTGAAGAGCCCCGGCGGTCAGTGCACCGAGCTCTATCCGGACAAGCCCATCTACGATATCCCCGCGTTGCCCGTCTGCGGCGCACAGGAGCTCGTCGATCGACTGATGCAGCAGATCAAGCCCTTCGAGCCGCAGTTCCATCTTGGCGAAGAGGTCATGCAGGTCACCCCACGAGACGATCGGCGTTTCGATGTCGTGACCGCACAGGGCACGAAGTTCGACGCCGGTGCCATCGTCATCGCAGCCGGCGTTGGTTCATTCCAGCCTCGGCGGCTCGGCGCGGCCGGGGGTGAGCCGTTCGAGGGCAGCCAGATCCACTATCGCGTCAAGAACGCCGATGCTTATCGAAACTCGTCGCTGGTGATTTTCGGCGGGGGCGACTCGGCGCTCGACTGGGCGCTCGAGTTTGCCCCGACCTCGCCCTCGTTGACGCTGGTGCACCGGCGCAACGAGTTCCGCGCGGCTCCGGCCTCAGTGGCGAGGATGCGTGAGCTCGAGACCGCTGGAAAGTTGCGCTTCATCGAAGGTCTGGCTGAGTCGGTGATTGCCGAGGGCGAGCGCCTCGTGGGTGTGCGCGTCAAAGCGAGCGACGGGACGATGCACGACTTGCCGGCCGAGCATTTGTTCGCGTTCTTCGGGCTGCATCCGAAGCTGGGTCCCGTGGCCGAATGGGGCCTTGAGCTTGAGCGCAAGGCACTGAAGGTGGACACCGAAAAGTTCCAGACGAGTGTCCCCGGAATCTTCGCGGTAGGTGACATCAACACCTACCCCGGCAAAAAGAAGCTGATCCTGTCGGGTTTCCACGAGGCGGCGCTGGCGGCGTTCGGCATCCAGAGCTGGCTGTATCCCGAGAAGAAACAGTTCCTGCAGTACACGACGACGAGCCCTGTCATGCAGAAACGGCTTGGGGTGGGCTAAGCGTGGATCGTCGGCTCGCCGACCTGCTGCAGCAGTTCGAGCTCGAGCGTCTGGAGGTCAACCTGTTCCGCGGCGAGAGCCGCGACATCGGCAGTCCGCAGGTGTTCGGCGGACAGGTGCTTGGGCAGGCGCTACTCGCCGCCTACTCGACCATCGACGATCTGCGCGTCCACTCGCTACACGCCTATTTCCTGCGGCGCGGTGATTTCAATCTACCGATCGTGTACCAGGTGGATCGCAGCCGTGATGGGCACTCGTTTTCCTCGCGACGAGTGATCGCGATCCAGAACGGCGCGCAAATTTTCACTTTCTCGGCCTCGTTCCAGCGTCCTGAGGAAGGGCTCGAGCACCAGATCAGCATGCCTGTGGTGCCGCCGCCGGAGACTCTGCCCGATTGGAGTCGCCCCGCGCCCGATGTGGCGGCGCGTTTGCCCGAGAAGCTGCGGCGATTTCTATTTCGTGAGCGGCCCGTCGAGATGCGTCCGGTCGAACCCATAGACTTCCTCAGTCCAAAGCCGCGTCCTCCTGTGGAACACATCTGGTTCAAGGTCTGCGATCGATTGCCGGACGATCACCGCCTCCACACGTGTCTGCTCGCCTACATGTCCGATTTCAGCCTGCTGAACACGGCCACGCAGCCGCATGCGGGAAAATTTCCGGTGGACGAGTTGACGATGGCCAGCATTGATCACGCAATGTGGTTCCATCGCGAGGTCCGCGCCGATGAATGGCTGCTGTACTCGATCGATAGTCCCAGTGCATCCGGTGCGCGTGGGTTCGCGCGCGGCTCGGTGTTCAATCGCGGTGGGGCGCTGGTGGCGAGCACAGCGCAGGAAGGGCTGATGCGCGTCGGTGCGCCACGAAGAAAGACAGAACGAAACGTAACGGGGGAGTGAAGATCATGAGTGGCTTTTTGAGCGAGGGGTTTGGGTGGTTGATCGGGCGTGCGTCGAAGGGCGCGTTGCTGGCTGTGGCCTTGGCGGCCGTCGCACTGCCTGCGGCGGTTGCACAGGTTGCGGCCGGAGCAACGGCCTCAGCGATCACCGAGTCACCTGCCTACAAGCGCGGCCGTCTGCTCTACATTCAATGCCGAGCCTGTCACGATTTGAAGCCCACGGCCGTGGAAAAAGTGGGTCCCAATCTTGCGGGCCTTATAGGTCGCCCAGCGGCCGCCGCGCCGGATTTCGCCTACTCGCCTGCACTGACGAATTCGAAAATCACCTGGAACCGCAAGACGCTCGACACCTGGATCGAGAAGCCGGGTGCGATGGTGCCGGGTAACATCATGGCTTTCGCCGGCATCGCCAACCCTGCAGACCGCGAAGCGCTGATCACCTATATCGAGGCTGAGACCGTCAGTCGCTGAGCGCTCAGCGTTCAGCGACGAACCGCTCGAGTTGTTCGAGCAGCAGCGGGTTGAACCTTGCCGGGTCTTCCATCATCAGGAAGTGCCCGCTTCGCGGCATCACCACAAGTTCGAAGCGTGGCACATTGCGGCGAATGCGATCGGCGTCTGTCGGTGCCAGGTCAGCATTGATGGCGATGATCGGCACGGGTAGCTCCGCCATCGCCGTCGCACCATCCCAGTCGTTGAGGCCCTGCACCGCGGCGATGCCGACGCGGGGATCGCCCGCGGCCATGTCCGCGGCAATGCGTTCACGCAGTGCGGAATCGGCATCGTTGCGGAAGAACGTTCGGGTCACGAAGAGGCGCGTGGCGCCTGCAAAATCCCGCTCGAAGAAAGCGATCCGGGCTGCTGTCTCGGTCGCCGGTGGACGCGGCAGCCCGATGGTAGAGAAGGTATCGACGCCGATAACGGCGCGGACACGCCGGCCGAGTTGACGCGCAGCCTCCACGGCCACGGGACCGCCCATCGAGTGTCCGACGAGCACGAGCGGTGAGTGCGCATCGACGGCATCGACGACGCGTCGCACATCCTCGCCAAAAGCGCGCATCGACCAGTCATTGCGATCCGCGCTCGAGCCGCCGTGTCCCGCCAGATCCAGCGTCACCACTCTATAGCGGCTCCGCAGCGACGGCACTTGCGCCTCCCAGTAACTTGAGTCACATGACCAGCCGTGGATCAGCACGACGATCGGTCGATTCATGCTCGCGGTAGCCGGTTCGTGGACGGCGTACCGCAGTGCCGGGCCGCCGGTGTCGAGGGTGCGGGCGTCTGGCTTGGGCATGGTGCTCTCTGCGGCGAGCGGCACACTGAGCAGCAGTGAGAACCATGTGACGAGTTTGCGCATGGGCCTACTCCCGCCGATCAGTGCTGTACGAGGACCCAATGATAACCGTCCGGAGCAAAGAAACTGAGACTCAAACGTCCGAACTCGTCGGGCAAGACGTCAGTCAGTGCACGGACCCGGGCGGACTCGAGCCGTCGATGCATGGCTTCAAGATCAGTCGCGCGCCAGCAGTAGCCGCTGTAGCCGAGGCAGCCTAGGCGAGAGTGCTCGAGCAGACGATCGATCCGGGCGTTGCTCGCGAAGCGCACACACTTAAGCTTGCCGGAGCGACGTTCGTGCAGAGCCGGTCCCGTGCGCGGGTCGTCGAAATCCACCATATGAAAGCCTTCGCCAGGCTCGAGGCCGAAGATCAATCGCGAGCCGGTCGCGTTGTCATAGGGTGTGTACTCGTCGAGAGTTCGTCGCAGGCCGAGAATTTCGTCATAGAAATCGAGTACGTGCGCATCGTCGTCGGCGATCATCAGCCCCACGTGGGTGTGCTGGCTTGTGGCGAGCAGGCTGGCCGGGTCGATCTGGCCATAAGCGGGGCTCTCGTAGCCGAAGCGTTCGAAGAACACCTGCCTGTAGTGCGGCTGCAGCAAGACCATTTCACGGACACCCACGATAGGATCGCGGAACGGTTGGGCGATGCGTTGACCGCTCACCTCGCCAATGACGGCGAGCAGCGGATGGATCAGCGAGAGCGACATACCAGCCTCGCGGGCGCGCTCGGCATGGTTGACGATATTGAACACGCTGCGCGTGACGCGCACGCCCCAGCGAGAGCCGACGGCACGAAGATTGGGCCCTAGACCCAGCCCGGCGTTCAGCGGCGTCTCCCACTGCATGAGGCGCACGAGACCGTGATCGGCCTCCTGGTGCCCGAGTCGCATCGACTGTAGTGCCGAGCGTACGCCGTACCGGGCGAAGGTCTCCGTTGCGGTGAGCCTGCCGCGTTCGAGCGGGTAGCAGCCATAGGCGGCCAGATCGGCTGCCGCGACCTCGAGGTCGGGGACGCCGACGCAGACTTCATGCAGGCCGCCGAAACAGCCCTCTGGTGCGGAGCTCATGGTGATGATGATGGCACAGGCGCGCTACCGATCAGAAGCTGCTTTTCGTTTCGATCACGAGCTGCATGTTACTGATCGATCGGTCGCCGTTCAGCGGGAAGGCGAGATCAACGTGCAGCACGTTGCCGAGCGCCGTGCGGCTGTTGCCGAGTCGCAGTCCGATACCGACGTCGGTCAACACGCCGCGCGGCTGGCTGCCGTAGGGATTGTTTCCCAAGGCACCACCGGCATCCGCGAAAATCGCGCCGCCCACGTTGACGAGCCGAAATGGATACCAGTCGGTGAAAAAACGCTGCTCCAGAGTCAGCAGCCAACGGCCCTCGCCGGCCTGGTAGCGCAGCGGGTACCCGCGCAGGCCGCTGTCGCCGCCGAGCAGGATCTGGCGATCTGGATCCAGCTTGCGGCCCTGTTCGAGGTTGAGCGAGGCGAACCACAGCCGCCGCTGCGATTGCCGATGATAGTAGCGTGCGGAACCTGCGATGACCGTGTCGACGAAGTCGCTGCCGTCATGGCGCCCGCTCGCGTTGGCTCTGAGTAGCAGCGTCGACTTGCCGTCGAGTTCGATGCCGCGAGAGGCCGCGGTATCGAACAACAGGGCATTGTCGCTGGAGCCGAGGGACTCGGCGGCATAGCCGATGCGGGCCGAGACTTGCCAACCGTACTGGAAGTCTTCGGTGCGCTCGATTTGGTCGCGGTTCCGGGTTTCACGAAACTGATCCTGCAACCATTCCATCGATACCCAGGGGTAGACGAATTTTCGGTCCGTCGGGACCCGCGATGCGGGGCGCTTGTCGCCCATCGAATCGAATTGGCGATCATCCTGTGTAATGCCGAGGCGATATCGGACAACTTCACCCTCGATCAGTCCTTTGGACCATCCGCCGTACGCCGTTGCGAACTTTGCTCGAGTGGCGTATTGCCCGACGACCTGTCCGAGGTCGTAGCGTGAATCGATACGGGTGTCGTCGGCGAAGCTGAGGCCGCCTGCGCGACGTGTGTCGAGCGCATAGAAACCATGGTCGAGATCAACGAAACGTCGCTTGCCGTCGCTGTTGTTGGCGAACTCGGCATCGATCGCCCACCACGTATTGCCAAGCTGTCGATCGCGGTAAATCAGTAGATCGGTCGTTCGATCGATGCCTGTTCGTCGCGACAGGCTCAGTTGAGCGCCGGTGCCGAGCAGGTTGAGCTCCTCGATTTCGAAGCCCGAGGTGTTTTTCCCGCCTTTACGTCCGAAGGATATTCCCGGATTCAAGGTCCAGACGTCGCGGGTGGTGACTTCGAGGTCGACTTTGCCATCCGTCGCGGCAATCGGCGTGATCCAGGCCTCACGCAGGTAACGCGTCTTGCGCAGCAGCCGCTCCGTCTCGCGTAACACACGGGGGTCGTAGGGCTGTCCGCTCTCGAACAACAATTGCCGTTCGATGGTTCGCGGCCGCGTATTGATGTGCAGGGTGTTGGCCCAGCGAAAAAGCCAGGTGTCCTCCTCGGGAATCGAGGTATCGAAGATCTCGAGTGGCTTGATGGTGATCTCGCCAATGACGCTGCCGGATTGTTGCAGCACGGCGTCGTCCGGCAAATTCTCTGGTCGCTTCGGGCCCTCGGAGGAACTACGAGCGCCGAGTCCGCGGAGGAGCGGGCGTGAGTCCGCGGACGACTCGTCGCCCTCGGTGGCGATGGTAGCGATCGGTGCGGGTGGCTCCGTCGCCGCGTGCGTTAGCGGGGGGTGCGGCAGTAGAGCGACGGCGAATAACGCCGATGCAAGAAGCGGGCGAGCATTGGGTGACTCAATCAATAGACAGCAACTCCAGTTCGTGTCCATCCGGATCTGCGATCAAGGCGATCCGTCGACCGCCGGGGCGCAGCGCGCGCGGCGTTTGGTGTACGGCCACACCGAGTCCAGTCAAGTTCGCCACGAACGTGTCGATGTCGCAAACGCCGATACCGAGATGCCCGTTCGTACTGACCGCGCCAACGGGCAGAGTAGGCTCGTGCCACAACTCAAGCTGCATGCCTTGCCCGTCGTCCTCGGCCGCTGCGAGAAAGACCAGTGTCCGCGGGATCTCCGGAAAGGCGATGCGCCGTTGCTCGCGTAACCCGAAGTGTCTTGAGTAGAAGGCGAGCGAGCGTTCGAGATCGCTCACCCGCAACATGGCGTGCAGCAGACGCGGTGCGTCAGAGGACATTGAGCACCTTACCAGGGTTGAGGATGCCGTTGGGATCGAGCGTCTTTTTGAAGGCCCGCATGAGCCCGAGTTCCACCTCCGACGAGTAGTGCTCGAGTTCGGCGAGTTTAGACTGGCCAATGCCGTGCTCGGCGCTGAAACTGCCTCCCTCGTCCCGCACAAGATCGTGGATGACTCGGCGGATCTCCTCGCGTCGCGCGACGAGCGCACCTGAGGACAGGCCGCGACGTTCACTAAGGTTGAAGTGCAGGTTGCCGTCGCCGACGTGACCGTAGCAGACGAGAAACCCCTCCGGAACGTGGGCCTCGAGCCAGGCGGAGGCGCGGTTTACGAAGATCGGCAGTCGATCGATCGGCAGTGCGACATCGTGCTTGAGACTCGCTCCTTCCTGCCGCTGGCTGTGCGGGATGTTTTCGCGCAGATGCCAGAAGTCGCGCCGGTCGCGATCGCTCTGGGCAAGAACCGCATCGGTGACGAGTCCGTATTCCACGGCCGTGGCGAGCGCCTCTTCGAGGCGGTCGGTCAGCGCTTCGCCGGTGCGTGAGCTCGTCAGTTCGCAGAGCACGAACCAGGGCGAGCCGCCCGGCAATGGCGCGCGGGCCCCTCGAACATGTCGCATCACCAGTTCAAGGGCCACGGCGGGGATCAACTCAAATGAGCTCACCTGATCGCCACTCGCCTCGCGCAGGTGAGCGAGAAGCTGTACGGCCCGCTCGGGGTCGGGGACGGCGATGAATGCCGTGGCGCTTGCGCGGGGCGCGGGGAAGAGTTTGAGGCTCGCTGCAGTGATGACACCGAGCGTACCTTCGGCGCCAATGAATAGCTGGCGCAGGTCGTAGCCGGTGTTGTCCTTGCGCAGGGCCGTCAGCGAAGAGAGCACGCGTCCGTCGGCCAGTACTACCTCGAGCCCGAGGGTGAGCTCACGCATCATGCCGTAACGCAGCACGTTGACGCCGCCCGCATTGGTCGAGAGGTTGCCACCGATTTGGCAACTGCCTTCGGCGCCGAGCGACAACGGAAAAAAACGCTGGGCGGCGGCCGCCGCACGCTGCACGTCGGCGAGGATGCAGCCGGCCTCGACCACCATCGAGTAGTTCGCGGCATCGATGCGGCGGATGGCGTTGAGTCGGCGCAGCGACAGCACGACCTCTGTGCCCGACGCGTCCGGCGTCGCTGCACCGCAGTAGCCGGTATTGCCGCCCTGCGGTACCACGGGAATGCGCAGCGCATTGCACAGCTTTAGCAGCCGCGAGACGTCGTGGGTGCTGCGCGGCAGGGCGATGCACAGCGCGCGGCCACGGTACGAGCGCAGCTGATCGACGCTGACCGCCTCGAGCGCGGTGGGGTCGGTGACGATGCAGTCTGCTCCGAGCAGCGTCGTCAGATGCTGCAACGGCGTTTGGGCGCCGCCCTGCATCATGCGCGGGCCAGCGCGGGCAGGCGACAGTCGGGTTTGGTGAGCAGCACTTGCACATCGCCCAATTGCCGCTCCGCGAAGCCCCCCTCGCAGTAGCACAGGTAGTACTCCCACATGCGCACGAAGCTGTCGGGGTATCCAAGTGCCTTGACCCGCGGCAATTGAGCGAAAAAATTCAGTCGCCACTCGCGCAGCGTGCGCGCGTAGTGTGGGCCGATGTCCTCGAGGTGGAAAATTTTCAGATCCGTGGCTCGGGTCAGCGAGCGGGCGATGCATTCGACACTCGGGATGAAGCTGCCCGGGAAAATGAACCGCTGGATGAAATCGACGGACTTGCGGGCCTGCTCGTAGAACTGATCCTGGATGGTGATGGCCTGCAGCAGCATGGCACCGTGTGGCTCGAGCAGACTCGAGCATTTGCGCAGATAGGTGTCGAGGTAATCTGCGCCGACGGCTTCGATCATCTCGATGGACATGGCCTTGTCGAATCGGCCCTTGAGGTCCCGATAGTCCTCGAGCAGCAGCGTGATGCGATCTCCAAGTCCGAGCTGCGCGATCTTCTCGCGCGTGTAGGCATGTTGCTCGCTCGAGATCGTCGTGGTGGTGACGTGGCAGCCATAGTTCTTCGCCGCGTGTATGGCGAGGCCTCCCCAACCGGTGCCGATCTCTACCACCCGATCGCCGGGTTTGAGGTCTAGCTTGCGGCACACGGCATCGAACTTGGCGAGCGAGGCGGCTTCTAGGGTGTTGGCGCCTTCGCCAAAGATCCCGCAGGAATAAGCCATGGTCGGATCGAGCATGAGCGAATACAGCTCGTTGCCGAGATCGTAATGCGCCGAAATATTGCGCGCGCTGCCTTGGCGACTGTTGCGATTTAAAAAATGGAACGCCTTGAGCAGCGGGCGCGACAGCAGCGACCACTGACTATCGACGTCGTTCATCATGTGTCGATTGGCGACGAACAATCGCACGAGGCCCGTGAGATCGTCGCAGCGCCACAGGCCGCGGATGTAGGCTTCGCCCGCACCGACTGTGCCGCCAAAAGCCGTATCGGCGTAAAGCTGCGGATGATCGACCTGCAGCGTCACCGACACATCAAGTCGTGGCGTACGACGTCCGAAACGGTGCCGCTGGCCGTTCCACTCCTCGATCACGAGCTCGCCGTCGCGCATTGTCGCCAGACGCGCAAGCAGCAGACGACGGCCGAGCAAGGGTAATACACCGGGGTTGTTGGCCGGTGCCAGACGCCCTTCGGCGCGCGGCGGGTCGATCGGAATGATGGTTTCGCGGCGGGTGTTCATGCGGGATGGGCAAAGAAAGGCGTGCGTTTAATCAGCAGGCGCAGTGCCTGCCAATAGATCATGGCGCTGACCTTGACGGTGACGAGTGGAAACCCAAGCAGAGCCCGCGTGAGAGAACCGTGGGTGATGGGCTGGCGACGAAGGGTCAGGGTGGCATCGAACTGCGCGGCGCCGTCCCGCCAGTTTTCCATGTGGACCTGCAGCGTGTCGGCGGGCGAGGAAAATCGCCAGTCGTAGCGCATGTCCATGGGCAGGAACGGCGAGACGTGGAAGGCCTTGTCGAACTGCCAGCGCATCACGTGCTGACCCACGCGCTCGGCATCGGCCACGCGCAGCACGTAGGCGTGTCGTTCGTCCCAAGGGGTGTTAGTGATCTCCGCAACGACGCTCTCCAGCCGCTCGCCCGCGGCATCGAAGACATAGTAAAAACTGACTGGGTTGAAGTTGTAACCGAAGTAGCGGATGTGGGTCAGCAGGCGGATAGGACCCGTAGGTCGGGTGCCCGTGATCTCGGCCACCCGATCGCGGACGGCGGTATCGAGTGGCACTGACGGATCGCCGAGGAAATCTGCACGCCGGAACCAAGCGAGGGCAGGGCGACGGGCCGACCACAGCCAGAATCGATCGAATAGCTGAGGCAGCTCGGCGAGGTCGACGTACACAAAAAACAGCCGATAACGGAACGCATTACCACGCGGTCCGAAGCGGCGATGACGAATGAGTCCGGTGTAGAGGCAGCTGGCGGTCATGAACCGCCGGATTCTCGCAGACTCCGCCGCGCGGGCTCCAGCACCGGCGCAGCGGGTGCGATGCCTCCGGTCAGGCGCGCAAGATCCTGTAATGCCCAAAGACCGCTGACCACGCCGTCCTCGTGGAAGCCATAGCGCCAGTAGGCACCGCAGTACACGCTGCGCCGATGGCCGCTGATCAGGCCACGTTGAGCCTGCGCGGCCACGGCTTGCGGCGTGTAGACTGGATGATGATAGGTGTAGCGCCCCAAAACTTTGGCAGGATCAATGTCGGCGATGCGGTTAAGGGTGACGAGGAAGCGCACGGGCGCCTCGAGACTCTGCAGCACGTTCATGTCGTAGGTCAGCGCGACTCGCTCCGTATCCGGGTCGAGCAGATGGTAGTTCCAGGCGGCTCGCGCGAGGCGGGTTCGCGGCAGCACGCGTTCGTCCGTGTGCAGTACGGCGTCGTTGGCCTGGTACGGGAACGCCCCTAGGATCTGTCGCTCCGCTTCACTCGCATCGGCAAGCATGCCGAGTGCCTGGTCGCTGTGACAGGCGAACACCACGTGATCGAATCGATCCACATGGCCATCACCGCTCACCAGACTTACGCCATCAGCCTCCCGCCGAACTTCCCGCACGGGTTGGCGTAGCCGTAGGCTTCCTTCGAACTGCGACTTCCAGCGGCGCACGTATTCGCGCGAGCCGCCCGAGACGGTGCGCCACGTTGGCCGATCGTCGACATTGAGGAAGCCGTGGCGATCGAAGAAATCGACGAAGAACCGAGCCGGAAACTCCAGCATGCCGCGCCCCGTCGCCGACCAGATCGCTCGGCCCATCGGAATGATGTAGCGCTCGATGAAGACGTCCGAGTAGCGCTCGCGCCGCAGATACTCGCCAAGCGTGAGCGCCTGCAAAGCGGCCGCCTGAGCCGGATCGCTGGGGGAACGCAGCAGTTGGCGGGCTCGCGTATTGAACCGAAGGATATCGGCAATCATGCCGAGGAAGCGCGGGTTGAAGACGTTGCGCCGCTGCGCGAAGAGCGAATTGATCGAAGTGCCGTTGTACTCGAGGCCACTGCGCTCGCAGCGCAGCGAGAAGCTCATGTTGGACCATTGCCAGGTGGCGCCAAGCTCGCCGAGCAGGGCGATGAAGTTCGGGTAAGTCCAGTCGTTGAAGACGATGAATCCGGTATCGACGGCGTAATGTTGCCCCGCCCAGTCGACATCGACGGTGGCGGTATGGCCGCCCGGGTAGTCGTTGGCCTCGTAAAGCACCACATCGTGCTCGCGCTGCGCATGCCAGGCGACCGTGAGGCCCGCGACGCCGCTGCCGACGATGGCAATGCGGCTCATGTCAGTGGTTAGGGACGATTCGCCGGGCGGAGTGGTCGCGCACCGAGGTCGGGACCGGTTTCAGGTCCCAGATGATGCCGAGCCACGACATGACCTTGAGGATGTAATAGGTGATGTCGATTTCCCACCAGTAGAACCCTTGTCGAGTCGAGCTCGGGAAATGGTGGTGGTTGTTGTGCCAACCCTCGCCTAGCGTCACGAGTGCGAGCAGCCAGTTGTTGCGACTGGTATCACCGGTCTTGTAGCGCTGGCGACCGAACACATGCGAGAGCGAGTTGATGGTGTAGGTGCCGTGATAGCACGCCACGGTCGAAATGAAAAAACCCCAGATCAGCATCTGCCCCGAGCTCGTGCCGAGATCCGGCGCGAAACGATCGAGAATTGCGCCGAGCCCGAACATGCCGACGGCGAACAGCACCGGCACGACGATATCGAATCGATCGAGCCACTGTAGTTCGGGGAATTGCAGTAGGTCGCGTACGCGACGCAGGTCCGGGCGGAAGCCGCGTGCCGTCAGGAACCACCCCATGTGTGAGCGTACGAAGCCGTGCTGCGCGGGTGAATGCACGTCTTCGGGTTTGTCGGAGTAGGCGTGATGGTGCCGATGATGCGCGGCCCACCAGACTGGACCGCGTTGCACGGCGGTTGCACCGATCACGCCAAAGATAAACTGGCCGACGCGCGAGGTCTTGAAGGAGCGATGCGAGAAATACCGGTGGTAAAACCCGGTGATGGCGAACATGCGCACGAAGTAGGCAAGCACGGCGACGAGCACGGCCACCGGACTCCAGCCGACCCAGATGACCGCGAGACAGGCCAAGTGCATGCCGATGAAGGGCAGTATCCGCGCCCACTCAACTTTTTCTGGGATCTCGGGTAACGCCGAGCCGTCAGCCGGGGCGACTAGCGGTCCGGTGTCGAACCAGTTCACGAAGCCTCGCCACCAGCGTCGCAGCAACGATTCGTCGGAGCTCTGGAGAGATTGCTGCATCGTCGGTGTGGCTGCTGGAGGGAGAGTGTCGCGGCGCGATGGCTTGGGACACCGCGCCGCGCGCTGTCTATAAAGCGACGAGTGTCGTCGGCTTAGCTGAGGCCATGCTGGCGCTTGAGGGCATCGATGCGCTCCTCGAGCGGCGGATGGCTCATGAACAGCCGCTTCAGGCCGGTCGGGGTGCCGGCGCTGATGCCGAACGCCGCCATCTGCTCAGGCAGACCCTCGGGCTGATGCGCACGCTTGAGCGCCTCGAGCGCGCCCACCATCGCCGCGGGGCTCGCCAGCAGGGCGCCGGCCGCATCGGCACGGAACTCACGCTTGCGTGAGAACCAGGAGACGATGATGCTCGCCAGGATGCCAAGCAGCAGCTCGGCGACCAGCACGACGCCGAAGTAGGCGATGCCGCCGCCGTTCTCGTTCTTGAAGATCACCTTGTCGACGAAGTTGCCGATGATGCGCGCGAGGAAAATCACGAACGTATTGACCACGCCCTGGATCAGCGTGAGCGTCACCATGTCGCCATTGGCGACGTGGCCGATCTCGTGACCGAGCACGGCTTCGACTTCCTCCTTGCGCATGCGCTGCAGCAGACCCGTGCTTACTGCAACCAGCGCCTTGTTCTTGTTGGCGCCCGTGGCAAAGGCGTTCGGCTCAGGCGAATCGAAGATGCCGACTTCGGGCATGCCGATGCCGGCTTCCTGCGCCTGCGCGCGCACGGTATCGACGATCCAACGCTCCACGTTGTCGCGCGGCTGGTCGATGATGCGCACGCCCATCATGCGCTTCGCGCTCCACTTCGAGATCAGCAGCGAAATGATGGCGCCGCCGAAACCGAACACTGCGGCGAACACCAGCAGCCCGTAGGCGCTGCCGCCCTGCGCGGCGATGTACTGGTCGATGCCGAGGATGCGCATGACGATCGACAGCACGAACACCACGGCGAGGTTGGTGACGAGGAAGAGCAGAATGCGTTTCATGGCGGGTCGTAGACTCCTGTTGGGTGACGGGCCAGCCTGGCCCAGCTGGTGATTGGACTCATTCCAGCTCGGTCAGTTCGGCGGTGGATGCAAATTTATCCGGGTCTCATCCGTACCGCCAGAGGTGGGGCCGGATCTTTCAAATTCAATGCCTTAGAGCTCCCCCGCGGGGTCAACCTATGGCGACTCCCAGCAAGCGCCCGACGAACCACGAAAGCAGGCCCGCCCCGCCGCCGATCAGGACCATCCGGGCGGCGCCGCTCCAGGCACCCCGGCCGGTGAACAGGCTGATGGCGAGGCCCACGAGCGCGAGGGCGAGCAGCGTGATCCCTACCGTCCAACCGATTGTGACCGTGGCCGACCATTGCAGCGATGGGCCGGCGAGAAACGGCAACAGCGGCAGGATGGCCCCGCCCGAGAAGGCAAGAAACGAGGCGCTGGCGGCGCCCAGAGGGGAGCCGAGGTCGTCCGGGTTAAGACCAAGTTCCTCGCGCGCCAGCACGTCCAAGGCCTGTTCGGGACGGGTGACGAGCGCGCGGGTCATCTCGCGCGCCCTATCGAGGTCCATGCCACGGGCAGCGTAAATCAAGGCCAATTCCTCAGCCTCTTCCTCGGGGTATTCGTCGAGTTCTTCTTTTTCGAGCGCGATCTGATACTCGTACATGTCACGCTGCGAACGCACCGACACGTACTCTCCGGCCGCCATCGATAGCGCACCGGCCAGCAAACCTGCGACCCCGGTCATCAACACCATGCGCGGTTCTGCGCCAGCGCCGGCTACGCCCATGACCAGGGCTGCGTTGGACACCAGCCCGTCATTGACGCCGAAGACGCCCGCTCGCAGGTTGCCGCCGGAGACGCCGCGATGGCGCTGACCGACCTCGCTGACCGAGGTGGGCATGAGGTGCCCCGGGGCCGCCGGCGCAGTGTAGGCCGAGACACCTCGCAATTTCATGGCGGCGAGCAGCGCGCGCGAGTTGCGCGGTCCGAACCGAACTACGAGAGAGGCCACGATGCGAGCGCGCAGGGCTGGCGAGAAGCGGTAATCGCGGTCGGGCTGCAGAGCCTGCCACTTCAGGGCCTGCTCCTCGGCGGCGGCGCCGAGCTGGCTGAACATGCGGCTCTTGACCGGATCAGGCTCGCAGGCCGCGACCTTGGAATACAGCCAAGCCGATTCCTTCTCGTGGTACCAACTGTCGAGCGAGTCGCTCACGGACGCGGATCAACGTTCACGGCCGTCATCGCCGTCTTCGTCTTCCCAGTCATCCTCTTCGTCTTCGTCGTCCCAGTCGTCGTCTTCGTCGTCGAGCTCCTCGTCTTCCTCGTCTTCATCCTCATCTTCGTCTTCGGACCAGCCTTCGGGCTCGTCGATGAGTTCGAGGTCGAGCTCGTGCCACTCCTCGATGTCGAGTTCGTCGATTTCGCCATCGAGGTATTCGATCTCGATGAGTTCGGCATCTTCGTCGACCGACAGGACGCGAAAAGTCTCCTCGTCGTCGACGTTTTCGTACCATTGGCCCTTGACGGGTTCATTGTCTCTGCTCACGGCGCTCACCTCGATGCGGCGTTGGTCGAATCCGCAGCGGATTTTACT
>VFQT010003312.1_pt1 | contig 14906 bp, 15 predicted proteins | sample 3512381 | NCBI WGS metagenome assembly VFQT01 (sample SAMN10412376, study PRJNA504923) | tailings metagenome | isolation source: Relicate 2 Philex TSF3 active mining site | place: Philippines: Tuba, Benguet | collected 2017-08-29 | reverse complement strand
CCGCGACGGCCTTCTTCGATGCTGGCCTTGGCGCGCACCTTCACCGATCCACGACCCGTGCGATAGGCGTCGTAGATGCCGGCGAGGCCGAGAATCGTGCCGCCCGTCGGGAAGTCGGGGCCCTTCACGAACTTCATCAGGTCGTCGGGTGTGGCGTCGGGGTTGTCGATGAGATGCAGCGTGGCGTCGATGACCTCGCCCATGTTGTGGGGCGGGATGCTGGTGGCCATGCCGACGGCGATGCCCTGGCTGCCGTTGACGAGCAGGTTCGGGAAGCGTGCCGGCAACACCGAGGGTTCTTCGGTGGTGCCGTCGTAGTTGGGCAGCATGTCGACGGTGTTTTCGTCGATGTCCTGCAACAGCAACATCGCCAACGAATGCAGTCGCGCTTCGGTGTAACGCGAGGCGGCCGGGCCGAAGTCGGGCGAGCCGTAGTTGCCGTGGAAGTCGATGAGCGGATGGCGCAGCGAGAAGGGCTGGGCCATGCGCACGAGTGCGTCGTAGATGGCGCCGTCACCGTGCGGGTGATAGCGCGCCATCGTGTCGCCGGTGACGCGGGCGCACTTCACGAAGGGGCGGTCGGGCCGGAAGCCCTGCTGCTCCATGTCCCAGATGATGCGACGGTGCACCGGCTTCAGGCCGTCGCGCACGTCGGGAAGGGCGCGCGACATGATGACCGACATCGCGTAATCGAGGAAGGAACGCTCCATCTCGTCCTGCAACGGGACGGGCTGGATTGCGTCCGGTGGTTCCAAAGGCACGTTCGTCATTGTTCAGTTCCTTTGAATGATCAGAAATCGAGATTGCGGACGTCGCGGGCGTTGGTGGTGATGAAGTTCTTGCGGCTCTCGACGTCGTCGCCCATGAGCACGCTCATCACTTCGTCGGCCAATGCCGCTTCTTCGACGGTGACCTGCAGGAGTGTGCGCGACAACGGGTCCATCGTGGTGCTGCGCAGTTCCTGCCAGTCCATTTCGCCGAGACCCTTCAGGCGCTGGAACTCCTTCTTGTGGTTCGGCTTGTCGGCGAGGAACGCGGCCTTGGCAATGTCGTCCTTGAGGTAGATCTTTTCCTTGCCGATTTCCGTCGAGTACAGCGGCGGCTGGGCGATGTACACGAAGCCGGCCTCGACCATGGGGCGCATCTGTCGGTAGAAGAACGTGAGCAGCAAGGTGCGGATGTGGCTGCCGTCGACGTCGGCGTCGGCCAGCGCGATGACCTTGTGATAGCGGGCCTTTGCGACATCGAATTCGTCGCCCACGCCACCCCCGATGGCGGTGATCAGCGCCTGGATTTCGTTGTTCTTCAACATCTTGTCGAGGCGCGCGCGCTCGACGTTCAGGATCTTGCCGCGGATCGGCAGGATGGCCTGCACGCGCGGGTCGCGCGCGTCGACGGCGGTACCGCCGGCTGAGTCACCTTCGACGATGAACAGCTCGCTCTCGTCGGGGTTGCCGCTGCTGCAATCTTTCAGCTTGTCGGGCATGCCGGCACCCGAAAGGGCGGTCTTGCGGCGCACCGCGTTGCGGGCGTTCTTTGCGGCGAGTCGGGCCTGGGCCGCGGCGATGGCTTTTTTCACGACCTTGTTCGATTCGGCCGGGTTTTCGTCCATCCATTCGGCAAGGGCTTTGTTGGTGGCCTTTTGCACGAACGAGCGCATGGGCACGTTGCCCAACTTGGCCTTTGTCTGGCCTTCGAACTGGGGCTCGCGCAGTTTCACCGAGACGATTGCGGTCATGCCTTCGCGAATGTCTTCGCCGAGGAGGTTTTCGTCTTTTTCCTTCAAGAGGCCCTTGTCGCGGGCGTACTTGTTGAGCACCGAGGTGAGGGCGGTCTTGAAGCCCTCGACGTGCATACCGCCCTCGGTGGTGGAGATGCCGTTGGCGTAACCGTGGATGCCTTCGTAGTAACCGGTGTTCCACTGAACGGCGATGTCGAGCTGCATGCCCTCGGCTTCGTCTTCTTCTTCGTAGTGGGCGACCTTGCTGAAGAGCGCCTCTTTCGATGCGTTCAGGTGCTTCACGAAGTCGACGATGCCGCCCTTGTACTGGAAGGTCTCTTTCTTTTCCTTGCCGGGACGCTCATCGATGAAGTTGATCGCCAGGCTCTTGTTGAGGAAAGCCATGGTCTGGAGGCGCTCGGTGACCGTACGGGCCACGAACTCGACGCCCTCGGCCTGGAAGATGGCGGGGTCGGGCCAGAAGGTGACCGAGGTTCCCGTGGTGCGACCGCGGGCCGGGGTCGAGCCCACCTTGGCCATTTTCCCCTTCATTTTCCCGCCGTTTTCGAATTCAAGCTGGAACCGGTCGCCGCCGCGGTCGATTTCGACCAGCACCCGGGTGGACAACGCATTCACGACCGAGACGCCCACGCCGTGGAGGCCGCCCGAGACCTTGTAACCCTCGCCGCCGAACTTGCCGCCGGCATGTAGGACGGTGAGCACGACCTCGGCCGCACTTTTTCCCTTGTGGGGACCCGACGGATAGGGATCGACGGGAATTCCGCGACCGTTGTCTTCGACGCGGCAACCACCGTCGTCTTGCAGCACGACGTTGATGGTGTCGCAGAAGCCGGCCATGGCTTCGTCGATGGAGTTGTCGACAACTTCCCAGATGAGGTGGTGCAAACCGGCGAGGCCAGTGGAGCCGATGTACATGCCCGGACGCTTGCGGACGGGATCGAGACCCTCGAGGACTTGGATGTCCTTTGCGCCGTAATCAGCGGTGGGTTTCTTCGATCGAGAAGCGGTCGCGGACTCGGTTTTGCTCACTGCGAAATTCTACCTTCTGCGCCGTGTCGGACGGGTGATTACACACGATGTTGGCGGGGCAATTTGCCCCGATTTCATCGGCTTTTTTGACGCACCTGAATGTGTGCGATGGAGGTGCCCGTTCGTTCACTCAGTCGGCGACGAACGTCACCTTCGAGGAACTTGAATTGCGTCGCCCAAGCAGCGTCGGTTGATTCGACATACAGCACGCCTTCGTTGAGACGAACGGGCTGAATGTGTTGGGCAATGTCACGGCCGACGACGTCGTCCCATGCAGCGAACACCGATCCGACCTCGGCCGGCGAGTCCATTTTCAGACGTCGCAAGAGCTGCGCCATGGAGGTGTCGAGGTTGATCGGGTCGTCAGTCATTGTTCATCACGGTGCCGGCGGCGATGTGGAGTATGCGGTCGGGGTGTGCGGCGGCGGGAAGGCCCGATGCCGAGGTGATGATCACCTGACCCGCCGGCATGTGTGCGAGGAGGGCCGTTGCGCGGTCGGGGTCGAGCTCGGAAAGCACGTCGTCGAGCACGAGAACGGGCGGCGAGCCCACCTTGTCGGTGACCAGGCGGTGGGTGGCCAAGCGCAAGGCAAGGGCGAGAGTGCGCTGTTCGCCCTGCGAGGCCTGGGTGCGCGAGGGCAGGCCGTTCAGCGACATCTCGAGGTCGTCGCGGTGGGGGCCCGAGGTGGTGAGGCCGCGGCGCAGGTCTTCGGCGCGGGCGGCGGCAAGCGCGTGGGCCAGGCCGATGCGGCGCCATTCGGGTTCGTAGACGAGGTCGACGGGTGTGGCCTTGGTTGCCAGGTCCTCGTAGGCGCGGGTGACCATTGGCTGCAACTGCGCGACGAGATGCGCCCGGGCATCGCCCCACTGGCCGCCGGCGTCGGCCAACTTTTCGTCCCACACGTCGAGGGTCAGGGTTTCGTCAGCCGAGAGAGCCGAGGGACTGGGCTTCCAGCCGATCTGTTTCAGGAACGCATTGCGCTGGCGCACGATGCGGTCGACTTCGCGACGCAGCGTGTCGTTGCGCGCAGCGATGGCGACAAGGGCGTCGTCGAGGAACCGGCGTCGCTCGCCCGGGCCACCTTTCACCAACACCAGGTCGTCGGGTGAAAAGACGGTCGTGCGCATGACCCCCAACAGGTCGCGCGTGCGCACGAGGCGTTGCTTGTTCACCTGAACGCGGTTACGGCCGGTTCGGGTGAGCTCGGCTTCGATCAACACTTCCCTGCCGTCGGCATGACGCACTTCCGCGCGCAGGATTGCCATGTCGGCGCCGTTGCGGATCAACGTGTCGACGGGAACACCGCGGAAGCTGTCGAGTGTCGCAAGGAAGGTGAGTGCTTCGGCAAGATTCGTTTTTCCCTGACCGTTCGCGCCGATGAGCGCGGTCGTACCGGGCGTGAAGCGAATGTCGGCAGCGACGTAGTTGCGGAAATTCGTGAGCTCGAGATGCTCGACGATCATCTCGTGCCGTACGTCAGATGCGCTGGGGCATCAGCAGGTACAGGTACTCGCTGCTCTTGTCGCCCGCTGCGGTGATGACCGCGGGACGCGCCGGGTCGATCGTCTTGATGATGACGTCGTCGGTGGGAATCGCATCGATGCCCGCTGCGAGGTAGTCGGAGTTGAAAGCGATGGTGATGTCGTCACCGTTGTAGACACCGTCGAGATCTTCTTCGAATTCGTCGTTGTCCTTGGTGCCAGCAGTCAACTTGAGGCCGTTCGCCGTCATCGCCAAACGCACGGGGCCCTGGTCTTTGGCGAGAATGCGCGCGCGCCGCAACGCGTCGAGCAACGCGTCGCGGCCCGTCGTGATTGAGTTCGGGTAGGTGCCGCTGAGCAGGTTCTTGTAGTTGGGGTACTCGTTGGTGAGGATGCGGGTCGTCAACTTCGTGCCACCGACATCGAACGTGACCGAGTTGTCGTCGAGACTGATCGCGGTTTCGGTGGCACCCGACAAAAGGCGCTGCAGTTCGGTGAGTGCGCGACTGGGAATGAGAACCTTGGTCGACGCGGCGATGACTATCGATGTCACGTCACGAACGGCGAGACGGTACGAGTCGGTGGCAACCAGACGCAAACTGCCCTCTTCACCGGTCAACAACACGCCGGTCAGTGCGATGCGCATCTGATCGCCGCTGGCCGCGCGTACGACCTGACGTAGCGCTTCGCCGAATTCGCCTGCCGGGACGGTGAACGGTGCGCCCGCTGACGGAGCGACGTTCGGAAAATCGAGAGCGTTGTACGTGGGAACGGTGAATTGCGAGCGGCCGCTTTTCACCGCGAGCGATTCGGGTGTCGCCTCGAGGGTGATCTTTCCTTCGGGGAGTGAGCGCACGATGTCGTTCAGCAACTTTGCGCTGATGAGGCTGATGCCGTCGCGATCGCCACCGATCGGAAGACTGGCTTGCAAGGTCATGTCGTTGTCGGTCGACGTGAGATGCAACACGTCGCCCTTCACCTGCAGCCGAACACCCGACAAAGCCGGCAAGGCACCGACACGACCCGAGGCAATGCGCGAGGCGAGACCGAGTGCCTCGGCAAGTTGTTCACGTTCACAGCGAAATTTCACGGACGTCCTGCTTTGTGTGTGACCCGGCGTATTGCCCTGGTCGGATGGGAGATAAATCGATAATGCTTGTAATAAGGCCTGTGAATTGTGGATGAACCGTCTCTGCGCCAGTACGGGCACGGAAAACGGTCAACGCACGTTGTCCCCAGTTTTCCACACGCCTGGGCGAACACATGATTGCCCCGGTGGACAAACCCCTGTTTGTGCCCACTGCTGCGCACGTTGTCCCCGCGACAACCAACATGTTGTCCCCAGCGGAAATGACAGACGCAGAGCCCACGACCGTCAGCCTTTCTTCGAGCGACGAATGAGTTCGGTGACCTGGTCGTAGACCTGCTTGCGTTCGGCCATGAGACGCTGCACCTTTTCCACGGCGTGAATGACCGTTGTGTGGTCGCGTCCGCCGAAGAGCCGGGCAAGTGACGGATAGCTGAGCTCGGTCTGCTCGCGCATCACGTACATCGCGACCTGACGGGCCATGACGAGTGGGCGCTGTCGGCTTTTTCCGCGCAGGGCATCGACGCTGTAGCCGAGGTACGAAGCGATGTCCTGGAGCATTTCCTCGTCGGTCTTTTGGCGCGACGCGGACTCGGCGAGGAGATCACCCAGCAGTTCCTGTGCGGTGGCAACCGTCATCTGGATGCGGTTGAGTGCCGCGTAGGCGGTGACGCGAATGAGCGCACCCTCGAGTTCGCGGATGTTCGAGGTGATGTTCGCAGCGATGAACTCGAGAACGTCGTCGGGAACCTTCGACCCGTTGCGCTCGGCATAGTTGCGCAAAATCGCCAGACGCGTTTCGAGATCCGGTGGCTGAATGTCGGTGATCAGACCCCAGCGGAATCGGCCACGCAGACGGTCTTCCAGCGTGGGAATCGCGTCGGGAACACGGTCGGAGGAGATGACGATCTGCTTGTTCGCGCCGTGCAACGAGTTGAACGTGTGGAAGAACTCTTCCTGCAGACCCTCTTTGCCCTCCATGAATTGGATGTCGTCGATCAGCAACACGTCGACCTCGCGGTAGCGACGTTTGAACGCCGCGGTGGTGTTCGTACGAATGGCGTCGACGTATTCGTTCATGAACGTTTCCGTCGAGACGTAACGCACCTCGTAGTGGGCGTAGTTCTGTTGCACGTATTCGCCGATGGCATGCAACAGGTGCGTCTTGCCCAGACCCGCCGAGCCGTAAATGAAAAGCGGGTTGTACGAGCGCGCCGGTGTTTCGGCCACGCGGTGCGCGGCGGCCAACGCGAATTGGTTCGACGCGCCCTTCACGAACGTGTCGAAGGTGTAGCGCGGGTTCAAACCGGTGGCCTGGCCACGCGTTTCGGTTTTCATGGCGACACCACTCGGGGTGTCGGGCGACGGCGAACCCGAGGTGAGACGGGCAAGTTCGGCGTCGAAGTCGATATCGGGCAGGTCGATGTCGACCTCGGTGTCGATCGGCGCGACGTCGACGTGCAACTGACGTTCGCTTTCGTCGATCTCGGCGAGTGCGTCGAGCACGAGCTGCAGATAACGCGTGAGAATCCGCTCACGCACGTGGCCATTCGGTACCTGAAGGTGCAGCGTCGTGTCGTCGGACGGAAGCGCGATCACGTCCTGGAAAGTCGACAGCCACACGGCCTCGGACACCTGAGCACGCAAAAGTGCGGACACGGCTGTCCACACGGTGTCATGTTCTGCCATTTCCTGCACCCCCTCTCTTTGCTTGCTTTTGAGCGTCTTTTTTGACTTCTATTCCAAATTGCAGCGCTGTATGTCCAGTCGCTATCCACATAGTTATCCACAGGGTGTGGAAGGCGGTCCCGCGTGTGGAAAACCTCTCAAACCCTTGTTTTACAAGGTGGAGCGGAGACCATAGCAGATTATCCACAGCCCAAAAAACCGACCGACGCCAGAATGACCCAAGCGGTGCAGTTCGGGCAAATCCCCTCTAGTCTTGGCACGTCGGATGACGTATTTCCGGCCGCTTCGCATTTTCCGCCCCGGCCACCGACATCACATCTGTCTCGAAGGAACTGGTCCATGAAGCGTACGTTTCAGCCCAACAATCGCCGCCGCGCCAAGAAGCACGGCTTCCGTGCCCGCATGAAGACCCGCGCTGGCCGCGCCGTCTTGAAGTCCCGTCGGGACAAGGGCCGCTACCGCCTGTCCGCTTGATCGGCCGCATTCACGAACGCAGCGTCTTCGCCCGCTTGCGGCGCGAGGGCTCATTCGTTCGGTCTGGCCCCCTGTGGTGTTCCGTGCTTCTTGACCCATCGCTTTCCCATGCCCACGTGGCCTACGCCCTTGGCCGGCCCCTCGGTACTGCCGTCGCGCGCAATCGGCTGCGCCGTCGCGTCCGGGAAATAGTGGCTGCCAATCAATCGTCGATGGCGCCCGGCTGGTACCTCTTTGGTGCCGATGCCCCGGCCCTTTCCATGACCTTCGCCCAATTGTCCGAGGCCGTGCCCGCCCTCGCCAGCCGCGCCGCGTCACGCAACCGCACCCGCCAGGACGGTGCGCGATGAGCCGCACCTTCAACGAGCGCTGCCTGGCCGCCATCGAGTGGTACCAAAAGGCCTTTGCCTACAAGCTGTCGCCCTGTCGTTTCTCGCCGTCGTGTTCGAACTACGCCCATGAGGCGTTCGCGACGCACGGCACCGCGCGCGGATTCCGGCTGACCCTGCGTCGCCTGTCGCGCTGTCGCCCCTTTGGGCCATCGGGTTGGGACCCGGTGCCCGAGCCCACCGACGTCTCCCCCCGCAGAAAGTAGGAACCGTGTTCCAAGCAGCAGCCTGGTTGGTCAGCCAGTTCTACAGCCTCGTCAACAGCTATGCCGGCGCCATCGCACTCGTGGCCGTGACGATCATGGTGATCCTCACCCCACTGACCCTGAAGAGCACGAAAGGCATGCTCGAAATGCAGCGCCTGCAGCCCGAGATGAAGCGACTGCAGCAGGCCCATCGCAACGACCGGCAAAAGCTGAACGAAGAGATGATGAAGCTCTACCAAGAGCACAAGGTCAACCCGTTGTCGTCGTGCTTGCCGTTGTTGGCACAGATGCCGGTGTTCATCATCATGTTCCGCGTCCTCATTGGTCTCACCCGCATCAAGGATGGAACGTTCAACCCCGGGTACATCTCGAAAACCTCAGACCTTTATCTGTCGCTCGACAACCGCAACGAGATGCTGTCGCTCGGCCTTGACCTTGCGAAGACGCCCGCCAATGTCATGGGGGACGACTTCCTGCGCGGCATTCCCTACGCGCTGCTCGTTGTCGCTCTCGCCGGTCTTTATTTCGTGCAGCAGCGCATGATCGCCTCGCGCACCGTTTCGCCGACGATGTCGCCCGTGCAGGCAAAGATCATGCAGTACCTGCCGGTCGCCTTCGCGGTGTTCCAGGTGTTCCTGCCGACGGGCCTCGTCGTGTACTACGCAACGCAGGCGATCATCCGCATTTTGCAGCAGTGGTACATCACCCGCCGTTTCTATGGCAACGACAACGCCATCGGTCGCCAGGCCCAGGCCGCCAGTGAAACCGCCCGCCAAATGGCCAAAGACGACAAGAACAACAAGGGCAAGCCGGCGAAAAAGGACGAGCCGGCAAAAGACGCTGCCGCCCCGATTCAAAGTCGCCGTGTCACCCCGCCAAAGAACAGGCCGACACCGTCGGGCAATCGCCCTGGCCGGCCCGTGCCGCCCTCCAAGCGGCCCAAGAAGTAATCAGTTAGTTAATTCTCCCGACAAGTAAGGACCAGAACCATGGAATGGGTTGAAACAACCGGTCGCACGATCGACGAAGCCAAGAACGCCGCCCTTGAGATGCTGGGTGTCGACGTTGATGACGCCGAGTTCGAAATCATCGAAGAGCCCAAGCCGGGCCTCTTCGGCCGTACCCGCGGCGAGGCCCGCGTGCGCGCCCGCGTGCGCCCCACCCAGGTGCGTCCGAAGACCGAACGCCGCGATCGCCGCCGCCGTGAAGGTGGCCGCAGCGAAGGTGGCCGTGAGAACGGTCGAAGCGAGGGCAACCGCAACGGCGGCGAGAAGCGCAACGGCGGCCGTGGCCAGGGCGGCGGCGAGCGCAAGCCCCGCCCCGAGCGTGAAGCCCGTCCTCCGCGTGAACCCCGCGAAGAGCGCCCGAAGGGCGACCCGGTCGACCCCGCCGTTGTGGGTGCACAGGCCGTGAGCTTCCTCGAAGGCCTGACCGCCGCCTTTGGCCTCTCGGGCAAGGTCGTGCTCGTGCGCGAGGACGAAGAGATGGAAGTTCAAGTGAACGGTGAGGATCTCGGTCTCTTGGTCGGCCCGAAGGGGAACACGCTTCTCGCCCTCCAAGACCTGACCCGCGTGGTGGCCCAGCGCCGCCTCGGCGACCACGACACACGCCTCCGTGTCGACGTGGCCGGCTACCGCGAGCGTCGCCGCGATGCCCTCAGCCGTTTCGCGACGAAGGTCGCCAATGACGTCATAGAGACCGGCAAGCCCCGCGTGCTCGAGCCAATGGCCTCGGCCGACCGCAAGGTCGTCCACGACACCCTGGCGGAAATCGACGGCGTCACCACCCGTTCCCGCGGCGAAGACCCCTATCGCCAGATCGTGGTCGAGCCCGTCGCGGACTGACCCATGCCGCGCTCGGTTCGCGACGTCCTCGTCGACGCCCAGCGCATCGGGGCCCTCGGCCCCCGCCCGATTGACGACGTCATCGCCCACGCCCGGGCGTTCGTCGACGCGTTGCCGCCCGACGTTCGTCGCATCATCGATCTGGGGTCGGGAGCTGGCGTGCCCGGACTCGTGGTCGCTGATGCGTTTGTCCAGGCAACCGTGGTTCTTGTCGACCGTCGGGCCAAGCGGACCGACGCTCTTGCCCTCGCCGTGGCTGGTCTCGGTTGGCGCGACCGTGTGAGCGTCATCTGCGCCGACGTCGAAAGCCTTGTCCGCGACCCTGCCCACGCCGGCTCGTACGATGCGGCGATCTCCCGCGGGTTCGGACCCCACGAAACCACGCTGCGCCTGTCGGCCGGACTCGTGCGCTCCGGCGGCATTGTCGTGATCAGCGAGCCTCCCGAAGGGGAGCCGAACCGATGGGCGCCCGAACTTGTGAAAGACCTCTCATTGACGGGCCCCGAACGCTTCGGCCCTGTGGCGAGATTCCGCCGGGACTGACGTCCACAAAAAAACGGAGGGCCCCGGGGGTTCCCTGGGACACGAGGATTGTTCCACGTGGAACATCAAAATCGGCGGAAAAAGAGACGTTTTTCGTGAAAATCGTCGAAAAACACGCAAAATCTATGTTCCACGTGGAACATCTCAGCCGTAAATCCCCCCGGAGGATCCTCCGTCTTTTCACACCGAGGGACTAGTGTTGCGGCATGGACGCCCCTCGAGGACCCCGCATCATCGCCGTCTCGAACAACAAGGGCGGCGTGGCCAAGACCACCAGCACCGTCAACCTCGGTGCCTGTTTCGCTGAGTTGGGGTACCGGACCCTCATCATTGACCTCGACCCCCAGGGCAATGCATCGAGTTCACTGGGTATCGACACCCGGGACGTCGAGCACACCGTCTACGACGTCCTCGTCCAAGAGACGCCCCTCGAAGACGCCATCGAGCCGACTGCGGTGAAGAACCTCTTCCTCGCGCCATCGAACATCAACCTGGCCGGAGCCGAAATCGAACTGGTGCCGGCCTTCGGTCGCGAGAGCCGTTTGCGAATGGCCATCGACCCCATTGCCGACCAGTGGGACTTCATCCTCATCGACTGTCCCCCATCCGTCGGTCTCTTGACGGTGAATGCCCTCACGGCCGCATCGGAGATTCTCACCCCTGTGCAAACCGAGTACATCCCCCTCGAGGGCATCGACATCTTGTTGAAGAACCTGCACCTCATTCGCAAGAACCTCAACCCGTCGTTGCCCGACCCCACGTTCCTGTGCGTGATGTACCAGCGCACCAACTTGGCCGATCAGGTGGTCGAGGAACTGCGGGGCAAGTTCGGGGACCGGGTACTCCAAACGGTGATCCCTCGCAACGTGCGCCTGAGTGAAGCTCCGTCGTACGGTCAGCCGATCACCACCTTTGACTCGTCCTCGACAGGCGCTCAGGCCTACCGCAAAGCTGCAAAGGAGATCGTCAATGGCACGGAAAAGCGGGCTGGGTAAGGGCCTGGGGGCCCTCATCACGGCCGACCTGGTCGAGCGCAACGAGGTCACCTCGACACCCATCGACGGCCCCATCCTGCGCGACATCCCCGTGGGCTCGATCGAACCCAACCCCCATCAGCCCCGTGTTCATTTCGATGAGTCGGCATTGTCCGAGCTGACCGACTCGGTACGGGCGATCGGCGTTTTGCAACCGGTACTCGTGCGACCGGTCGCAGACGGCAAATTCCAGTTGATCGCCGGCGAGCGCCGTTGGCGCGCCGCCACACGTGCCGGCCTGCCCACGATTCCCGCCGTCGTGCGGCCCACGGAAGACATCGGCTCAGTCGAACAGGCACTCGTCGAGAACCTGCACCGCCAGGACCTGACGCCGCTCGAAGAGGCGGCCGCCTACCAGCAGTTGCTCGAGGACTTCTCGATGACGCATGAACAGGTGGCCACGCGAGTGGGTAAAAGCCGCTCGGCGATCACAAACGCCCTCCGCCTGTTGAGCCTGCCGCCGGCCATCCAGCATCTGCTGGCCGATGGGCGGCTGTCGGCCGGACATGCCAAGGCCATTCTCGGCACGCCCGACCGAGGGTTCCAGGAACAGCTGGCCCGCCGTGCGGTTGACGAGGGTTGGTCAGTGCGAGCGGTGGAAGACGCCGTCCGCGACCGCCAGGGCGGCAAGTCGAAAGATGATGAGGCGAAGAAGCCGACTCCGAATCCGAAGTTGCCGCCACCCGGCCTGCTCGAACTTGAGAGCCTGCTGGCCGAGTTCTTGGCGACCAAGGTTCAGGTGTCAATGAACGGCAAGCGCGGTCGCATCGGCGTGGAGTTTGCCGACCTGGAAGACCTCGAGCGGATCTACCGTCGGATGACCGGCTCTCTCTAGACAAAAAGCCTACAACCCTCACTCAAGAGTTGATTCTTGTCGACCATCCAGTTGACGTTGAGGTACCCCACAACCTGTGGATGAAGGTGGGGAAAACCGTCAATCCCTTGTGAATACAGGCGAATAGCGGTGGATAACCCGAAAAACTCAATCGGCGCGCGCCGCTGCCTGCCAGGTGCCAAAGGCCCGGGTGATTGCCGCGGCCACCTCGGGGGCATGGTCAACGATGTCGTTGAAGGGCCCAAGCGAACACAAAACGGCGGGCATGCGGGTTTCGCGCAGGATCGGCAGCCGCATTCCACTGATCGACACGTTCAGCCCGGGAAGAGCGGCCGTCAACTCGTTCACGACCGCGGTGGCAAGTGCCTCGCCGCGCACGGATGTGAAACCCGGTACTTGGTAGTAGGCAATCGTGCATTCAGCTTCGCCGTGACCTTCGAGGCCCAGGTACGCGTCGGCGGAAAAGTGGTTCGCTGCACGTGAATGCGACGAGACGTCGGGTTCGTCGACGAGCATGACGACATCGTGCTTTTCACGCAGGGCCCGCGACACCATGCGGGCGATCCCGCTGAGGCCGCCGAACTGGCCGATGACGACGCGATGAAAACCGCGCTCAGCAGCGAGAACGTTTTCGGCCTCGCGCAGAGTCGCGATACCCGGGCCCGACCCACTCTGCGAGCCAAGTCGCAGAATCGCTGCGGAAGTGGAAGTGGAACAAATCCCGTCGACCGACAGCCCGGCGTTGCTTTGGAAGTCGCTGACGGCGCGCGCGGTGTTCGGACCGAAAATTCCGTCGATGCGACCGGCATCGAAGCCGAGCCGCGACAGGTGAGTCTGCAGTTCGGTGACGTCTTCACCGCGCAGGTTGGGCGAGGTGAGATAGAGCATGCGGTCGCCGAACGACCATGACGCTTCGACGAGCGCAGTCCAGGTGGCCGCATCACACACTCCGTCGGTGCGCAGCCCGCGTGAAGCCTGGAAGTCGACAACCGCCTGTTCGGTCACCGAACAGTAAAGGCCATCGTCTTCGACGGCACCCACGAGAAAACCCGCGGTGCGCAGGCGTCGTTGAAGATCACTGACGGTGGGCGAACGAAGCCCGGACGTCAGCGGGAAGGCGTCAGAAATTCTGACAACTCCTGAAGAAGGGCGCCCTTGCCTTTTGCACCGACCATGCGCTTTTTCATCTCGCCCTTGTCGAAGACGAGAAGCGTGGGGATGCTCATGACACCGAAACGCTGCGCGATGTCGCCGTGGTCGTCGACGTTCAACTTCGCGATGACGAGGTTGTCCTTCTGTTCGGCTGCGATCTCGGTGAGGATCGGCGCGATCATCTTGCAGGGGCCGCACCATTCGGCCCAGAAGTCGACAAGGATCGGCTTGTCGGATGCATTGACCGTTTCGTCGAAGGTGGAGCTGGTGAGTGTCACGATGCCGTCTGCCATGGGGCAGAGTCTACGGCGCGACCCCGAGGGTGATGGAACCCACGTGTTGATGGTCAGTGTTGGTCTTCGAGCCAGCGTTCGCAGTCGATTGCGGCCATGCATCCCGACCCGGCGGCGGTGATTGCCTGGCGGTATGTATGGTCCTGCACGTCGCCGCAGGCGAACACGCCCGGGATGTTCGTGTACGACGAACCGGCGCGCGTGAGCAGATAGCCGCTGTCCTCCATGTCGAGCACGCCACTGAAAAGTTTCGTGTTCGGTTGGTGACCGATTGCGATGAAGAGACCACTCACGTCGAGGTTCGACAATTCGCCCGTGACGGTGTCTTTCAGCACGATGCCTTCGAGCTGCGAGTCACCTTTCAGTTCGGCAACCTGGCTGTTCCACTTGAACTCGATCTTTTCGTTGGCGTGCGCGCGGTCACGCATGATCTTCGACGCACGCAGCTCGTCTCGACGGTGGATCATCGTCACCTTCGACGCGAACTTGGTGAGGAACACCGCTTCTTCGACGGCACTGTCGCCACCGCCGACGACGGCGATTTCCTTTCCGCGGAAAAAAAACCCGTCGCATGTCGCGCATGTCGACACGCCGTGGCCAACGAGGTCGGTCTCGCGCGGGAGACCCAGCATCAGCGACTGTGCTCCGGTGGCGACGATCACCGAGTCGGCGGTGAACTCCTTGTCATGGGTCCACACACGCAGCGGCTTGGCCGCAAAATCGATGCGGGTGACCTTTTCGGTGAGATACGTGGCACCGAATCGTCCGGCCTGTTCGCGGAAGCGGCCCATCAGTTCCGGGCCCATGATGCCCTCGGGGAACCCGGGGAAGTTCTCGACCTCGGTGGTGAGCATCAGCTGGCCGCCCGGCTGGTCGGTGGTCGAGGAGGGTTCGCCCTCGATGACAAGCGGGGCAAGGCTGGCGCGGGCGGTGTAAATGGCGGCGGTGAGCCCGGCCGGGCCCGAGCCGATGATCAGCACGCGGTGGTGGGGAACCGAGGACATGTTGCTCCTGTCTAGATGTCGTCGTTCGAGCGCTGTTTGCGCGCAATGACGAGGCCGGCGAGAAAGAGAACGCCGCCGATGATGAGATACGAGGCCCAGACGGC
>VFQT010003310.1_pt1 | contig 14912 bp, 14 predicted proteins | sample 3512381 | NCBI WGS metagenome assembly VFQT01 (sample SAMN10412376, study PRJNA504923) | tailings metagenome | isolation source: Relicate 2 Philex TSF3 active mining site | place: Philippines: Tuba, Benguet | collected 2017-08-29 | reverse complement strand
CCGCCAGGTGCGATTTCACCATTCGTTCACCTTCAGTTCACTTACAGTCTCATTGCGGGTGGCCAATCCCAGCCATTATCTGCCCATGTCTGTAGAGCTCAAGGAGCGCGCCAATCCTCCTGCCCCGCGTGAAATTACGACTAAACCACGACGATCAGATCAAATTTTTCGCACTGTAGTAACAATCGGTGGGATGGCTTCTCTGGTTATTCTTGGATTAATTGCGCTCTTCTTGTCAATTAAGGGCGTTCATATTCTGGCTGAAGAAAAATTTGGTTTTATCACAGGCTCTGCGTGGGAAGTCGTGACAGATGAGAATGGAAATATTGCGCAAGCTAATTTTGGAATTGGCGCAATGCTTATCGGCACCATGTTGTGTGCGCTCATTGCAATCTTGGTTGGCGTTCCAATCTCGGTACTGAGCGCTCTCTACCTCACCTTCTATGCAAATGGAAAAATTAAGAAATTCCTGATCTCTGTCATTGACCTAATGGCAGCGTTTCCATCTTTGCTCTTTGGCTTCTGGGGATTCTTTATCTTTATGTCTTCAGCCGAATACTGGGCGAAGTTAATCAATAAGTACCTTGGCTTCATCCCAATCTTTGATGTTCCAACTCCGATATTTGAACGCTCACCGTTTATTGCAGGACTAGTTCTCGCCATCATGATTATTCCGATTGTGACCTCGATATCTCGTGAAATCTTCGACCAAACACCACTTGATCGAATCCAAGCAGCATACGCACTTGGTGCAACGAAATTGGCGATGATCAAGGCAGTGGTTATTCCATTTGGTCGTGGGGGAATTATTGGCGGTGCAATGCTGGGGCTCGGACGTGCGATGGGTGAAACCGTTGCGGTCTACACAGTCCTCAATGTGGTTTATCAAATTAATTGGCAAATTCTCTTTGGCGCTGGGGGCAATGTTGCCTCGCTCATTCTTCTCAAGTTTGGTGAAGCTGGTCCGTATGAAGTAGATGCCTTAATGGCCGCAGGCCTCATCCTCTTCTTACTTACTTTGTTGGTGAATGCGGTAGCAGATTTTCTCATTAACCGATTTGGAGGTAAGGGGCGATGACAGCTGTAATCCCAACTCCACGCAAACCTTGGCAGCCAACTGCTTTCGAGAGGTTAGAGGATTTACTCATTGTCGTAGCAGCCTTTGGGGTTGCAAGTATTTCAGTCAAATTTACGGGACTTAATGGCAAACTGGGTTTCTTCTTCTCGCTCTTCTTTGCATTACTTGTGCTCAATTTCGGTTTCCATTATTTGAAGCGTGGAAGCGCTGCGGCGAAAGATTCACTCCTCAAGGTTCTAACAATCATGGCGATTGTTACGACATTGATACCAATCGCCAGCATTGTTGGAACGGTTTTTGCGAAAGGCTATAAAGGACTTCACTGGGGAATATTGACTAAAGATATGGCGCTGGCTTCAGTTAATGATCCAATTGCCAACGGCGGTTTGCTTCATGCATTAGTAGGAACCATCATCATGGTTGGTGGCGCACTCATAATTAGTTTTCCTATTGGCGTACTGACCGCGCTATATCTGACTGAGATTCGCGGACCGCTTACACGTCCAATCAGATTTTTAGTGCAGGCTATGTCAGGAGTTCCTTCAATTGTTGCAGGACTCTTTATTCTTTCTAGCCTTATCTACCCAGTAACGAAAGAACTTTCCGGTCTCATGGGGTCGCTAGCTCTTACGATTTTAATGATTCCGACGATTGCTCGAACGGCAGAAGAAATGCTGCGTTTGATACCGAACGAACTCCGTGAGGCAGGCGTTGCTCTCGGAGGCACTCAATGGCGCACTGTGGCCGGAGTTGTATTGCCGGCAGCGCGCAGCGGGTTAGTCACTGCAATTATTTTGGGTATTGCGCGAATTATTGGTGAAACTGCTCCGCTGCTCTTGGTTTCCGGCGGTGGCGATTCGACAAATCTCAATCCAACTCAAGGCGCTATGGGCTCCCTTCCTTACTACATTTGGAAGGCTTTTCTCACGGGCGGCACTCCAGAAGCATTTGCTCGTGCCTGGGCAGGTATGTTGGTCCTCCTGAGTTTCATCTTTATTCTCTTCGGTTTGGCTCGCTACTTAAGCGGAAGAAAGGTTGCGTAGCACGATGGCTGATACAACAGAATTTAACGACAACGAGAAAGATGAAAATAAAATGACAACATCTCAGACAACCCCAACCTCTCTATCAAGTGTCGCCTCCGCTCGCACCTTGTCGCAACCGGGGACAGCGCTCATGGGTACCGGGCTAGAGACGCGTGGCGTCCATGCATGGTTTGGTTCAAAGCACGTACTTTCTGATGTATCTCTTGACTTTGCTGCGGGCACTGTTACAGCCCTCATCGGCCCATCGGGATGTGGTAAGTCAACATTTATTCGTACGCTCAATCGCATGCACGAATTTATTCCAACCGCTGCAATGGCTGGAGAAGTTTTGTTGGATGGCAAAGATATTTACGCGCCTGGCACAGATGTCACAAAGATTCGTTTGCGCGTGGGCATGGTCTTTCAGAAGCCAAATCCATTCCCATCTATGACTATTGGAGAAAATGTTCTCTCTGGTTTGAAGCTTGCTCAGATTAAAAAAAGCAATACCGATGACTTGCTGGAATCCTGCTTAACACGTGCTGGCCTATGGAGCGAGGTTAAGGACCGCCTCAATGAGCATGGAGGGGCCCTCTCAGGAGGACAACAGCAGCGCTTATGTATTGCACGTTCGTTGGCCGTTGAGCCACAGGTTCTGCTGATGGATGAGCCATGTTCCGCGCTAGACCCAGGATCTACCTTCAGAATTGAAGAGACCATTGCAGAGCTTGCAAAGACCATGACAATTGTGATTGTTACCCACAATATGCAGCAAGCGGCTCGAGTCTCGGATTACACCGCATTCTTCTTATCAGATGGTGGCCCTGGTGAAATGATTGAGGCGGCTCCAACGAGCAAAATCTTCTCTTCGCCTCAAGATAAGCGCACCGAGGATTATGTCACCGGTCGTTTCGGCTAAATCTATTTGTTCACCTTCTAGAACCGTAACGTTTACCTGGTAGCGGCTTTTTCGTTACTAGTTCTGCATACCTTCGGGTCGGTAAGGGTTACTTACATCCGTTCTACGAAGGGTAAATAATGAAGTTTTCTAAGAAGGCCAAGGCGCTTATTGTCGCTGGCTTTATTGCAGTTGGTACTGCAACTCCAGCTCAGGCAGTGGACCTACAAGGTTCCGGTGCATCATTTGTTGATCCACTTCTTCAAGCTTGCAAGGCAGGCTTTGCTAAAGCATCAAACCACTCTTATGTTTACACATCAACAGGCTCAGGAACAGGTAAGAAAAATGCTGATGCCAAGATTGGTGATTTCTGGTTCTCAGATTCAGCACACACTGCAACAACCAAGCGTTCAACTGTGTACCACGCACCAATCATTGCTGCGCCAATTGCTGTTCTCGTAAACCTTCCTGCGAAGAAGGATATATACCTTTCCCCAACAACAGTTGCAAAGATTTTCGCTGGTGAAATCACTAAGTGGAATGACCCAGCAATTGTTGAAGACAACAACCGCTCTGTCACAACAACCGTGTACAAGAAGGACGCTCAAGGAAATGCGGTCAAGGATGCTAAGGGCAACCCAGTAGTTCTTCGTCAGGGTTCTAAGTCAATTATCTACACACTTCCAAACCAGCCAATCAAGGTTATCTTCCGTTCAGACGGATCTGGAACATCCAATAACTTCACTAAGTGGCTCAATGGCGTTGCTCCATCAATCTGGACCAAGCCTGCTAACGATGCTTTCACGACTGCTTTCCCAGGTAACATCAACGCATCAGGAAATATTGGTCGTATCGTCGGTGCAAATCAGTCACAAGGTGTAGCAACTCTTGCAGCGAAGACTAAGTACTCAATCACCTATGCAGAGAAGAACTGGGGCGATGCTTACGGTCTTCGCGCCGCATATGTGGGTAACGCAGCAGGCAACTTCACATATCCTGATTCAGCTGCAACATCAGCGTTTCTAGGTGAAGCAAAGCAAGATGCAAACGGAATCGTTTCTTACGATTACAACACCAAGATTGCAGGCGCTTACACGCTTGGAATTGTCTCTTACATGCTGCTCGAGACTGAGTATGCAGATAAGTCCCGTGGTGCTGCAGTCAAGGCTCTTGCCGAGTACATCTTGTCTCCTGCGTGCTCAGGAGCAGATCCAAAGCTCGGCTACATCGTGGTATCTGGAACCTTCTTAACCAAGGCGAAGGAACTCGTTGCTCGCGCAAATAAGTAACCACTTAAAGTAAAAACAGGGTGGCTCACCGAATGGTGGGCCACCCTGTTTTGTTTTCTTTACTAGAAATGCGCGCCTGGCAGGAATCGAACCTGCGACCTACCGCTTAGAAGGCGGTTGCTCTATCCGACTGAGCTACAGGCGCCTGCAGGGTCGTATGGTGCAATTGTAGCGAGTAAGGTTGCGCACTATGGCTGAGTTCATTTACACGATGAAAAAGGCGCGCAAGGCGCATGGTGACAAGGTAATTCTTGACGACGTAACGTTGATGTTTCTTCCGGGAGCAAAGATTGGTGTTGTAGGTCCCAACGGCGCTGGTAAGTCGACAGTTCTACAAATTATGGCGGGTTTGCAACAACCATCTAATGGTGAGGCATATCTGACCCCTGGCTATACAGTGGGAATTCTCTTGCAGGAACCGCATCTGAATGAAGAGAAGACAGTTCTTGAAAATGTGCAAGAAGGCGTTGCAGAAACCATGGAGATGGTGCGTCGCTTCAATGAAATCTCTGAAGAGATGGCCAATCCGGATGCTGATTACGACAAGTTGCTCGCCGAAATGGGTGAACTACAAGAGCAACTTGATCACCGTAATGCTTGGGAGCTCGATTCTCAGTTAGAACAAGCTATGGATGCACTGCGCTGCCCGCCACCTGATGCCGATGTCAAAGTGTTATCGGGTGGAGAAAAGCGTCGAGTAGCGTTATGTAAGTTGCTTCTGGAAGCCCCTGATCTACTTCTGCTTGATGAGCCAACTAACCACCTTGATGCGGAATCAGTCTTATGGCTAGAGCAACACTTAAGTAAATATCCGGGAACCGTTGTGGCAATTACGCACGATAGATACTTCTTGGACAACGTGGCGCAGTGGATTCTCGAGCTCGATCGAGGTCGTGCTTATCCATATGAGGGCAACTACTCAACCTATCTCGATACAAAGGCAACACGTCTCAAAGTTGAGGGTCAGAAAGATGCCAAGCGCGCTAAGCGTTTAGCGGAAGAACTCGATTGGGTTCGACAGAATGCCAAGGGTCGCCAAGCTAAATCCAAGGCGCGTCTTGCTCGATACGAAGAGATGGCTGCTGAAGCAGACAAGATGCGTAAATTGGACTTTGAAGAGATTCAAATTCCACCAGGGCCTCGTCTTGGCAATGTGGTCGTTGAAGTTTCTCATCTGACCAAGGGATTTGGCGATCGAGTACTGATTGACGATCTTTCTTTCTCATTACCACGCAACGGAATCGTCGGAGTAATTGGTCCAAACGGTGCAGGTAAGACAACTCTTTTCAAAACTATTCTTGGTATGGAAAAACCAGATTCAGGTGAAGTAAAAATTGGCGAGACAGTAAAGATTTCCTATGTCGATCAGTCACGTGGCGGCATAGATCCCAAGAAGACGCTCTTTGAAGTGGTCTCTGATGGTTTAGATTTCATGAAGGTCGGACAAGTTGAAATGCCATCACGCGCCTATGTTGCAGCCTTTGGTTTTAAAGGACCGGATCAACAGAAGCCCGCGGGAGTTCTTTCAGGTGGAGAGCGCAATCGACTTAATTTGGCGCTCACGCTCAAACAAGGTGGAAACTTACTTCTCCTCGATGAGCCAACAAACGATCTTGATGTAGAAACCTTGGGATCTCTCGAAAATGCACTCCTGGAATTTCCAGGGTGCGCTGTTGTTATCTCTCACGATCGTTGGTTCCTCGATCGTGTGGCGACCCACATTTTGGCTTACGAGGGAGATTCAAAGTGGTTCTGGTTTGAAGGAAACTTTGAGTCATACGAAGAGAACAAAATCGCGCGCTTAGGAGCAGAGGCTGCGCGACCACATCGTGTTACATATAGAAAGCTCACCCGCTAATGATTTATACAAATCAACAGTTTGTGCGTTGGGATGATATTGATGCATTTGGCCACGTCAATAATGCAAAGTATCTGACCTATATTCAAGAAGCTCGTTTCTTATGGTCTCCGCTACTCGAGATGGTGGTAGCAAAAGCAGAAGTTGATTACTTAGTTCCCATCTATGAAGGCGGTCGTTTCTACGATGTGACCTTGTGGGTAGAAAGTATTGGCAATTCTTCTTTTACCTTGGGATACGAACTAATCGGCGATAACGGTGTAGTGCATGCGAAGGTGAAAACTGTTCAAGTTGCCGTGTCTCTAGAAACTAAGAAATCTCGTCCCTTGACTAGCTCTGAGCGTGAATTTTTGCATCAATATCTCAAGGCTTAATTGATGACTAAAAAAATCCACCCTGGTTGGATTGCTGCGCTAGTCACCTTCTTTACCCTGATGGCAACGGCTGGATTTAGATCCGCACCTTCAGTTCTAATCGTGCCACTTGAAGAAGCTTTCGGCTGGTCTCGCTCACAGATTGCAACAGCGGTATCAATCAATGTTCTTCTCTTCGGTTTAGTCGCACCATTTGCTGCAGCGTTGATGGAGCGATTTACCGTCCGCAAGGTTGTGATGGCCGCCTTAATGGTTGTTGCTATCAGCTCAACTTCAACCATATTTATGACAGAGCCATGGCATTTATGGGCGCTCTGGGGCATTGGAGTGGGTGCAGGTGCAGGTTCAATGGCCTTGGTCTTTGCAGCAACAATCGCTAATCGCTGGTTTGTAGCCAAGAAAGGAATAGTTGTCGGCGCTCTCACCGCTGCAACTGCTACAGGTCAGTTGATATTTCTTCCACTACTCTCACATTTTGCTCTTAACTACGGTTGGAAGAGCGTCTCTATAACAGTAGGCGCAGCATCTGCTGCGGTGGTTCCCTTTATTTTCCTCTTCTTAAAAGAAAAACCTGAAGCGCTTGGAATAAAACCGTATGGAGCCCCGGATGGCTGGCAACCTGCACCACGTAGCGAAATGTCTGCGGGTCAACTAGCTATCGATACCGCAGTTCAATCAAGTAAGTCGCGAGATTTCTGGATTCTCTTTGGAACATTCTTTGTCTGTGGACTTTCAACAAACGGATTAATTGGCACACACTTCATTCCAGCGGCCCATGATCATGGAATGCCAACAACAGTCGCCGCCAGTCTGCTTGCCTTGATTGGAGTTTTTGATGTCATTGGAACAATCTTCTCTGGATATTTAACCGACCGAATAGATCCACGGCGATTGCTCTTTTTCTATTATGGATTGCGTGGGCTATCCCTCTTCTTACTTCCCTCCATTTTGTATAGCTCGCTCCATCCTTCAACCTTGGTTTTTATTATCTTTTATGGACTTGATTGGGTAGCCACCGTTCCGCCAACGATTGTTCTCTGCCGGCAAGTATTAGGCCCACAACGTGCGACGGTTGTGTATGGCTGGGTGTTTGTTGGTCACCAAATTGGGGCATCCGTTGCTGCTCTCAGCGCCGCTGTTCTGCGCGTAAAACTGGGTGATTACGCACTCTCGTTCTATATTTCCGCGACTATGTGTTTAATCGCAGCGCTAGCAGTATTGCAAATTGCCAAAGGCAAGAACGCAATCGAGGTCAGGAGTTAAGGTGCAAGCAGATACCACCAATTACTACGAGGAATTTGGGGGAGAACCTTTCTTTGCAGATTTGGTCTCACAGTTTTACGCACAGGTCGCTACCAATGAAATATTGCGTCCCATGTATCCAGAATCGGATATGAAAGGCGCAGCCCGAAGATTACAACTCTTTCTCGAGCAATACTGGGGCGGACCAACAACCTATCAACTAGAACGTGGCCATCCACGATTACGCATGCGCCATGCTGGTTTCCATATCAATCCAGCAGCGAAAGACGCTTGGCTAGATTGTATGAAGTTGGCAGTTGATGGAATGGAGATGAAACCCGAATTACGAGAAAAGTTGTGGCGATATCTTGAGGGCGCTGCTCTTCATATGGTCAACGCGCTGGATTGAGATAAGTTATTTTTGTGATTTATTTCCAACGGTTAGGATTTCACCGTTGCGGATATACCAGAGCACACCATCCTGATCACGCACTTGTGTGATGCGCAGACCAACTCGTTCGACTTTGCCTTGAATTTCTTGCAGGTGAACTTCATCGCCAACGCCATATTGATCCTCAATCAGCATGAAAATTCCTGATAAAACATCGCGTACAAGAGTTTGAGCGCCTAAGCCCAGAGCAACGCCAATCACACCGGCGGACGCAATCACTGGTCCTAAGTTAAATCCAAATTCTCCGAGCACCATGCCCGCGGCAATAATCCATACGGCTGCGTTGAACGTTGAGCTAAATACCGTCCCAATTGTTCGTGCGCGTTCTGCCTGTCGCTTAGCAGTTCCTGGCCCAGGTTTTAAATCAGCATGTGCCAGTCGCCCTATAGCCCGATTAATAGCACGGTGGCCGAAGGTGTGGCTGATGGTTGCGATTAATAGGATTACGAGGACTCGAAGAGGGGCTCCGTTAAACCAGTCCCAAATCGCCTGAGTTCGCTCGTTCATAGCCGTAAGGGTAGTGAAATCTTTATCAAAATTTCACCATGAAATGCCGCTCTGCGACGCACTTTTGAGGCAATATAACCCAATCAACGCGAGCCACGCGTTGGAAATTGGGGTCATTATGAACCGCACACTGGTGCTCAACGCCACCTACGAACCACTGGGTGTTGTGACTGATAGACGTGCGCTCATTCTCATTTTAAATAATCGTGCAACGATGGTTGAAGCATCTGGCACCGTTCTCCATTTCTCTTCCGGAGAATTAGATCTCCCATCTGTAATCCGTCTGAATAAATTTGTGAAGATTCCATATCGCCATGCTGTCCCACTTTCACGTCGCGCCATCTTCGCGCGTGATGGTGGTCGATGTGTGTACTGCCATGCGCCAGCAACGTCGATTGATCATGTCATTCCACGTTCTCGTGGTGGTGGTCACAATTGGGAGAATGTTGTAAGCGCATGTCACAAGTGCAATCACCTCAAAGCAGATAAGCCACTCAAAGAACTTGGCTGGAGATTGCGTTCACTGCCACGCGAACCAGTTGGTGCAGCCTGGAGAATTCTTGGTACGGGAAGAACCGAAACCCGCTGGTTGCCCTATCTCGAACCATTTGGCGTCACTGCTGCCACTGCATAGACTGCGCACATGATTAGGCAACTTTCTAATATCGCAATAGCGGCGCCCCGAATCAACCAAGAGCCAGGATCCATGCCAGGCGAAGGCCTGACTGCGGTGGAAACTTTTTCCTACTTTGTGGCAGCTCCAGTTGGCCTGTTCCTCTTCATCTCACTTTTGGTATGGGCAGCAAATAGCGGAAAGAAGAAGCCTCGTACTTCAACTTCAGTCGTTACTCACATCGAGTAGTTACTTATCAGCTGATCTCGCTTTGAGCGCTCGCGACATTGCGTCACGACCTTCCGTCACCGATCTGCGCAGCGCATTCGATGCATCTTTGCCCGTGACATCGAGCCAGTGCTGAGCCTTCTTGACCGTATCTTCGCTGATGACCCACGTTGGAAACATCAAGGTCGCTGTGGTTTCGGCAATCTCAAAGCCTTTGGTCTCCCAGACTTTGAGAATCGCATCAAAGTACTGATCAACGAAATCAGCTAGCAATTCATGATGGATGTTTTCGTTAAATCCACGGCACATATATGCATGAATCGTATTTGAGAGATTATCTTGGGTAATCGAGTTGAAAGCTTTGGTCTTTGCCTCCTCGGTTGGGATTGCCGCATAGGAATAAGCGGTGTACTGCTTACCGTGTGCAGTGTTATCCCTTGCCGATTCAGCTTCAATCTCAGTTGGTCCAAAGATTCCGCGCTTTACGCCGCAGATAAAGATGTACCAGCGAATTTCGGCATCAATGACAAGTCCGTTTTCAGAGCCGTTGAGAATCGCTTTTAACTTCTCAAAATGCGAAGGCGTGATTGCGTTATTTGCAAATGCACGCGCAAATTGCATCTGATGGTCACTCCCTGGCGTTGCAGCAGCCAGCATTGTTGCTGTCGCATCAGCAACTTGGGCACGAAGAGAATCGCGGTTTGCAGGATTGGCATAAGCCCAGATGGCGGTTTCAAATTGCAGGTAGGTCGCCGAGACAATCGAAATGTCACTCTCAGTTTTGAGCGCGTTGAGTGCAATCGCGATGTAATCAGAGGTCGCTAATTCTCCATCGCGACATGAATCCCACAAGGATGCCCAAATTAGACCTCGGGCTAGTGAATCATCGAGTTTTCCAAGATGGCTCTTCATCGTGGTGATTGAGCGATCATCAAAACGTAATTTTGCGTAAGTTTGATCCTTATCATTAATTAACAAGAGATCAGCAACTTTCTGGCCCGAGAGCGCAGAGACTTCGGTGAGTTCGCCAGCGACATCAAGTTCAACGCTGGTTCGGCGGGAAAGCTTGTCGCCTTGAATATCAAAGAGACCAACATGGAGGCGGTGAGGACGAAGCTCCTTTGATCCGATGGGCATCGTTGGAGCCTCTTGTTTGATTGCAATTGATGTGTAGCTATCACCTTCGACAGCAACAACCGGGCGAAGTGTGTTGACTCCTGCTGTACGAAGCCAGGTATTTACCCATGGGGTTAAGTCACGTCCAGAGGCCGCCTCTAGTTGATCAGTGAGATCTTTCAAAGTTGTATTTCCATAAGCATGTTTTGCGAAGTAGAGACGTAGCCCTTTGATGAAATTATCTCGACCTACATGGGCAACTAGTTGCTGCAATACCGATGCGCCCTTTGCATAGGAAATTCCATCGAAGTTGGTGCGAACCGCATCCAAATCTTCCATCTCAGTTGCAATTGGGTGGGTCGTAGTTAATTGGTCGACGCGATATGCCCAGTTCTTGCGGAGTGAATTGAATTCGGTCCAGGCTTCCTTGTACTTAGTGGACTCGGAGACTGATTGGTATGAAGCCCATTCAGCGAATGATTCGTTAAGCCAGAGGTCTTCCCACCATTTCATGGTGACAAGGTCGCCAAACCACATGTGGGCCATCTCGTGATGGATAGTCGTTGCACGACTGACGTAATTGCGCTCGGTGACCTTTGAACGAAAGATCAGGACATCTTCATGGAAAGTTACGCATCCGACGTTCTCCATCGCGCCCCAGTTATATTCGGCAACAGCAATTTGGTCATACTTTCCGAATGGATAGGCCAAACCGAAGGTCTTCTCGAAGTAGGCAAATCCTTGTTTTGTGACCTCAAAAATATTTTCTGCATCGACATATTGAAAGAAAGATTTGCGAGCATAGATTCCTAGAGGAATTGTCTTCTCACCCCTGTATTCGTCATGCACTGACATATATGCGCCAGCGACAATTGCAGTGACATATGTTGAAATAACTTGTGAAGGTGCAAATTGGATGAACTTTCGATCGCCATCTAGTTCTCGTGACGATTCAATTCCGTAGTTGGAGATTACTTCCCAGTGCTTGGGAGTGATGGTGCTGATGGTAAATGTTGCCTTCTGATCCGGTTGATCGAAGCAGGCATACATGCGCCGGGCATCACCAGTTTCAAACTGAGTGTAGAGATAGACCTCATCATCTGCTGGATCAACAAAGCGATGGAGACCTTCACCTGAATTTGAGTAGATGCCGTCGTGTTCTATCTCAAGGAGATTTTCAGCTGCAATGGCTGGAAGAAAAATAGTTTCGCCATCAAATTTAGGGTCAAATTCAACGCCATTAAGTTTGGCGCTAATGACTTTGCTACCGACGCAGTCGATATATGTAGTCGCGCCAGGCTTGAGACCGGCGAACTTTACTGCGGTCTTAACTCGAAAATTCTCTGCACCCGTCGTAAGGTCGAGATCGATGCGATAGCTCTCGACCTTGATAATCGTGGAACGTTCTGCCGCTTCGACCTGCTTAATATTTGTGCCTGGCACTATGACTCCTTCAATCGGGTTGCTTGTCGTATCCAACCATTAAGTCATCTTTTCGTCACACGTTAGGATTGCGAGATGGAACAGAGCTCGATCCGCACCTATCGGCTGCGTGGATCGCGTATTACAGGACCGCAACAAAGTGCCCTCGACAAATATTGGGGTGAGTACGGCCTCGAATATTCCACCGAATTCTTAAATATGACCTCACTCTTTCCAGCAAGTGAAGCGATCATTTTGGAGATTGGCTTTGGGATGGGAGAGGCCACTGCCCTGATAGGGCGAGATTTTCCGAAAACCGGCTTTCTCGCAGTAGAGGTTCATAAACCTGGCATTGGAAAACTCATGGCCAGAATTGAAGAGCTTGGGCTATCAAATATTCGCATTATCGAGGGTGATGCTCACCCGATTATTGCCACGATGATTCCAGATAATTCTTTAGATGGTGTTCATTTATTTTTCCCTGATCCTTGGCCAAAGAAGCGCCACCATAAACGGCGAATTGTGAACACCGAATTTTTGAAGTTAAACCATCCAAAGATTAAAGATGGTGGCTTCATTCATATTGCAACTGATTGGTTTCCATATGCTGAACACATTCAAGAGGTCTTTGCAGCGAGCCCACTATTTGTTGGGGGAGAAGTAGATCGCCCCGAATGGCGACCTGTGACGCGCTTTGAAGGACAGGGAATTACTAAAGATCATCGAGTAACTGACTTGCGCTACTTCAAAAGCTAAATCTTTATAGATCTCCGGTTACTTCGTAATTTCCCACTTTGGTGATGCGTCGTTGATGTCGTTCATCACCTGGGAAAGGGGTTGCGATAAAAGTATCGATTAATTGCTTCACAAAATCTGCCTCATGCATCCTGCCACCGACAGCAATGACATTTGCGTTGTTATGCTCGCGGGCCAACTTTGCGGTCTCGATGCTCCAGACCAGGGCTGCCCTGATTCCTTTGACTTTGTTTGCAGCGATTTGTTCGCCATTTCCGGATCCTCCGAGAACTATTCCAAGCGAATCAGGATTCTTGGCGACAGCCTCTGCACAGGGGATACAAAAATCTGGATAGTCATCGAGCGCGTCATATTCGTATGGACCGTGGTCTGTCACATCGTGGCCATTCATTACCAAGTGTGTGATTAGTTCATTCTTAAAGTCGAGGCCAGCATGATCGCTACCAATGTGAATGCGCATGCGCAATTTAATCACTTTCTGCATTGGCAATGAAAAACCCGCCACGCAAATCGCGTGACGGGTTTTTCTACCCAAGGAGTTACTACATGTTTAAGAGTTTATGCGTTGGAAAGAGCAGCGGTTGAGGCGGTAGGTGCTGGAGTAGCCCAGCCCTTCATGCCATGACCACCACGATGTCCTTTGCCATGGCCCTTGTCATCGAATTTGTGAGTGGAGTTCACATGTTCAGTGACATGGGCGGTGAGGTTTGCCTTCTTAGCTGCTGCTTGCGCTGCGGTGAGTTTCCCAGCAGTTACTGCAGCATCAATTCGCTTTGTCTCGTCTGCAACGAGAGCTGCGATCAGGGCATCTTTCTTCGCACCTGCAATTGCTGCAAGTGTTTCTCCTGCTTTAAGTCGAGCTTCGATAGTTGCACTGTCTATACCAATTGTGGATGCAATCAGCGCAAGATGTGCTGCACGGTCAATTTTTTCAGGTCGCATGGAATCTGCTGCAGCTTTTGCTGCATTTGCAGCTGCCAAGATTGCATCTGCCTGTGCCTGAGTGATTGTGCCCTTTGCAACTAAAGCTGCCAACGTGGCTGACAAATCATGTCCGCGGAAACCTTTGCCCGAGATTTGAGAAATTGTGGTGCGGTTGTTCTTACCCTTTGAATCCGCTGATGCAATACCGACGGTGCCTGCGGAAATTGCAACAGTGGTGATGAGAACTGCAGCAACCTTTTTCTTAGATGACATTGATATGTCTCCTGTCTGTTAATGTCAGTCGAAACTGGTGTTTGCGACCTGTTGGTACTTAAACACCCAATACTCAAAAAGATACCTCAAGACTCTGTGAGCATCTTGCGAATCCATCTGCCCTTGATGGCGAAGCCAAGCGCGAGCCCCCATGCTTTCTGGGAGAAAACTGCGGGATTCCCCGATTTCACAACAGAGAGGCCTTCCTCACACTGGTTACTTCAGCCGACCTTGGAGGTCACCCGTGAAGTTTCGATCTTTACCTTTCCTATTAACTATTGCCATTTCAATCTCCCTTACTAACCCAGTTCCCAGCTCTGCAGCAGGTAGGAGTGCGACTTCTATTCCGAACACGATTCTTAACGGAAAAGGAGCGCCAACGCTTTCAACTGGAATAAATGGTGATTTCTACATTGATACGCGTTCATTGCTCATCTATGGCCCAAAGAAAAATGGTAAGTGGCCAGCACCGCAAAATTTGCAGGGTCCAACTGGTGCTTCAGGTGCAAACGGAGCTGATGGTAAAAATGGAAACGATGGAAAAAATGGAAGCGACGGAAAGATCGCAACAAACGCATCAACAGTTGCAGGACCTGTAGGACCTGCCGGTCCTCAAGGAGAGAAAGGTGCAACCGGAGCTGCGGGACCGATTGGTCCAGCGGGACCACAAGGTGCAACAGGAGCAACAGGACCTGCGGGTCCATCAGGTAGTGGAAGTGGAACACCGGGACCACAAGGTGCTACGGGTGCAACTGGCGCAACGGGTGCTACAGGACCTGCGGGAGCTACCGGTGCAACAGGTGCTACCGGTGCAACAGGAGCAACCGGACCTGCAGGAGCGACAGGAGCTACTGGTGC
>VFQT010003308.1_pt1 | contig 14914 bp, 13 predicted proteins | sample 3512381 | NCBI WGS metagenome assembly VFQT01 (sample SAMN10412376, study PRJNA504923) | tailings metagenome | isolation source: Relicate 2 Philex TSF3 active mining site | place: Philippines: Tuba, Benguet | collected 2017-08-29 | reverse complement strand
CAGTGACCGCCCCGGGCGATCATCGGCGGACGACACGTCGGCGTGGTGACACACTTACCGTGCACGGGCATGGCGCCATTCGGACACACGCAACGGCCACCATGCGACACGAGCGGCGGACGACAGACCACGATCGGCGTGCAGCGGCCGTGGTGTGGCGGATGTCCGTTCGGACACACGCAGGTGCCACCACGGTTGACCAAAGGTGGACGGCAGATCGTCACCGGCTCGCAGCGGCCATGGTGCAGACGCGTACCTTCCGGGCAAACGCAGCGGCCGTGACGCAGCACAAGCGGGGGTCTGCAGCCTGCCGGCTCGCTGAAGCAGCGGCCGTGGTGTGGCAGCGTCCCGTTGGGGCATACGCAGATGCCATGCCGGCGTACGAGCGGCGGCGGGCACCGAGGTGGCACCTTGATGATTTCGATGATGGGGTCGCAGCGGCCATGATGGCGCCACGTACCGGGCGGGCACGGCGGTGGGAGCGGGATCAGCGTCTCGACCGGCGTGAAGATCGGCGGTGGTTCCGGGCCGATCAAAGTGACGGGTTGCCTCGGCGGCGGGCAAAGAACCTTGAAGTCCCACACCGTGCTCGGCGTACCTTCGCAGTTCGGGTTCACCTCGACACGGACCGTGCGCGAACCAGGAGGAACGCTGAACGGCTGTGTGCCCGTACCTGAGACGCATTGGGTGTCGTGCACCAGGACGCCGTCGACGAAGACGCGCATCTGGTCCTTCACCGAGACCATGTTCCACTCGAAGGTGGCTTGGCCGTCGCGGTTGCCGAGATCGATCTCGATGGCTTCCGGCGCGTCGCCGCCTTGCTGCACCGTGTCGTTGCACTGCGCCGTGCGGGTACCGTCGATCGGCGGGACCGGGGGCTGCGGAGGCGCCGTCGTGACGGGAGGCACGGGTGGCGGGGGCGGCGGCGGAGGTGGCAGAACCTCCACGCTATGGCAGGCGCGATCGTTGAGCGGATTGGCGTCGCCCGACAAGCCCGCGTCTTCCGGGAATAGAGCGTCGCGCAGGGTGTCGGTGATCGCGCCATCGACGTCGAGACCGAAGTCCGTCTGATAGGCCGTGATGGCGGCTTCCGTCTGCGCATCGAAGACGCCGTCGATGGGGCCTGGATCGTAGCCCAGCGCGCCGAGGCGCCGCTCGATGGCCAGAACGACGTCGGCGGAATCGTCGGGACCGAGCGGAGCCCAGACGTCCTCGATGCAGTTCTCCACCGTGCCGACCATATCCGGCGGCAGAATGACGTCCATGGTCAGATTGACGAACTGGCCAGGCGCGAGGGTTACGGTGTCGTGTGCACAATTCACACTGTCGCCAGCCTGCGTACACGCCCACTCGGGCTGTGGGCTGAAGTTGGCGAGCGTGGCCCCGGGCGGCAGCGTGTCCGTCTCGAAGAGCGGGCCATTCCACGTGGCCACGCCGACGTTGGCGACGGTGATCGTGAACGTGCAGACGTCGCCGGCGATACAGGTGGCGGGACCGGTCTTGCGCTTCTCCAAATCGGGTTGCGGCGGGGGCTCGGTCGGCGTTTCCCCCGTCACAACCGTCACGGTGGGCGGGGCCACGGGCGGAGGAGCGGGCGGCGTCAGGACCTCGGCACCGGCACAGGTCTGGTATATGGCCACGTCGCCGATTTTCGTGGCGTCGTCGCGCGTCAACTCGGACATGATGGGCTGGCCCGCTCCATCGAGATTCTGGTCCGAGTCGATCATGTAGGACTGCCGCGGGCCCGCGGGCGGATAGGCGTCACCGCCGACCGTGACCAGGGTCACCTCGGGCAGCACGTCGGCCAGAACGGCTTCGGGTCCACCCTGGAGGCCGCTAACCTGCGAGCCGTCCGAACGCTTGTTGGCGGCCGGATTGAAACAGGGGCCGGAGGGCGAGCACAGCCAGTCTCCCGTCAACCAGACGGATTGATCGGGCGCGTTGAGATCGATCTGAGCCGAGCGGTCGTAGCCGTAGCCGAAATCGGCACCCCCCGCGCTGTTGGCGCGGATGCGCGGCGGTTTCAGCCCGCGACGATCGAAGTAGCCGACGTCGTAACGGCCGGCGAGTGTCCAACTGTCGTCCGCCTCGGCGTTGTAGCGGAGTACGCGGGCGGCGAAGGGATCGGCAAAGGGATGGTTGGCGCCAAGGCCAAGGTTACGCAGGCCGCCGCGCTCGGACATCAACATCGACTTCGCCGGACCGCATCGCGGGAACGTGATGTCGGAAACGGGATGGCTGGCGCCATTGCGCGCGATGTCGGCAGGGTCGGTGAAGAATTCCGGCAACGTCATCTCGCGGGTGACGCGGGACGGATCGAAGTTTCCGTCCTCAGTCAGCGCGACAGACCAGAGCGAATTGCGCCTCTCGTCCTCGGAGGCATCGGCAAAGCCGGTGCTGCCCAGCGCCACGCTACTCCATGCCGCGTAGTAGACTCGGACTTCGCCAGTGGCCTCGTCGCGCCGGACGCCGATGCCCCAGATGCGGCGACGGAAGTCCGCGACGTTCCAGCACGCCGGCGTTGCCGCGAAGGCCCCCGTCGGGCAATCCGCGATGCGGGCGCGGCTGGCCGTATCGAAAGGCACTTGAGGCAGGGCCGAAGTTGCCGCCTTCTCCGTATCGAAAAACGTGCCACGGCCTTGCACGCCGTGATCGAAGCGACCCAGATCGCTACCGTCGGCGACGCTGATGCGGTGGATCATGCCGGTCTCGAGATCCGTGACCAGCAACTGATCGTGCCATGGATCGTAGGCGATGTTACCTAGGGCGGCGCCGGTGTTCTCACGCCCATCGAGAAGCACATTTGCGAAGACGGTCGGCTTGTAATCGTTCTCCGCGCTCAGCTTGTATATGGTGCCGGGGCCGCCGTCCTCGCCCCACATGCCGGGCATCCAGTCGCCGTTGTCGGCCGTGCGATGGAGACCGAAGGCAGCGGTCGCCGTCACGTAGATGTTGGGCGGGTTCGCGTTGTCGAGCGCGACGCCGAAGACCTGGCCGACCTCACGGGCCTTTATGAAGGCGCGCTGTGGCTCGTTGAGCCAATGCTGCCCCTGGGCGGGCTGTCCGGGCTTGCGGACGTCGACGATGCTGCCGACGATGCCCTCGACATCGATCTCCGGAGAGGATCCCGAGGTGACACCCGAGAACCGGGTCACGAACGCCTCACCGGGCTGCATACCCGTCGGCCGAGCATCCTGTGCAAACGCCGAGAGTTCGGGGAGGAGGACCAGTAAGAAAAACAGCGCGCCAGCAAACCTCGACAGTCGTCGCGCAGTTTTCGTCATATTCGGGCTCCCCGGATCACGATTGCGCATTTTCCCCGCTCTCTCCCGCCGTCGAAAGATCCGACAACGAGAAAGTGTGCAGGTTGGATGCGGACGTACCGATAATTAGAGTACGGCGGTTGGCCCAACGGCCTTGATCGAAGTCAACACGAGCAATTCTGCTTTCATATTTTACCATCCGGCCGAATACTCAGGTTGCCTGCCCCCCCCGATGGCCGAGCGTCACGGCTTGCCGTCGTCGGGCGTTTCGCGCAGAGTGCCGCTATCGCCGCAGCACCGGCAAGAAGGCTCCCCCGCATGACATGGCTCGTACTGCTCGCACTCGGTGTCGTCGCGGGCACGGTGGGAGGAGTGGTGGGTTTCGGGGGATCGACGATCCTGCTGCCTGCACTCGTGCTCGTTTTCGGCCCGAAGGAAGCCGTGCCGATCATGGGCCTTGCCGGGCTACTCGCGAACCTCGCGCGCGTGACCACGTGGTGGCACGCCATAGATTGGCGCGCGGCTGCGGTCTACTCGCTCACCGGTGTGCCTTCGGTGGCACTCGGCGCGCGGCTTTTTCTGGCCCTCGATGCCCGAATGATCGAGGGGCTGCTCGGCGTCTTCATGATCGCGATGGTGCCCGTGCGGCGCTGGCTGATGGCCCGGCAATTCACGATCGGGCTCGGCGGGCTGGCACTGGCGGGAATCGTCGTAGGCTTCCTGACGGGTATGGTTGCCTCTACAGGGCCGATCAGCACGCCCTTTTTTCTGGCCTTCGGGCTCGTCAAGGGTGCTTACGTAGCGACGGAAGCGCTCGGCTCCCTCTCTGTCTTCTCCACGAAATCTCTGGTATTTCAGCGTTTCGGAGCGATAGGCGCGGAAACGGCGATCAAGGGCGCGATCATAGGGGCGGCAATGATGGTCGGGTCCGGGTTCGCCAAGCGCATCGTGGAGCGACTGGAAGCGCGGCAGTTCGGCGCCATCATGGACGCGGTGATGCTGCTTGCGGGCGTTTCGATGCTGGCCGCAGTCTGGGCATGAGACGCGCGATCCAAGGTGCGGGGCCGGCACCACAGCCGTGTTTCACCAGCAACCGCACGGAAAGCGATCATTAACCCTTTCCGGTTACCGTTTTTACCTCGAAACGACCCGGAAAATGCCATGTTGCCGGGTGATCGTGTGGCTTCCCAAGGTTCGAAGCGTACTGCGTAGACGGGGGTCGAACGTCATGCTTCTTTTTCGGGCGCGCGCCTTCGGCGCAAGCCAGCGCGCCGCATGCTTCTTGCTGGCCGCAACCACCTTCTGCGGCGCTACCGGATCGTCGGCCTGGGCCTCGGACGCTGCCGAGCGGCAGGGGGACATCTCCTCAGATGGCGCAGTCGTCGTCGCAGCAGCTGCGAGCGAGGCCGGCAAATCGCACGCACATGGCGCTCAAGCAACCAATCGCATCCCGACACGGTTCGTGATCGGCCTCGAGCACGAGACGAAATTCCAGGTATTCGCGCTCCGCAATCCAAATCGCGTCATCGTCGATCTGCCAGACGTCAAGGTTCGTCTGCCGCGTCAGGCCGACGGCAAGGCCATGGGGCTCGTGAGCGGCTTTCGTGGCGGCTTGGCGTCGGCTGGCAAGATGCGCGTCGTGATCGACGTGACCTACCCCGTGGTGGTGGACGACGCCCGCATCGAGCATGATCGGCAGGGCAAAGCGACCAACCTCGTGCTCGACATCGTGCCCTTCGACGCCGTCAAGCGCACGAACCGTCAGCCCTTCGCGTCGGCGACGATGGCCAAGGCGGGTCTGAAATCCATCCAACCGCCGTTGCCCCGCCCGGCCGAACGCCCCGAGCACCGAGCCGCGCGCGCCTACAAGCCCGTCATCGTGCTCGATCCTGGCCATGGCGGACATGACAGCGGTGCCGTGCGCAACGGTACGGTCGAGAAAGAAGTGGTGCTGCTGTTTGCCCAGACACTCCGCAAGAAGCTCACCGATGCGGGTCGCTATAAAGTTCTCATGACGCGCGACCGGGACACGTTCATCCCGCTCGACGAGCGCCGGGATTTCGCAGAGCGCCACAAGGCCGCGCTGTTCATCGCAATCCATGCGGACTATGCGGGGTCCAGCGCGCGGGGCGCGACGATCTACTCGCTGCGCGATTCCGTCGCCGACAGCCTCAAACGCACCGCGAAAGGCGAAGTGGTGCGTAGCGTGCTGAAGGATCACGAGATCAGGGCCCTGCCGAGTGGCGAGGCCGACAAAGGCGCCGTACAGGGCATTCTCGCCGACCTCGCGCAGTCCGAAGTGCAGATGACCAGTACGCGAACGAGCGTCTTCGCCCGATCGGTCATCGAGTACATGGGCAACACGACGAACATGATGGACAACCCCGATCGCAGTGCCGCCTTCCGCGTGCTCAAGACCGCCAAGGTGCCTGCCGTGCTCATCGAACTCGCCTACGTGTCGAACAAGCAGGATGCGGCGCAGCTCAAATCGGAAAGCTGGCGCAAGAAAGTGTCGGACTCGATCGCCACGGCGGTGGACAACTACTTCGCCCACCAGATCGCGCGCATCCCGATGTGATTGGCCTGATGGGGCGTCAGGTGCCGGCGTGCCCGGGCTGCGTGGCGATCACGGAGGGCCGCGCGCGCAAGCGATCCGCCCAGGCCTTCAGCGCCGGCCGGCCCGCCTCCAGGTCCGCCATCCCCGCATGGCGGGCAAAATCGATACCGGCCAGCAGCAACATCTGCGCGATCGTGAAGGGTCCCCGCATCGCCGGAGCGGCGATCTCGCGTTCCCAGAAATCGGCAAGGCGCTGCGCCCGATCCAGCTCATGCTGCATGATGCCTGGCGAACGCTCGGTTTCGGGGCGGCGCGTTTCGCGCACGTAGACGGAGATGCCGTCGGTCATGCTGCGGGCATACGCCTCGAGCCGGCCGTAGCTCCAGTCGTCGCATTCGAGTGCTGGGCAGAACCCGGGATTACCGTAGAGCCTGTCGAGGTAGGTGCAGATGAGTTGGCTGTCCTCGATGCCGCGTCCGTCATCGAGCAACAGGAACGGTACGCGGCCCGACGGGTTTATGGCGTAGTAGGGACTGCCGGGCGTGCGGGTCTTCGCCTCGATCTGCTCGACCACGCCATCGAGACCCTTCTCGACGAGGAGCGTGCGCACGACACGGGCATAGGGCGAGGTTCTCGTGTAATAGAGCTTCATGGCGGTTCTCTCCTGATCGGGACATCCTTAGCCCATGCGCCTTGCCGATATCGACATTCTCATCATCCCCGGCTGGACGAACTCCGGTCCCGACCACTGGCAATCGCGGTGGGAGCGCAACATCCGCTCTGCGCGCCGGATCGAGCAGGCCGATTGGGACACGCCGATCTGCAGGGATTGGGAGGAGCGCATCGTTGCCGAAGCAACGGCGGCGCGCCGCCCGACGGTGCTTGTCGCCCACAGTTGCGGCGTGACGGCCGTCGTGCGCGCTGCCCCCCGCCTTGTGGGAACCAAAGTGGTCGGCGCATTCCTGGTCGCGCCATCCGATGTCGCGGGACAGGATCTCTGGATCGCAAAGGAGGGAGGATTCGCCGAGCTCCCCGAGGAGCCGTTGCCGTTCCCCTCGAAGCTGATCGGATCCTCCACCGATCCCTATTGCTCGGTCGAGCGGGCGCAGGAGCTGGGACTTGCCTGGGGTTCCGACGTGTCGATCATCGCCGACGCTGGACATATCAACACCGCCTCAGGCCATGGGCCATGGCCGGAGGGGCTGTTGTCGTTCGGGATCTTCCTGAAACGCCTCGGATAACCCGTTGCGTCAGGCCTTGCCGCCCTCGATATCCGAGACGGCCTTGGCCAGGAACTCGTTCATCTGTCGGCGGATGTCGGCGTCGGAGATCTGCAGGCCCTTGTCAGCCAAGTCTTGGGCGACTTTGCGAAAAACGTCGTCGTCGCCCTTCTCGACGAGATCCGCCTTGCGAACCTCCTTGATGTAGGCGTCGAGTGCATCGCCCGTCAGACCGAGCTTCGCACCGACCCACTCGCCCAGCATGCGATTGCGACGCGCTTCCGCCTTGAACTTAAGATCTTGATCATGCGCGAATTTCTTTTCAAAGCCCTTCTCACGTTCATCGAAGGTCGTCATGATCGTCTCCACCTCTGCGCGTATTGCACTTTGTCATTCGCGGATCCCGGGAATTGCCCCGAGGAACCGAAAGCTCGTCCAACGCATACTCCCGTGACCTGATCGAAATCAATCGAGCATACGATCAGCTGCTATACCGAAGTCTTCCGGCGACCAGATTGTTTCCGGAGGGCCAATCGGCTAATCTCCCCCACGAAAGAGCCAGCCGTCCGCCGGCGCCCGGTCATGCCATGTTTTGGTGAAAACATGCCGCGATTTCAAGGGTGGCCGACCAACGAGTCCCGATTGGCCCACTACGAGTTGAATCCGCGAGATCAAGGACGCTGAAAAATGAACAGGCGGCGCCGTATTTACGAGGGCAAGGCGAAGGTCCTCTACGAAGGGCCGGAGCCCGGTACGCTCATCCAGCACTTCAAGGATGATGCGACGGCCTTCAACAACAAGAAGCATGCCCTGATAGACGGCAAGGGCGTGCTGAACAACCGCATCTCCGAGTACATCTTCCAGCGGCTCGGTGAAATCGGCGTGCCGACGCACTTCATCAAGCGGCTGAACATGCGCGAGCAGCTCATCCGCGAGGTCGAGATCATTCCGCTCGAGGTCGTCGTGCGGAACGTGGCGGCGGGCTCGCTATCGCAGCGGCTCGGCATCGAGGAAGGTGCCGCGTTGCCGCGCTCGATCATCGAGTTCTACTACAAGAACGACAAGCTCGGAGACCCTATGGTTTCCGAAGAGCACATCACCGCGTTCGGCTGGGCCACGCCGCAGGAGATCGACGACGTCATGAGCCTCGCGCTCAGGATCAACGATTTCCTCGTCGGCCTGTTTCTTGGCATCGGCATCCGCCTCGTGGACTTCAAGGTGGAATTCGGTCGCCTGTGGGAGTCCAACGAGCAGATGCGGATCGTCTTGGCGGACGAGATCAGCCCGGACTGCTGCCGCCTCTGGGATGCGACGTCCGGTGACAAGATGGACAAAGACCGCTTCCGTCGTGATCTGGGCGGCGTGGTGGAGGCCTATACCGAGGTCGCGCGCCGCCTCGGCGTGCTGACCGAAAACCCCCGTCCCAAGGGTTCGGGGCCCGTTCTCGTCTCGACCAACGGCCAGAAGCCGAACTGAGCACGGGGACGGCCGAATTCCGTTCGTCCAGGCATCAGAAGCGGACCGGCTCGGCCGGTCCGTTTTCTTTAGCGCGGGGCACGTGGGCCGATGCTGCCCTTTAAAATATGACGCCTCTCGCGATCGCGACGTGAGGCACTCTTGTGCTCATGGCCCGGAGCGGGCAATAGAGAGCGCAGCTGAAACGCCCTGCATTGAGGCCATCGCCGATGAAAGCCAAGATCCGCATCACCTTGAAGAATGGCGTGCTCGATCCGCAGGGCAAGGCCATCCAGAACGCGCTCGGCTCCCTGGGTTTCGAGGGGGTCAACGAGGTGCGACAGGGCAAATACATCGAAATGGATCTGGCCGAGCAGGACGAGGCGCAGGCGCGCGCCACCGTCGAGAAGATGTGCAAGGACCTGCTCGCCAACACCGTGATCGAAAACTACAGCTACGAGATCACGCGCTGAAGGAGTGCTCATGCCTTCCCCGGACCCGCACCGCGACGATGCTGCCCGGGCGATACGGTTCCTTGCCGGCAAAGCGGCCATCTTCATCCTCATACCGCTGCTCGCAGCGGCGCTGGCGGTGTGGTGGCGTTTCGGGTGAGACGTGAAACATGCAGGCGCACCATGCGTTTTGCAGATGCCTCACCTGCCATGCCGGCATACTCCCATGGTAGGGTTGAGTTGCCGCGCGGCCGCGAAGGCTGCTATTGAGCGGTCGACTTCGAGAAGCGCTATCCACGAAGCGGGGTGATCCCATGCGCGCATCCGTCATCGTCTTTCCGGGCTCCAATTGCGACCGCGACGTGAAAGTCGCGCTCGAGGCCATCATAGGCCGGCCGGTCAACATGGTCTGGCACGGCGACAGCACGGTGCCCGCCTCCGACTTCATCGTGCTACCCGGCGGCTTCTCCTACGGCGATTACCTGCGCTGCGGCGCCATGGCGGCGCACTCCAACGTGATGCGCGACGTCGTCGGCAAGGCCAAAGCCGGTGTGCCCGTTCTGGGTATCTGCAATGGGTTCCAGATTCTCTGCGAGACGGGATTGCTGCCGGGCGTCCTTCAGCGCAATGCCCACCTGAAGTTCGTTTGCCGCGATACGTTCTTGAAGGTCGAGCGCACCGACACCTTCTTTTCCCGCGGTTACAAGCAGGGCGAGATCGTCAACATTCCGGTGGCGCACGGGGACGGCAACTACTTCGCCGACACCGCGACGCTCGACGAGTTGGAAGGTGAAGGCCGTGTCGTGTTCCGCTACGTCGAACCAGCGACGGGCATCGCCACGACAGAGGCCAATCCGAATGGCGCCCAGCGCAACATCGCGGGAATCTGCGACGGGACACGCCGCATCGTCGGCATGATGCCGCATCCGGAGCGACACTTCGACCGCATCCTCGGCTCGGACGACGGGCGCCGCGTGTTCGAGAGCGCCCTGATGAGTGCAGCTGCCTGAATGGCGAGCGGAGGCCGCGGTCAATCGGGCACGCTGGTGCCGAGATAGACCTCGCGCACCTTCGGATCACTGCGGATCTCGTCCGGGCGGCCGTCGGCGATCAGTAGACCCTGGCTCATGACCAGGATCCGGTCGGCGTGCGCGAAGACGACATCCATGTCGTGCTCGGTGAAGAGTACGGCCGTCCCCCGCTCCCGGGCGATCCCGGCCACCAGTCGCATGAGCTGGCCGCGCTCCTTCGGCGCCATGCCAGCGGTCGGCTCGTCCATCAGCAACAGCCGGGGCGCGGCGGCAAGCGCCATGGCCAGCTCGATGCGTTTGAGATCGCCATAGGCAAGTGTGCTGCAAGGACGATCGGCCGCCTGCGCCATCCCGACCTCACCCAGCAACGCCAGCGCGCGGTCGCGCTTCACCCCCCCATCCAGAAATTCCGACAGGGTCCACCGCTCGCGAGCGAGGAGCGCGACCGACACGTTCTCGAGCGCCGTCATGGACAAGAACGTCGCCGTGATCTGGAACGTTCGCGCGATGCCGAGATGGGCGAGCGTGCGCGGCGGCTTTCCCGTGACGTCGGCGCCGCGGAAAAGCACGCGGCCGGCGTCCGGGCGGAGTTGCCCGTTGACGACATTGAACGTCGTCGTCTTGCCGGCGCCATTGGGGCCGATGAGTGCGACGATCTCGCCGGCATCCACGGTGAGCGAAACGTCATCGACGGCCATCACGCCGGCGAAGCTGCGCCGCAAGCCAATCGCCTCCAGCACGCGTTCGCTCATGAAGGGTCGCGCTCCCGGCTCGCGTATCGCGCCAAGCCGCCTACGATGCCATGCGGAAATACGATGGTGAGCGTCACTACGACGATGCCGAGCAGCGCCTGCCAATAGGGCACGGCACGCGCAAGCCAATCCTGCAGGCCGACAAAGACGGCGGCGCCGACGACCGGTCCGATCAGCGTCTGCACGCCGCCCAGCAGCACCATGATCAGGGCATCCATCGAGCGAGGGATAGACAGCGTATCGGGGGCAAGGGATCCTTTCGAAAACACGTAGACGGCTCCTGCGATGCCAGCGAGCGTTCCGGACAGGGCGAAGGCCAGCCACTGCATCCGGCGCACGTCGATCCCGGACGCTTCCGCGCGCATGCGGTGATCGCGGGCGGCGCGCAGCATGTATCCGAAGCGCGTGTGCGCCATATGCCATGTCGCCAGGATCGCAGCACCTGTCACGCCCACGACGAAGAGGTAGTAGGCCCAACGCGCCGTCAACACCTCGGGCGGCCAGATGCCGACGAGCCCGTTGCTTCCGCCCGTGACATCGTCCCACTGGAAGGCAATAGCCCAAACGATCTGGGCGAAGGCCAGCGACAGCATGGCGAGCGACACACCGGACAAGCGCACGCAGAACCAGCCGAAAACGAGGCCCAGCCCCCCCGAGAGGAGCGCGCCTCCCACGATCGCGACCAGAAACGGCAGGCCGGCCTTGGCGAGGATGGCGGCCGCATACGCGCCTGCCCCGAAATAAGCAGCGTGTCCGAACGAAGCCATGCCTCCCTGCCCCATCAGCAGGCCGAGGCTTGCGGCAAAAAGGGCAAAAGCCGCTATGTCGCTCACCAGCACCAGCGTGTAGCTGTCGGCAAATAGCGGGGCGAACGCCAGCAGCGCCAGGGCGGCGGCGGATGCCAACCAGAAGCGCCGCGAGGGCTGCGGCAGGGCCATGATCTGAGCGGACGCGACCCGCGCGTGCGGCGGCTCGCTGCCCAGAAGTCCCCAAGGGCGGAACACCAGCACGAACGCCATGACGATGAATTCGACCACCAGCGTCAATTTGGTGAAGGAGATCGTCACGCCGGCGACTGTCGCGGTGCCGAGCCCGACGCACCATGCCTTGACGACGCCGACGAGCACGGCGGCGAGATAGGCGCCGGGAATGCTGCCCAATCCGCCAACGACCGTCACCACGAACACATCCGCGATCAGCGCCAAGTCCATACCCAGACTTGCCGGCTCGCGTGGCAGGGCAAGCGCACCGGCGAGGCCTGCCAGGAACGCGCCCAGTGCCAGAACCGTCGTGAAGAGCACCGACTGGTTGACGCCGAGCGCGGCCGCCATGTCGCGGTCCTCGGTCGCGGCGCGCACGCGAGTGCCCCATTGCGTCCGGTGCAACAGCAGCCAGACGGCTCCCAACAGCAGGGGACCGAGGACGATCAACAACAGATCGTACTGGGGCAGCGGTTTGCCGAAGATCGTCACGACACCCTTCAGGCCCGGCGCACGCGGCCCGAGGATGTCCTCGGGACCCCACAGATAGAGAGCCAGATCCTTGATGATCAGCACGAGGCCGAATGTCGCGATGAGCTGCAGAAGCTCGGGCGCCGCGTAGAGGCGGCGGAGCACGACGACCTCGATGAGGATTCCGAGCAGCGCCACGGCGGCGCCAGCGAGCAGCGCACCGCCCCAGAAACCGAGAGCCCCGCCGCCCAACGCGGCATATAGCGTCGTCCCCATGTAGGCCCCCAGCATCATCAGCGAACAGTGCGCGAAATTGACGATGCGCGTGACGCCGAAAATGAGCGTAAGCCCGAGCGCTACCAGGAACAGTAGCGAAGCGCTGGCGAGGCCGTTGAGGGTCTGGATGAGTGCGGTGGCGAGCATCATACTGAGATAGCAGCGTTGCCGCGCGCACAGAAGTGTCCACCTGCGACGGGAGCGTGGCAGTCAGTTGACCATGATCAACGGCGCGGCGGGTTTTTGCGGCATAAGATATCCTTGTGAAGGGTCGCCCCAAGGTTCGACTTGCGGCCGTAGAAACACTCTAGGAACGGTGACCGCAATGACAGCCCCGATTCAAACGATCGGCCATACCGTGCAGGTCACCCACGAGTGGGTGAACGATCTGGAGAAGCTACTCGACTGGCAGAACGAGCAAAGGACGTGGCGCCTCTTGCGCGGGACGCTGCAGGCCTTGCGCGACTGGCTCGACGTGAACGAGGCGGCACAACTCGGTGCCCAGCTCCCCCTGTTGCTGCGCGGCGTCTACTACGAAGGCTGGCAACCCGCCAAGACGCCGGTGAAAGACCGCGACAAGCAAGTCTTCCTCGACCGCGTCGCGCGGGCGTTCCAGCCGGACCACATCGACGATCCCGAGGAGGCGGTGTGCTGCGTGTTTCGCCTTCTGAACAACCATGTCTCGGCGGGTGAGGTGAGCGACGTGCGCGCGCGCCTGCCGAAATCCTTGCGCGAGCTTTGGCCGGAGTAGACCATGCCCACACGACGCTCATCCCAATCCTCGATCCCGAGCGACGAGGTACCGACACTCGAGATCCCGCTCGACAAAGTGTGCTGGATCATTCTGAAGGCCCGCGAATTCGACGTGAAGGACGTCGCCTCTGACCTGGGGCCTGCGGCCGACGAAGGCGAGGAAGGCATGTATTCCGTGCTGGAGGATCGCGGCGACGATCCCGTCGAGCACGAGCTTCGCTCCTTCATCTCCGATCTGTCCGACGACGAGCAGATCGATCTGGTGGCCCTGTCCTGGCTCGGCCGCGAGGACAATACGCTGGCCGACTGGCCGACGCTCCGGGCTGAAGCGGAGCGGGCTCACCAGAACCGCCGCCGGCAGACGGCCGGCTACCTTCTGGGTGAGCCGCTACTCGGCGACTTCCTGGAGGAGGCCGTCACCATGCTCGGCCACAATTGCCAGGATCACGACGTCAGCTGAGCCGGGCGCCCCGGTTCAGCCGGCGACGACGGGCGCGATGGCCCCGTCGATCCATCGCGCCAGTGCCGCCATGCGTGCATCCTCATGGGGAAGCCCCATGAGTTGTACACCGACCGGCAAGCCGCCGACGGCGAGCTTGGGCACCGTTACCACCGGCGCGAACAGCATCGAACTCGGGTAATTGAAAATCGCATCTCCCGTTGGGCGTGCAGCGAGCGGTTCGCCGGGCGTATCACCGGACCAGAGGGGGGCAGGCCCCGGACATGACAGCGTTACGATGCCGTCGGCGAGCGCCCGCGTGCTCCGATGGGTCGCCTGGGCGACTTCGCGCTCGAGCAGCAGCGCGCGGTAGTCGTCCACGGTCATCGCCTCGGCCTTGGCGAGCCCACGCTTGGCACGCTCGCTGACCGCGTCGGGAAACTGATCGACGAGGTTCCGCGTACCCCACCGGTTTTCCCACGCGGTGATGTTGCCTGCTATCGTCTCTCCGCGGGCGATGGCTTGCTCGAACGTCTCGACGGCCGGATGGGAACGCCGGTCGAGCAACGTCACACCGGCGGACTTCAGTTTTTCGAGGAATTCTCCGAAGGCGGCCTGCGTCACCGCGTCGGTGCGCTTCCAGCCTTCCGTCTCCACGACGATCAGGCGGCCGGGCGCCACAGCCGCCGGCAATGCCGACGGGCCGCTCAACGGCTGATCGCCGCGATCGCCGCCTACGCGTCGTGCAATCTCGATGGCAACCTGCCACATGTCCTCCAGGGAGCCGGCATGCACGCCATGCGTGCTCATGCTGGTCGCCTGCCGCTCCCCGCGGTTGATGGCGCCTTGCGTCGGCTTGAGCGCGTAGTTGCCACAGAACGCGGCGGGTCGGATGATCGAACCTCCCACCTGCGTGCCGATGGCCGCAGGCATCATGCGCGCGGCAACGGCGGCTGCCGAGCCCGACGAACTGCCACCCGCCGTGCGCGCGGGATCGAACGGGTTCGTGGTGGCGGGCGGATGCGTGCCACCCAGCTCCGCCGTCGTGGTCTTGCCGAAGATCACCGCGCCCGCCTGCCGCAGAGCCCAGACGGCAGCATTGTCGCGCTTGGGGAAATTACCGCGATAGGCCTCGCAGCCCATCTCGGTCGGCATGTCCTTGGTCTCGAGCAGGTCCTTGATGGCTATTGGCATGCCGTCGATCGGCGACAGGGGCTTGCCCGCCTTCCACCGCGTCGCGCTGGCGTCGGCCGCGGCGCGTGCGC
>VFQT010003307.1_pt1 | contig 14926 bp, 14 predicted proteins | sample 3512381 | NCBI WGS metagenome assembly VFQT01 (sample SAMN10412376, study PRJNA504923) | tailings metagenome | isolation source: Relicate 2 Philex TSF3 active mining site | place: Philippines: Tuba, Benguet | collected 2017-08-29 | reverse complement strand
GTCTGGCAGGATACTCGCACAGATGTGATCTGCAATAAATTGGCGAAACAAGGCGGACAGAACCGCTTCCGTCGTAAGACAGGTTTGCCATTGGCTACATATTTTTCGGGTCCGAAGATCCGCTGGATTCTTGAAAACGTTAAAGGGGCGAAGGAAAAAGCCAAAAAAGGAAATCTACTTTTTGGCAATATGGATACCTGGATCATCTGGAAGTTGACCGGGAAACACGTCACCGATGTGACCAATGCTTCGCGCACCATGTTGATGAACCTCAAGTCTTTGGATTGGGATAATGAGATTCTGAAAGTAATGGGCATTCCGCGCTCGATGCTGCCAGAGATCCGTTCTTCTTCTGAAGTGTATGGACGGATCGGTTCACAAAATGCGGTGACCTTGCACGGTGTCCCTGTGGCAGGTGACTTGGGTGACCAGCAGGCTGCGTTATTTGGTCAGACCTGTTTCAAGGTGGGTGAGGCGAAGAACACTTACGGCACGGGTTGTTTTATGTTGTTGAACACGGGTGAGAAGCCCGTTCAAAGCAAAGCGGGCTTGCTTACGACCCTTGGTTACAAGATCGGGAATAAGAAACCTGTCTACGCTTTGGAAGGTTCGATCGCCATTACAGGTGCGTTGATCCAATGGCTGCGAGATAATCTGGGAATGATCGAAAAATCAGCGGATGTGGAAATGCTTGCCAACACAGTTGAAGATAGCGGCGGCATTTACTTCGTCCCTGCATTTAGCGGATTGTATGCACCCTACTGGAAGTCAGACGCGCGCGGTGTGATCGTGGGGTTAACCCGTTACGTCACCAAGGGACATATTGCTCGGTCCTCGTTGGAGTCGACGGCGTACCAGACCCGCGAAGTGCTGGATGCCATGGAAAAAGACTCGGGTGTGAAACTCCGTTCGCTGAAAGTGGATGGCGGCATGGTCTTCAATGAATTGTTGATGCAGTTCCAATCTGATATTTTGAACGTACCGGTGGTTCGCCCGAAAGTGGCAGAGACGACAGCGCTTGGTGCAGCATATGCGGCTGGGCTTGCTGTTGGCTTTTGGAAAGACACAGATGAACTGAAAAAGAACTGGGGACAAGACAAAGAGTGGAAGCCCAAAATGGACTCAAAGCGCCGCGCGGGTTTATACTTAGGTTGGAAAAAAGCGGTCACCCGCACATTTGATTGGATCGAATAAAAAAGGGATCAAGTACAAGGTAATAGGTGTTGGGCAACTTAACTAAAACCTTATACCTTAGACTTGACATCTGGAACCTGAACCTGATATGAACCGAAACGAAATTCTCTCTTCCCTCAAAGCAAACCCGCATGTGTCTGTGCTGATCGTTGGTGCAGGCATCAACGGCATTGGTACCTTCCGCGACCTGGCATTGAATGGTGTTGATGTATTACTCATTGACAGGGGAGATTTCTGCTCAGGTGCGAGTGCAGCGTCTTCGCATATGGCACATGGTGGAATTCGATATTTGGAGAACGGTGAATTTCGTCTGGTACGTGAGGCGGTCAAAGAACGCAATCGTATGATCCAGAACGCGCCGCACATCGTCAAGCCGCTCCCCACGACCATCCCAATGTTCAAGTATCTCTCTGGTATTCTGAACGCACCGTTAAAGTTTATGGGCTGGCTCGATAAGCCATCAGAGCGTGGTTCGGTTATCATCAAGCTGGGTTTGATGATGTATGACGCGTATACGGGCAGTCAGCGTACCGTGCCGCGCCATACCTTCCATTCCCGTTCAGAGTCGTTGAAGAAATGGAGTCGGTTGAATCCGGAGATCGTTAACACGGCGGTCTATTATGACGGATTGATCTCCAACCCTGAACGGTTGGCATTGGAAATCATGCTGGACGCTGAAACAGATAACCCGCATGCCCGTGCATTGAACTATGTCAGTTTGGTGAGCGGTTCTGGTAAAAATGTCATCCTGCGAGACGAACTTACGGATGAAAGTGTCGAGATCGAGCCGAAGTTGGTCATCAATGCCGCCGGTCCGTGGATAGACTTTGCCAATCACAGCCTCGGCGTAACGACAAAATTCATTGGCGGTACAAAAGGTTCGCACCTCGTGCTCAACCACCCTGAACTGCGCGCAGCGATCGGTGATAATGAATTTTTCTTTGAGAACAAAGATGGGCGTATCGTGCTCATCTTCCCATTGCAAGACCGGGTATTGATCGGCACATCAGACATCAAGATCGAGCATCCCGATGATGCGAATTGCACAGATGAAGAAGTGGATTACTTTCTTGAATTAACTGCGCGCGTGTTCCCGAATATCAAAGTGAATCGCGAGCATGTGGTATTTGCGTTCTCGGGGGTTCGTCCGCTGGCGAGTAGCACTGCTAAGACCACCGGTCAATATAGCCGCGACCATCACATTGAAGTGCTCAGCGGTGATTGGACCAACCTGCAATTCCCTGTCTATTCTCTGGTGGGGGGCAAGTGGACGTCGTTCCGTGCCTTCGCAGAAGAAGTGGCAGATAAATCATTGCAGTTCCTTGGTATCAAACGCAGTAAAAGTACTCAGGAACTTCCCGTTGGCGGCGGACGTAATTATCCGCGCACAGCGGAAGATCGCGCAAAGTACATCAACGGTCTCGCTGCGTGGACGGGACTTTCTCGCGAACGGCTTGAAACCCTCTTTGAGCGTTATGGCACTCGCACCGAGACCATTGCCGAATTTATGAAGCAGGCAACTGATGCACCTCTTAATTCATTGCCCACTTATTCCAAACGTGAACTGCTCTTCCTGATTCAACATGAAAAAGGGGAACATCTCGACGACCTGCTCCTGCGTCGCACCATGCTTGCCATGCTGGGTAAACTCTCGCGAGATGCGATCATTGAATGCGCCATGTTGATGGCTGACGCCCTGAACTGGGACGTGGAGCGCAGAAATGCCGAGGCGGAGAGAACGCTCCGTTTATTGGCAGACCGGCACCGGGTCCGGTTGTGAGCCGCGATACCTGCTAACGCCGCCGTCATCGGCGGCGTTTTTGTCTGCGTGGTAGAATCTTCACGATGTCGCCACGTCGAAAAACCAAACTCCAGATCGATCTCGTCATCCCCGTTTATAACGAAGCCGAAGCCATTCGACAAACGTATGCGGACATCTGCCAGGTGGTGGATGCGCTGCCATACGATTTTCGATTCATCTATGTAGACGACGGCTCAAGCGACGGGACAGCGGATTCGCTTCGAGCGATCTGCGCCAACGACCCAAGAGTGACCCTGCTCCAGCTCAGCCGCAATTTTGGTCACCAAGCCGCACTCACCGCCGGTATGGACGCTTCTCAAGGCGATGTGATGATCTCGTTGGATGGCGATGGTCAGCACCCGCCAGCATTAATTCCCAAAATGATCAGTTTGATCGAGCAAGGCTATGATGTAGTGCAAGGGCAACGCATCGAAGACGACCGGGCGGCTTCGTTCAAGAAGGTCACTTCCAATTTCTTCTACTGGCTGATCAATCGAATTAGCGGCACACAAGTCTTGCAAGGCGCCGCGGATTTTCGCGCGTTGTCTCGTAATGCATTAAAGGGCGCTCGATTAATGCACGAGTATCACCGGTTTTTGCGCGGCATGATCTCATGGATGGGCTATAACAGCGTCATCCTGCCGTATCATGAACCGGATCGTATTGCTGGCAAATCAAAATACTCGTTGGGGAAGATGCTCCGCCTGGCTTCAGATGCCATCTTCTCTTTCTCGCTCGCACCGCTTTACATCGGTTTGAGCGCAGGGTTCGTGTTCTTTGTTTTAGCAGGCATGCAATTGTTCTATGTTCTTTCTTTATGGCTCACGGGCAACACTCAACGTGTGGAACCCGGTTGGAGTTCGTTGATGGGAGTTCTGTTAATCGCCAGCGGTATCATCATGATCCTGCTGGGCTTTATTGGTGTATATGTCGGCTATATCTTTCAAGAAGTTAAACGCCGTCCAATTTATCTTGTGAAGGGGAGAACTCCAGATGAACGAGATGAATAAACCCAAGATATTCATTATCACCTTGCTGCGGCATGGTGAATCGGTGGGGAATGCCGAATCGCGTTGGCAGGGGCAATCTGATTTTCCGCTTACCGACCGCGGACGAAAACAAGCTCAAGCCTTAGCCGAACGCTGGAAACGCGAGAAGATGAAGTTCGACTTTGTAATCTCGAGTCCGCTATCGAGGGCGAGAGAGACAGCAGAGATCATCGCTTCGAAATTGGGGCTGATGGTTGAATTTGAACCGCTTTGGCTGGAACGCGATAACGGCGAATTTGCCGGGCTGACCGCCCATGAGGTACGTAACAACTTTTCACAACCCGATTTCACCACCCCGTATGATCCCGTTGGCATGGATGGGGAAGGGGATTGGGAATTGTTCCTGCGTGCCGGGCAGGCGCTCCATGACCTGCTCAAGCGTGAACCGGCTCGATATCTCATCGTCTCGCATGGCGGCTTGTTGAACCAGTTGATGCATGCCGTGGTGGGAATCGTCCCGCAGGCGAACAATGCAGGCACGCGCTTCCGCTTTAGTAATACTGCGTTTGCTCAACTTTTATATTTCCCCAATCAACATCGTTGGGCAATCGACAAGCTCAACGACCATGCCCATTGGCTTGATGCCGAATAGTTCGTGACTTGTTCAGAGTGAAATGTGATATGCAGATCACGTTTTACTCTTCGATATTCATTCTTAATACTTGGAAACGAAATCAATATGTCCCTCCCTTCTACTCAATCTTCTGAACTTAAATTTCTCGTCTTCGGTGCGGGTGCCATTGGTACGTATATTGGCGGCTCGCTCGTGCTGGCGGGATATCAGGTCGTGTTCGTGGAGCAGCCCAAGATGGTGGAGGAACTTCGCACGAAGGGACTGCGCCTCGACCTGACCGTGGACGAACGACGAAACACGAAAGATGCAAGCATCGTTGAACCGCGCTCGTTCGTGATCGAACCCTCGTTGGAAGAAGCTCTGAAATATGGTCCCTTCGATGCCGCGATCTTCGCCCTGAAATCCTTCGACACCGCACCCGCCATGGAAGGGTTGAAACCATTTGCCGATAAACTTCCGCCACTGCTTTGTCTCTCCAACGGCGTGGACAATGAACCCACCATCGCCCGCACCCTCGGACCAGACAAGGTCATTTATGGTACAGTGACCACAGCCATAGGCAGGCGCGGACCCGGCAGTATTGTCCTCGAGAAATTGCGCGGCGTAGGTGTTGCAGCCGGGCATCCGCTTTCAGAGAAACTTGTTGCTGCGTTGGATAAAGCCTATCTCAAATGCCGCTTGTATCCCGATGCGTTGAGTATGAAGTGGTCGAAGATGCTTACGAACCTGGTATCGAACCCTACCTCTGCAATTCTCAACCTGACCGCAGCGGAAGTCTTTGCCGATAAACGCCTTTATAAAGTTGAAATTGATATGCTCAAAGAATGTTTGGTGGTGATGGAAGCCATGAAACTCGAAGTGACCGACCTGCCCGGCACGCCGGTCAAAGCTTTGGCATTCGCCACCAAACTTCCGCTCTGGCTTTCCAAGCCGTTTCTCGCCAAAGCCGCAGGCAGCGGACGCGGCGGTAAGATGCCGTCCTTCCACATTGACCTGTATTCTGGTCGCCCGCAAAGCGAAGTGGAATTCTTACATGGTGCTGTCGTCCGCGAAGGGAAGGCACGAAATATTCCGACCCCCGTAAACCATGTCCTTACCGAAACTCTCATGGCGCTAACAAAGAAAGAAATTCCGCTCGAAGAGTTTGCGGGCAAGCCTGAGAAATTGTTGTCGAAGTTAATATAACGAACTGACTATGGACGATGGACCATTGACCATTTAGAGACATCCATCGTCCATGGTCTACGGTCTATCATCCAATGTCCATTCAAATCACCCAACCCAATCCCAACGTCGAAGTTCATCTTCCCAACGGAAAAACTCTTACTGGGCCGCGTGGAACAAGAGTAGGGGACTTCCTTGCCCAGGTCAAAGATGACTTTGCCGCACCCATTGTGGCAGCGATCATCAATAACCAGATCCATGAGTTGACCTATCCCGTCAACGTAGAATCAACCTGCACACCCGTTACGATGGATAGTGCCGATGGCGCGCGTATTTACCGCCGGTCACTCATCTTTCTGCTGGAGATCGCATTCTCCAAATGCTTTCAACAAGGGCGTTTGAACATTGATCATTCTGTCTCGTCGGGTGGGTATTACTGCGTGGTTAAAGAACGTGAACCACTTTCAGATGAAGAACTCGAAAAACTCAAGCAGAGCATGCAGGCATTGGTTGAGGAAGACCTCGCTTTTGTTCGCAAAGAAGTACCAATTCAAGAAGCCATCGAATACTTCACTTTGCATGAGCATCAAGATAAACTGCGCCTGCTCAAACATCGCCGTAAAGATTACCTCACCATGTATTCTGCGAACGGGCTTATGGATTACATGCATGGATACATGGTCCCTTCCACGAGCTATTTGAAATGGTTCGGCTTGAAGAATGTAAATGGCGGTTTTATCCTGCAATATCCGCGCCGCCATGCGCCTACCCATTTAGCCGTATTTGGCGATTATCCAAAATTGATCCGTGCCTTTCGTCAGTATGGTGATTGGCTCGAAACTTTGCACATTGATAGTGTTGGTGTTTTGAACGAGGCCATCGAGTCAGGGCGCGCCGATGAGATTGTGCTCGTCTCTGAAGCATTGCACGAACAGGGCATAGCCGATATTGCCCAGCAGATCGTCGAAAAAAAATCGCGCATCATCCTCATTGCAGGTCCATCATCATCTGGAAAAACAACATCCTCGCGCCGCCTCGCGGTTCAGTTACTGGCACGCGGTATCTCGCCGTATCCGCTTGAGTTGGATCATTACTTCGTTGATCGTGAAAAAACTCCGCTTGATGAAAATGGCGACCATGATTTTGAAGCCATTGAAGCGCTAAATCTGGAACGGCTTGCACACGACATCGAAAAACTTGTCAGCGGTGAAGAAGTTCAACTTCCGCGATACAACTTCAAGACCGGAAGAAGCGAAGAAGGGGATGTCATCAAGCTGCGTGATGGACAACCGCTCATCCTCGAAGGCATCCATGGCTTGAACCCGCGCCTCATCCCCGAACGTTGGTCTGATTCAGCGTTTCGACTTTACGTCTCCGCCCTGACCCAGCTCAACCTGGACCGCCACAACCGTGTCTCGACGACTGATACACGTCTCATTCGTCGCATTGTTCGTGATGCGCGCGAACGCGGATATTCTGCCCACGCCACCATCTCACGCTGGGAGTCGGTGCGACGCGGGGAGAAGCAGCATATTTTTCCATATCAGGAAAATGCCGATGTGATGTTCAATTCTGCTTTAGTTTATGAGCTTTCGGCATTGAAGCCGCTGGTGGAGCCGTTGTTACGGCAAGTTCCACATAATACCCCCGAATACATCGAAGCCCGCCGTTTGCTTGCTTTCCTCGATTGGTTCCTGCCCCTGGATGCGAGTTTGATCCCGTTAAATTCGATTGTCCGTGAATTCCTTGGCGGTTCGAGTTTGAAAGATTTCAAGATCTGGCGCGGATAAAAACGACCATAGACCGCGGACGATAGAAACATCTATCGTCCGCGGTCTGTTGTCCATCGTCAGCTTCTTAAGATAGTTTCGATCTCTTGCAATTCATCCCCTGAAAAACCCACTTTACTCAACATCCCAACTGCATCCTCGATCTGGCTGACCTTGCTTGCCCCGATCAGCACCGAGGTCATCCCTTCGTGGCGCAGGACCCATGCCAATGCCATTTGTGCGAGGGTCTGTCCGCGCTGTTGGGCGAGGGTATTGAGCTTTTGCACTTTGGCGATCCTGTCATCGGTGATGTGAGCGGGTTTGAGAAAGCCATGTGCCTTGGAAGCACGAGAGCCTTCAGGAATGCCGCCCAGATATTTATCCGTCAGCAAACCTTGAGCGAGCGGAGAGAAGGCGATGCAGCCAATGCCTTCTTCGTTCAATGTCTGAAGCAAACCATCTTCCACCCAACGCTCGAACATGCTGTACTTCGGTTGATGGATGAGACAAGGTGTGCCAAGGGATTTCAAAATGCGCGATGCTTCACGCGCTTGATCTGCTGGATAGTTCGAAATGCCCACATATAACGCCCGTCCACTGCGGACGATAAAATCGAGCGCCTGCATGGTCTCTTCCAGCGGCGTATCCGGGTCGGGGCGGTGATGATAGAACAAGTCCACGTATTCCAAACCCATGCGCTTTAGGCTTTGGTCTAGGCTGGAGACGAGATACTTGCGCGATCCCCATTCTCCATACGGACCTTCCCACATGTAATATCCCGCTTTGGATGAAATAAATAATTCATCGCGCCAGGGATGTAAATCTTTTGCCATGATCTGCCCAAAGGTCTCTTCTGCCGAACCGGGAGGCGGACCATAGTTATTGGCAAGGTCAAAGTGAGTGATGCCGAGGTCGAAGGCGCGCAAGACCATGTCGCGGCTGTTTTCGTACACGTCCACGCCGCCGAAGTTGTGCCACAAGCCGAGCGAGACGGCAGGCAGTTTGACTCCGCTGCGACCCGAGCGGCGGTATTGCATGGATTGATAACGTGATTCGGAAGGGAGGTAGTTCATGAATGCTCCTAATAGTAGAAAGGTAACAGTCACTTCATAAGTGACTGTTACCTGATATCAAAATTTACACAAACCCGTGTTCTATCAAACTATGTGCCATCGAAAGGATGGCATCTTTCAACGGGCGGGGTTTCCATTTGAGGATGCGTTTTGCCTTTTCATTCGATTGTTCATGATCTATATCAAGGCTTTCGGTGACACGTGCGATCTTTTTATCGAAAAAGCCCAACAAGCGTACGATCCAACTTGGAAATTCAAAGGTGGGGATTTTATACCCGCGTCCTGAAAATTCAGTATGTAAAACGCCAGCAATTTCTTTCAGCCAGAACGCCCCGCCGGAGCAAATGAAACGATGACCCGCTGCTTCAGACGTGGTCATGGCAAGGATGATCGCCGCAGCCACATCACGCACATCCACCAATCCCATCTTGATGCGCCCCACGCCGGGGACTTGTCCGAGCATGTAGGTGCGCACGAGTTCCACCGAGGTGCGGAAGTTCTTGTTTGGAACAGGTCCCAAAATGAGCGGCGGGTTGATGGCGACCAGTTCCATGTGATTGGTGTTCTCTGGGCTGTTGATGAAGTCCCATGCGGCGCGTTCGGCGAGGATCTTGCTTTTGGAATATGCGCCAATCTCATTTTCAATAAGTGACCAATCTTCTTCTGTAAATGTTTTGAATTTGTCTTTGTGTCCTGCCGAAACTGCCGCCATGGATGAAACCTGCACCACGCGCTTCACGCCTGCTTTGTGCGCAGCATGCAAGACTCGTAAAGTCCCTTGCACGGCGGGGATGATGAGGTCATCTTCGTTTTCTGGTTCGAACAACGGAAATGGCGACGCAACATGCAGAACATGATCGATGCCATTCATCGCTTCATTCCAACCTGCATCTTGTTCCAGGTCCGCAGCTTTGAACTCCAGCCGGTCGTTGGCTTGTATATATTTTGAAACCGCCTCGCGGACTTCCGCCTCTTTTGATAGAGAACGAATCGTCCCGCGGACGTTGTACCCTTGTTCAAGCAGTTGAATGATGACATGGATGCCAACAAAACTACTTGCACCCGTAACGAGAATGGGCTTGGTTGAAATTGTCATGTTAGAAGATTCCTAATAGAAGTAATGAGACGACCACCCCAAATGCACCGCACGAAAAATTGACGATGTCATTGTCCAGCCATGTCCAACCGCGGAGGTGAACAGTCTCTGTTCCGCAGGTATGGAGCGGATGTTTTTCGGTTTCTTTCTTGTCGGTGGGGCAGTAGTACATAGCTTGGACAGTTCCACCGAGGAAGGAGTCAAAGAGAGAACCAGCTAACCCTGAGAGAGTAACCAGAGGGAAGAGCAACCAGTTCCCAGTTAAGAGAGAGGCGAGGAAGGCAATTAACGCTGAACCGGCTAGAGAGGCGAGTGTGCCTACCAGCGAGATTCCGCCTGAGGTGCCTTTTTCCACCACTTTGGTTAAGTTGGTGATCATGCGCGGAGGGTTGGGATTCAGAACCCCAAGTTCAGTTGCCCAAGTATCGGCATTGACAGCGGCAAGCGAGGCGGCGAAGGCTGCCCACACCCAAATTTCGTTCGGATAAAAGAAATGCAGCGCGGCGAACAGAGTGGCGATACCGCCGTTGCCAAAGACCTGACCGGCGTCGCGTTCGTGACCTTTGGAGAATTTTTCTTCGAGCTTGGCTTTGCGATTTTTGAACGCACGGCTCAAGGCAGAGGATGTGATGAAGAAGGTGAGCAATAGGATCGCCCATTGCCAGCCTCCAACTCCGAAGATGATAGTGCCAGTGAAGGCGGCGGCGACGGCTCCGCTTTTGTTGAGGCTGCGGGCTTTATACGCGAGGAATGCGATGATGATAGCGAGGAGAAAACCAAGGAAGAGTTGCATGGGAGAGTCGAAGGTCAAAAGTCGAAGGTCAGGGATTGGAAGTCAGACTTTTGACTTTCGACCTTCGACATTTCTTACACTGGAGTGGTGATGATGAACAGAACTGCCAGCAGGAACAAAAGACTGGTGAAAGTACTTGAACCCCAAACAATAAAAGCGAGTGTGCGTTCGCGCTCCCAGCGGTAGAAGTAGAGACCGGCGATCCAACCAGCGACAGCCAATAGCAGGCTGGCGACCGGGAAGATCATCAACTGCGAGGAGGGGACCGTTTCAAGCGTGCTATCTGCGGCTTGCACAGCAAGTGCCACTTGCGGCGTTGATGGGATGATGAGACTTGCCCAAACGAATAATCCAATGTTGAGGAAGAGTGCCGAGAGCCAGAGATAACGAGCCATGCCGTTTTCCCAAGCTTGCGAAACGATGAACGAGGGATAGACCGACCTGGCTTCGGTGGGGGCGAGGCTGCCCATCTCGGTGGCGCGGGCAAAGGTCTGCGCGCTTCGGTGGGAGCGAGGCTGCCCATTTCGGTGGCACGGGCAAAGGTCTGCGCAAGACCGGCAGGGTTATCAGGTGAGATGACAAAGATACGTTTGGCGGTGGCGATGAGCAGAAGTTTTTTAGGGTCAGATGCGATGAATTCCACGCTGCCAAGATCAGGGTGACGGCGAATGCCAAGCACTGCGCCGGGCATGGGCAAAGCTGGCAGGATAAGCGGATTGGTCAGGTCTTCAGCAGGGCGGATCCATTCTATATCATTGAGTGGAATATCTTCGACACGCAAACCCCAATGAATAGCGAGACTATCACGATCAATTTCGTAGCTGGCACGATAAAGCGCAAAGACGCGATACCCAAAGAAAGGGATCGGTGCAAAAGCCGCCAATGAAACTAGTAACCAAATAAGAAAAGCAGGTCCCACATCCGCTGAGGTGAGTTGAATGAATCCCACCACAACCACTACGGTTAATACGAAGAGGATGATTCCGTGGATGAGCAATCCACGTTGTTTGGGTGGGGGGAATAAGCCAGTGTTCATGAAAGATACAGCATTTTGATAAAGATCGTTTTTGGTTTTTCTTCGCGCAGAACCAACTCGATATCGCCGCCTTTGGTAAGACCCATCAGGTGCGGATTATCCGCGATGCGCATGCGGATCTCATATGGCTGACCTTGAACCGAATAAGCGAACGTTCCATAGTACGAGTAACGGCGTCCACTGCCTTTCCCAGAACTCGAAGTGATCGTTTCAAGGTTGAGCACCTTTCCTATCACGGTTATACCTTCGCGGAAAGTGGTCATGATGAGATTATAGCGAGAGATCAACCAAATGATTCCGATCAGGGTCAGCCCGAACAGGATCATCGCAAATGGCAGATAGAACATTTCAAACCCAATATACGAAACGACTTGGAATAGCAGCGACCCCACGATCATTTGGACCGCACTTTTGATGTTGTAGTCAAAATAATACAGGTCTCTAAATGTTGGGGTGGGGTTATCCATATAAAGACTCCTCCAAGAGTTCGGAAATGTTCTTAACGGTAAGTAATCTGTCAAATGATATTGTGCCAGCGCCAGATGAACGCCGTTTCAATTCTACCATTCCGTTCTGCAGCCCTTTTTCACCCACAGTCACACGCACGGGACAGCCGATCAAGTCTGCATCGTTGAATTTAACTCCGGCGCGTTCGTCGCGGTCATCGAATAGGACTGCAATGCCAGCATTTTGTAACGAGTTGTAAATTTCTTCGGCTTTGGCTTTCGTATCCATCGTCTTGCCAGGGACGTGCATAAGATACACATCGAAGGGTGCAGCAGAAAGCGGCAGGGTCAAGCCTTTGTCATCGTGATGGGTTTCAGCGAGAGCAAGCATTAAGTTTGCAGAATCAACATCGCTATTTGTGACAAGTTGAATTGCCGACAACACTTCCAATGGGTTGCCGCAATTCACACACGCATCTCCGGCTTTGGCTTGTACCAAGTCTGCAACGATTTCTGCTTCATAATCACGCGGATAATTCGTGTTGAGCAGGTGATAGCCTTTCTCGTTTGCACCCGCCACCAGATTTTGAGATTGGGGAATCAAGTCATCGACGAGGATGAGGGCATCTTTCAAACCAATGGGCGATGCATACCCCGCCTCCGCGCCAGACTTTGAAATGGATTCAGCATCCGCAAGTTTTACCTCGCCGATATGTTTGGTCAACTTCGCTTCGCTCAGTTGCATGTCTCCGCGTACGGCGATGAAAACGAATTTGCCATCCGCCTTGCGGACATACATCAACGCTTTCGCTGTTTTCTCTTTGGGAATGTTCAGCAGATTCGCCAGTGCCTCGATCGTATTGCACTCCGGCGTAGACACTTTCTCCAGCAGACGTTCTTCCTCTCGTGGCAAAGGTGTCTTTTTGAATTGTGCCAACTCGATCCGCTCAGTATAACGACAGGCAGGGCAATGAGCGATTTCGATGTTGCCTGTGGAGAGCGGGAAGTAGGTATCCTGTCCGTTCGATATAAGTGGAATACCCAGTGATGGGTCGAGCGAAAGACGTTTCAATCTTTGAAGCATCTGTTCGCCCAAGGGCAAGGTTAGATTTTCGCGAGTCAAATACCCCGCGCGGACGAGCCAGCCCCAGCCCTGCGAGCGGGCATTGTTTGGGAATTCACGTTGAGTTTGAATGGAAAGGGAGGTGTATTTCATATACAAATTCCCCTCTCTTTTTAGGAGAGGGGCAGGGGTGAGGTTAGGATTCTTCCGTTTTCTTTTTACGCGGTAATCGTTGCGTGTTTACTGGTGTCGATGCGGGGACAGGTGCTGGTTCAGGCATTTGGATCGGCGTCTGCGCGATGGATTCGGCTTGGGCGGCTTCTGAAGGCGTCGCTTCAGGAGCAGGCTCGAGATTAAGGTCGACCGATTCTTCCATCCGGATTTGACCACGAAGGAACGCGCCTTCTTCGGTCACGAATGCGGTGGTGACCACGTCACCCCACACACGCCCTGTAGCACGAATTTCCAGCTTTTGGGTGGTGATATTCCCACGCACTGCGCCTGCCACGATGACGGTGTTGGCACGCACGTTCTGGCAGGTCACGCGTCCGGTTTCACCAACGACGAGCATGCCGCGCAAGGCGATCTCGCCTTCGAATGCACCTTCGATGCGCACACCGCCGGAGCCGTTGATGCTGCCATGCCAGATCACGCCTGAGCCCAGCACCGAAGTGATGCGTTCTACAGCTTGTACAGGTTGTGCGGGTTCTGCAGGAGTTGGATTTCGTTTGAACATAGGTTCAATTTTACCGTTAAAACAAAAAGGGCGACAAAACGCCGCCCTTACTGGTTACAGAACACTGCGTACTGGCTTTACTCGCCTTTTTCTTCCACCATCTGCACACCCATGATGTTGAAGCCCGAGTCCACATACATGATCTCGCCGGTGATACGCTTTGAGAGGTCACTGGCAAGGAAGGTGGCAGCATCGCCCACATCTTCGATGGTCACATTCTCGCGCATGGGAGATTTATCGGCAAAGTGCTTGTACATATCGCGGAAGCCGCCCACGCCCGCTGCTGCCAATGTGCGGATCGCGCCGGCTGAAATCGCATTCACGCGGATCTTGCGCGGACCGAGGTCATACGCCAGGTAGCGGGTGGCAGATTCGAGTGCCGCCTTGGCAACCCCCATCACATTGTAGTGGGGGGCAACCTTCACCGCGCCAGAGCCATAGGTCAGACACATGACTGAGCCACCATCGTTCATGATGGGCAGAAAGGCATGGGTCAATGAAACGAACGAATAGACCGAAATATCCATTGCCACACGAAAACCTTCACGGCTGGTCTCATGGAACGGCTTGCTCAATTCATCACGCCCGGCATAGGCGATCGAATGAACCAAAATATCGATCTTGCCGAAATGTTTTTCTGCTTTCTTTACCACCTCTTCGATCTGATCATCCTTGGTCACATCACATTCTTCGACCCACTTGCAGTTGATCTTTTCGGCGAGCGGCTTAACACGCTTTTCCATCACCTCACCAGCGTAGCTGATGCCAATATTTGCACCTTCACGCAGGAACGATTGAATGATGCCCCACGCAATAGACTTGTCATTTGCCAGCCCAAAGACCAGCGCATTTTTTCCTTCAAGCAATCCCATAGTCTCTCCTCGTTAAACAACTTTCCAGTTTTTTACCAGGAACCGCCACGGTTTCGAAAACCACGGCTCTGGCGTAGTATTTAACCCCACACGAGGTCCAATCGTCACGCTTTTTTCGGGGACTTTAACCCCCGCCTCGATCCATAGACTTGAGCCTGATTCCGTTAAATCAGCATAGTTCTCGCTTTTGGTGATTCCCAGCGCCTGAGTCAGTTTCCCCGGTCCAAACGTATCCCGTCCCTGACGGCGCTCCATCATCA
>VFQT010003305.1_pt1 | contig 14936 bp, 13 predicted proteins | sample 3512381 | NCBI WGS metagenome assembly VFQT01 (sample SAMN10412376, study PRJNA504923) | tailings metagenome | isolation source: Relicate 2 Philex TSF3 active mining site | place: Philippines: Tuba, Benguet | collected 2017-08-29 | reverse complement strand
CCTTATTTTTTCCGCCCCGCTGTCCCACATGTTCTGACACCGGACAGTCGAAAACGATGTGGATGGCACTTCGCTACTCCGGCTTTTTCACCCAATGCCTTGATGAGCTGGCGTAACGCATCCCGGTTGAACGGACGGCGGAACTTGCCAACGAAAAGAGGCGCTTCCGGATCTTTGATATCATCACGTTCCGCCAGATAGCGCCAGACGAAACGCCGAGCGGATTGACCCAGATACACGATGCGCCCTTTGCCGCCCTTGGCTTTGCCGGCTTCTCCTGCGCGGATCATGATCCTGCCAGTCTTCATATCGACATCCTCGATCCGCAGAGCGCATAATTCACTGGCTCGCAAACCGGTATCCAACAAAGTGAGCAGGATGGCTTTGTCCCGTTTCCCTGTGGATCGTTGCATGGTGAACTTGCGGCGTCGATCCGTGGCGGCTTCCTGGCAAAAATCACAGGCTTTGATGAGGCGCTCGAGTTCCTCTTTTTTGAAAGGCTCCACCGGCGCATCTTCAGGAACACGCGGACGCGGAACGCCCTTCATCGGATTGGCAAAGTTAAACTCATTGGTGGCCCAGGTCAGAAAGGACGCCAGGCTGACATAAATGTTGTATACGGTTTTTGGAGCAAGTTTTTTGGAGTTGTCGCCGGCAATGCGGCGAGGCACATAATCCGTGCGGATGTAATTCAGGAATGACAGGATATGTTGTGGTGTGATCCTCACAACATCGATATCCCCCATGTGATCGATCCAGAGTTTTAGGTCACGTTCATAGCCAGCGATTGTGACTGGCGCAAGACCTTCTGCGCCTTTGTATTGGAGGAAGCCAATGACAGCTTTCGAAGCCTCCAAGCCTTGCGGTCTACGGTTCATGAAAAAATCTCCTTTTTTGGAGACTCTTCGAATCAAAAACCGCCGGGCAGCCTGTTTTTACAGAGCCTAGCGGTCTTCGATTGACGTTTAGTAGCGGGGACAGGACTTGAACCTGTGACCTTCGGGTTATGAGCCCGACGAGCTGCCACTGCTCCACCCCGCATCGGTTAGTAAAGCCCGCCGATATTACCAAGTAATGGAAGAAAAGTCAAGCAATAATACCAACATCCATTCCTCAGTTTACAAAGGTAAGTATTTTCCACAGCAAATACACAAGAACAAGCAAACAGATTTAACCGTCCTGTTATAATACTTTCTCACACCAAATTAAACTTTTAAGAATATCATTCAGACTTTATTTCTGAAATTTCACTCAAATCAAGGTGCCTTTCAATGGATTCGAAACGTAACTGGCTCGACCGTCCCATACATCCCACGCTCCCTGCGATAACTAACGAGATCATACTGTTTGTAGTGATCCTCTTGCTTGCCATCGCCACCCGCTTCTACAACCTTGGAGCGCGGGTCATGAGTCACGACGAAAGCCTGCACACCTATTTCTCATGGCTGCTGTATCAAGGGCGTGGATATGAACACACCCCCATGATGCATGGACCCCTTCAGTTTCATCTGATCGCCCTTTCCTATTTCCTTTTTGGTGCCAGCGACTTTACAGCCCGCATCCCTGCTGTGCTATTCAACTTGATGACCATTTGGATGGTCTGGTACTGGCGACGTTATCTTGGTCGAACGGGAGCACTGATCGCTGGCTTTCTTTTAGTCATCTCTCCGTTCATGCTATATTACGGTCGCTACGTACGTGAAGATAGTTACCCGATCTTCTCTGGGATATTAATGCTCTATGCGGTCCTTAGACATCTTGAAAGCGGTGGAAAAAAGTATCTATACATCCTCGCATTCGCATTGCTTATCCACTTTGCTGCCAAAGAAACTTCATTTATCTATACCGCTCAACTTCTAGTTTATCTGGCTATTTATTTCATCGTTCAAGTTTCACGAACTCCGTGGAAGGGTGCATCGAGCGATTATCGCTCCTTCATTATCACCCTGTGCATAACCATCTTACTTGCCGGGGCTGCCGCAGGATATGGACTTTACACACGTAATAGTGAAACGATCACTGCTACAGAGACTGCTATTCCAGCCAACCCAGATATTGCGCCTCAAACCCTGTCTGAACCTGCAATCTCTCCCTTGACCATTATTTTCGCTGTTGCCGCTGTGGTCGCATTTGTGGTCACTGCCTATTTCTTGATTCGTGGCTACACATGGCAACGACTGCGCTCCAACCGTTCGTTCGAGTTATTGATGATCACCGGCACGATCGTCCTGCCACAACTCTCGCCATTTCTGATTGAGTTCACAGATGTAACCATTCCCACAACCGGACCGGAGGTCCGAGCTTTGGCTGGAGATATCAACTCCATTCTTGTGATCGGTGCATGTTTACTGGTTACTTTCGTTATTGCCATTGCCATCGGTTTGATTTGGAACCCGCAGAAATGGTGGAAGGCAACGTTGATCTTTTGGGTGCCATACGTGATTTTATATACAGCCATTTTCACAAACCCAAATGGATTTTTTACCGGCACTATTGGTTCATTGGGATATTGGATCGTTCAACATGATGTAGAACGCGGCAGCCAACCCTGGTATTACTACCTATTGGTTCAAATTCCTATCTACGAGTTTCTGCCAGCCCTTGGGTTGATCCTCGCGCTGATCCTTGGCTTCCGTCGCAAGATCAATCTTCCGCCTGCATACGAAGAAGATATGATCGATGGAACTTTCGATGGAAATTGGCAAACAAACACCTCTTCACCTGCTTTTGAAGAGGGCATGAGCCATGAAAATCAGGAAATTTCCACCCCAACCCCAGAACAACAGGAAGCATACACACGAGAAATGAATTTCGTGAATATGTTCAGCTTATTGGTTTGGTGGAGCTTTATCACATTCTTCTCTTTCACCGTGGCAGGTGAAAGGATGCCCTGGTTAACCATTCATATCACCCTGCCTCTGATCCTCATCACTGGATGGGCATTGGGATCCATCATTGACAATACAGATTGGGCAGCCTTAAAGGAAAAGAAGTTTTCTCTAGGATTGGCAGCAATCATCATTTTTATAGTGAGTGCCGCCAATGTAATTTACACTTCCAACTCTGCTGTGCGCCCCTTCCAAGGCACAAGTTTGGAGCAGCTACAAGCGACCAATCTGTTCCTGTTACCTTTGATCGTTTGTATCGTTAGTGCCGGATCCTCCATTTATCTTTTGCGCGAATGGACGTTCAAAGATGTACGCCACGTCTTTACTCTTGCATTATTCGCCTTCTTAGCCATCTTTACTGTTCGTGCTTCTTTCCGCGCATCGTATATCACATACGATCAGGCAACTGAATTCCTTGTATACGCCCACGGGGCAACCGGTATCAAGGAGATCATTTCTCAAGCAAAAGAAATTTCAGAACGAACAACTGGTGGAATGGGTGTTTCCATTGCCTATGATGCTTCGGCACCAGATACTGGAGTTTCCTGGCCATTTGTCTGGTATTTGCGTGACTTTACCAATCAACGTTCTTTCGATCAACCCACACGCTCATTGCGCGAGTCGACAGTGATCATCGTCGATGAGAAAAACTTCGACAAGATCGAACAAGCCATTGGTCCCGGCTACTACCGTGTGGACTATATCCGCATGTGGTGGCCCATGCAAGATTATTTCGCACTCGTTAGTGACCGCGATCCAAGCATCCCCTTCGATGAAAATTATTCCTGTAATGGACTCTTGGGATTTTTGAAACTGGCAAAATCCAAAGATTATTCCCGCTTCTGCGATGGATTCACAAATCCGCAAATTCGAGCTGGCATTTTCCAGATCTGGCTAAATCGTGATTACAGTTTATATGCCCAGTCGAAAGGTCGTTCAGACTTGACCCTCTCCACCTGGCAGCCTGCCGACCAGATGCGTCTCTATATCCGCAAAGATGTTGCTTCACAGATATGGAATTACGGTACGGCTCCCAGCACGGATGAAATTCTGACTGACCCAACTGAAGGAAAGTATGTAATGCTTTCTTCAGACCTGATGTTCGATTCAACACAGGCAAATCCTGTACTTCTCAATGCACCTCGATCCATTGCTTTTGCTGCAGATGGTACGCTCTATATCGCAGACTCTCGTAATCATCGCATCCTGCACATTGATATGGAAGGCAACCCACTGCACAGTTGGGGAACTTATGCAGACGGAGTGAGCACACCGATCGGCGAAGGGACTTTTAACGAACCGTGGGGTATTGCTGTTGGACCAGACGGTTCAGTTTATGTCGCTGACACCTGGAACCATCGCATCGAGAAATTCACTGCAGATGGTCAATTCATCAAAACGTGGGGTGTCTTTGGACAGGGTTCTGCGCCGGATGGATTCTACGGTCCACGCGGGTTGGCAGTGGATGCCGAAGGGCGGGTCTATGTCACAGACACAGGGAACAAGCGCATCGTTGTATTTGATGCGGACGGGAATTACCTCACCGAATTTGGTTCTGCAGGCTTTGATGCCGGTCAATTCGATGAACCGACCAGTGTCGCCATCGACCGAAATGGAACTGTGTATGTGACTGATACATGGAATCAGCGTATCCAAACCTTTAGACGGATTGAAACGCCGGAAGGGTTAACTTTCGAGCCGGAAAAGCAATGGGATGTATATGGTTGGTTCGGTCAGTCTCTTGACAATAAACCCTTTATTGCCGTGAACGATGACCTGCATGTCTTCATCACAGACCCGGAAGGCTACCGGGTGATGGAGTTTGACCAAAATGGTGAGATCGTTCGCGTTTGGGGAGATTATGGCAACACCAACACAGGTTTTGGTCTTGCCTCTGGAATTGCCATCGATCCTGAAGGCAATGTCTGGGTATCTGATGGCGCTTTTAACCGTGTTATGAGGTTTAAGCTTCCCTAACCTGGTTGAGAATTAACTTACACGCTCTCGAGTGTTGGACATTCGAGAGCGTGCTAATTTTAAGCACGGTTTGTAACTGGTATGTATTTCTTAGGTGGTATAATGCCGAAGCTTTTAAGCAAAAAAACAAATCCCCCGAGGGAGAATAATGAAACTCCACGAATACCAATCCAAAAATATTTTTTCGAAATTCGGCATCCCGATTCCAAAAGGACGCGTGGCGACTACCGCTCAAGAAGCGAAACAGATCGCAGAAGAGCTTGGTGGTCGCGTTGTAATTAAGTCGCAGGTGCTGGTAGGTGGACGCGGCAAGGCTGGCGGCGTAAAACTCGCCAAAGACCCCGCGGAAGCTGAACAGCTCGCCACCCAGATCTTGGGCATGGAGATCAAAGGTCTCCCGGTCCGCAAGGTACTGGTAGATGAAGCCTCTGCGATCGATCAGGAAATCTACTTTGCCATTACGGATGACCGCGCTGCCAAAAAGCCAGTGTTGATCGCATCTGCCGCCGGTGGTGTAGATATCGAAGAAGTCGCCGCCAAGACGCCCGAGAAGATCGTCAAGGTCAATATCGACCCATTGCTTGGGCTTCGAGAGTATCAAGCACGTGATGTTGCTGTTGCCATTGATCTGCCCCGAGATTACTGGAAGGATTTCACCAAGATCGCCATGGGTCTATGGCAAGTCTATCAAAGCACCGATGCCTCCCTCGCAGAAATCAACCCGTTGGTGATCACAAAAGAAAAGAAGCTCATCGCTCTCGACGGAAAAATGATGATCGACGACAACGCGCTCTTTCGCCAGCCCGATCTTGCTGAAATGCGCGACACCGATGAAGACGCCCCCGCTGAGATCGAGGCAAGAAAATATGGCTTATCCTTCATCAAGTTGGATGGCAATATCGGTTGTATGGTAAATGGTGCCGGTCTCGCCATGACCAGCATGGACGTTATCAAACTCTTTGGCGGTGAACCTGCCAACTTCCTAGACGTGGGAGGCGGAGCCGGAGCTGAGAAGGTCGCGGCAGCCATGCGCATCATCCTGACCGACCCGAACGTCAAAGCGGTTCTATTTAATATCTTCGGTGGCATCACCCGCTGTGACGAAGTTGCCAAAGGCATTCTCGTTGCGATGGATGAAGTCAAGCCGAAAGTGCCGATGGTCGTGCGTCTCGTTGGTACGAATGCGGAAGAAGGACGCCGCTTGTTGGAAAACGCAAACATGATCACGGCTGAAACTCTCGCCGATGCGGCAAAGAAAGCCGTCGCTGCGGCAAAGGGATAATATTACATGAGCATCTTAGTAGATAAAAACACACGCCTTCTTGTGCAAGGCATTACCGGCAACGAAGGCTTATTCCATACCACCCAGATGGCTGCCTATGGCACGAACATCGTCGGTGGTATCACCCCCGGCAAAGGTGGTGAGTGGGTTCTGGATGGCAAGATCCCCGTTTTCGACTCGGTCAAATCCGCCAAAGACGCAACCGATGCGAACGCCACCATTATCTTCGTCCCTGCCCGCTTCGCCCCCGATGCCATGTTCGAAGCTGCTGACGCTGGCATCCCACTCATCATCTGCATCACCGAAGGTGTGGTCATTCATGACATGATGCGTGTCCGCAACTATCTCGACCAGAAAAAGGTCCGCCTGATCGGTCCGAACTGCCCGGGTTTGCTCACTCCTGGTGAAGCGAAGGTTGGCATCATCCCCGGCAATATCGCCATCCCTGGCAATGTCGGTGTGGTCTCCCGCTCTGGCACGTTGACCTATGAAGTGCTCTATGCCATGAAGAACCTTGGCATGGGCGCCTCCACTTGTGTGGGTATCGGTGGTGACCCAGTCAATGGCACCAACTTCACCGATGTGCTCGAAATGTTCGAACACGACCCCAAGACCGAAAAAGTCATCATGATCGGCGAGATCGGTGGTAATGAAGAAGAAAAAGCCGCTGAATTCATCCGCACCAAGATGACCAAACCTGTTGCATCCTTCATCGCTGGTCAAACGGCTCCTCCCGGAAAACGCATGGGACATGCCGGCGCGATCATCGAAGGCGGAGCAGGCACCGCTGCCGACAAAGTCAAGGCACTCGAAGCCGCAGGTGTAAAAGTTGCCAAACACCCGGAAGAAATTCCAACCCTCTTACAATAATAAATTTGTAGGGGCGGGGTTATCCCGCCCCTCTTTTTTTAAGAACTTACCTTCGTGCAATCAAATCCTATCAAGAATCCAAAGAGCCGCCCAATTCAGGGCGGCTCTACGGTTATAATTTCGAAATCAATTACTTGCGGTTCGCGTCGATATACTTGACAGCTTCACCGACGGTGGTGATCTTCTGAGCATCTTCGTCTGAGATCTCGGCGCCGAACTTATCTTCAAACGCCATGATCAACTCAACGAGGTCGAGCGAATCAGCTTCGAGGTCCTCACGGAAGCGGGCTTCCATGGTGATCTTATCTTCATCGGCACCAAGCAGGTCCTTGATGATCACTTTCAATTCATTGTATGTATCTGACATAGCATCCTCCAGTTGGAATTTATTCTAAATTGTAACCGCGTGGCTTGCACTGTCAAGCCAGCATATCAAACACAGGAACACCCCCTCATGACAAAAGTTGCGCCAATTGACCAGCGAAAAGCCGATCACATTAAAATCAACTTAGAACAGGACGTCCGCTCATCGCTGACAACTGGTCTGGAAGACTATCTTTTCGTCCACGAAGCACTGCCTGAGTTGGACTTAAACCGCCTCAATACAAGCCTTAGCCTGTTCGGCAAGACCCTATCCTCACCTACGCTGGTGAGTTCCATGACAGGCGGCACAGACGAAGCTGAGACCATCAATTTGCGCCTTGCTGAAGCCGCCCAGGAATGCGGTATTGCCATGGGTGTGGGAAGCCAACGTGCTGCCATTGAACACCCTGAACAAGCCAAAACCTTCCAAGTCCGCCGCGTTGCCCCAGATATTCTGTTATTTGCCAACCTTGGAGCTGTTCAATTCAATTACGGCTACGGCGTAGACCAATGCCGCCGCGCAGTTGAAATGATCGAAGCAGATGCCTTGTATCTTCACATCAACCCTCTTCAAGAAGCTGTGCAAGACGCAGGCGACACAAACTGGGTCGGCATCACAAAGAAGATAGAAGAAGTTTGCAAAAAACTCGAAGTGCCTGTCATCGCAAAAGAAGTCGGGTGGGGATTCTCGGAAAAGACCGCCAAAGTTTTAGCGGATTGCGGTGTCTCAGCTATCGACGTAGCTGGTGCCGGCGGCACGAGTTGGTCTCAAGTGGAAATGCACCGCGCGCCAGATGAATTCACACGTCGTCTTGCTGCCACTTTTGTTGGGTGGGGTATTCCAACCTCCGCAGCGATTCTAAATGTCAAACGAGCCGTCCCGAATATGACCATCTTTGCCAGCGGCGGGATCAAAGACGGATTAGACATTGCCAAATGTATTGCTCTTGGCGCGACACTTGGCGGCATGGCAGGCGAGTTCCTAAAAGCAGCCGCTGTCTCTACAGAACGAGCTGTCGAAATGATGAAACTTACAAAGCGACAAATTGAAGTAACAATGTTCTCAACAGGTGCAGGGACATTGCATGAACTAACTGACAAAATCGTAAAAAAGGGATGAAAACAGCGGCTCAAAAGCCGCTGTTTTGTAATTCCAATGGGGGATATAAATCATGATTCATTGCTTTTTCCCATGCGGTAAAATACAGTCATGGATACTGAAGATCCATTCGAAGTGCGCGTGGGCACATTTTTTGTCGTCATGGGAATGGGAACATTTCTTCTGTTCGTCATCTCAGACCTGACCGACAAGGTGGACTTCGATTATTTCTTCATCTCCTTGATCCTCCTTACCATTGGTTACTATATGCGCCGTGAAAAAGCACCACCTCCTCCATCTGGGCGTTTCGAGTGGTTCAAAGGCTTTTGGGGCAAAACGCGCTGGGGCAGAAAAAGCGGCGGCGGTGGTGAAGGAAAAGATAAAAAAGGATAATCATCGATTTCTGTATGTCTAAACTCATCCCCCTCAACAAAGCAATTGCAGAATACGTTAGTGACGGCGATATCGTTTATGCCGCCGGTTTCACACACCTCATCCCATTCGCTGCCGGACATGAGATCATTCGTCAGGGCAAGAAAAATCTCACCCTCGCCCGCGCCACACCCGATCTGATCTACGACCAACTGGTCGCAGCAGGCTGCGCGAAGAAGGTCATCTTCTCGTACATGGGCAACCCAGGTGTTGGGTCGTTGCGCCTTGTGCGCGGCGCCATTGAACGCGGAGAACTGGAATGGGAAGAATATTCCCACTTTGGCATGATCACCCGTTTGCAGGCAGGCGCTTCTGGACTTCCCTTTTTGCCTATGAATCAAACCGGCGCAGAAGACTTGGAAAAGGTCAACCCGCAGATCAAACGCATCCCTGACCCATTCGGCGGAAAAGATGTCATTGTTGTACCTGCCTTGAATCCAGATGTTGCCATAGTTCATGTGCAGCGTGCGGATAAGAATGGCAACGCCCATCTCTGGGGCATCATTGGTGAACAAAAAGAAGCTGCCTTCGCCGCGAAAAAAGTCATCCTAACCGCTGAAGAAATTGTCGACGAATCAGTCATCCGGTCCGACCCGAACCGCACAATGATCCCCGGCATTGTAGTCAGTGCTGTGTGTCATGTTCCGTTCGCAAGTCACCCATCCTATTCTCAAGGCTATTACGACCGCGACAACGAGTTCTATCTCGCTTGGGACAAGATCAGCGAATCCAAAGAGCTTACACAAAAATATCTTGATGAATGGGTCTATGGTGTAAAAGATCGCAACGCCTATTGGAAGAAACTCGGCGAGAAGACCCATAAACGATTGAAGGTAAAAGCGCAATACAGCGAGAAAATTAATTACGGCAAGTACTAAAGTGAACACAATTCCATATTTTGATCTTGGCGGCGATGGCGAGCCGCTGCACTTTCTTCACGCCAACGGCTATCCGCCCGAATGTTACGCGTCGCTTCTGGAACATTTAAAACATACCTATCGTCTTTTTGGGATGAAACTCCGCCCGCTATGGGATGGAGCCACCAAGGATGACCTTCAAGACTGGCATCCTTACTCCGATGATCTGTTGCGCTTCTTATCGGACCGGGAAGCTGGTCCCGTTATCGGAGTTGGTCATTCCATCGGAGGAATCGTCACCCTGCGTGCGGCAATGCGCGAACCGAAGAATTTCCGCGCTGTCGTTTTACTTGATCCTGTACTCTTCGTTCCTGGCACCATGTACGCTTGGAATTTCGTCCGCGCCATTGGCATTGGAGAAAAAACGCATCCGCTCATTCAAACAGCAAAACGACGCAGACGTGAGTTCAACGATCTGGAAAGTGTGTTTCGCAGTTATCGAACAAAGCCGATCTTTCGTTATATGAGTGATGAAAGTTTGAAGCAGTATATCGAAGGTATCACCAAACCAAAAGCGGACGGCGGCTATGAACTGGTATACACGCCCGAATGGGAAGCGCACATCTACATGACAGGCATGCGCGATCACGATCTCTGGCGTGGACTTGCGAGTTTTGATGTACCAACACTCATCATCCGTGGTGATAAAACGGATACTTTCATGCCGAATGCAGAAAAACTTGTAAAAAAGAAGAACCCGAAGATTCAGGTTCACACGATGAAAAACGCCACTCACATTTTGCCGCTTGAATATCCAAAAGAAGTGGCTGAAATTATTAAAGACTTTTTGACGACAGACCATAGACTATAGACTGCAGACGATCACCTTCCATCGTCCATTGTCAATCGTCCATCGTCTAATCTAGGAGAACAATATGCCCGAACTCAAATATTCCTCTGCCGAGTTGATGATCATCAACGCCTCACGCTTGTTGCGCGACGGCGATGTAGTCTTTGTCGGCGTAGGTCAACCCAATCTTGCTTGCAATCTCGCCAAGCGCACACATGCTCCCAATCTCGTTATGATCTATGAGGCAGGCGTTATTGGCGCAGAACCAGAACGACTACCTCTCTCCATTGGTGACCCAACTCTGGTCAGTGGCGCACTTTCGGTTGTAAGTATGTATGATATCTTTGCCAACTACCTTCAGCGCGGAAATGTGGATGTTGGTTTCATGGGCGGCGCTCAGATCGATAAATACGGAAATATTAATGCCACCACGATTGGTGACTACGCGCACCCAAAAGTCCGTTTGCCGGGGTCGGGTGGTTCACAGGAAATTGCGGCATGGGCGAATCGTTGTTACATCATGACCCCCCACCAAAAGCGGCGTTTCCCTGAGAAAGTCGAATTCATGACTTCAGCTGGTTTTATTGATGGCAAAGGCGCACGTCAAGCTCGCGGAATGCGCGGTGGCGGGATGTTGGCTGTAGTTACAGATATTGGCATTTTAGAGCCAGATGATTCAGGGGAGATGATGCTCACGGCGCTGCATACAGGTCGAACCGTAGAAGAAGCGAAATCGAACACAGGTTGGGATCTCAAAACAGCCTCCTCGATCAAAACCACAGACCAAGTCACAAAAAAGGAGTTAAGGATTCTTCGTGAAGAATTAGATCCGACAGGCATCTATCTTAAAGGTGCAGCATAGTCGTCGGTCCAGCCAAAGGAGAGATGAGTTATGAAGCATGAGAGTTTTAAATCGGTGATCGCTGTCTTAACCGCGATTGTGACGGTTCTAGGTGCTACAGCGGCATGCCTTGCATCGGTGGCGGTTTCCACTGCGGGTGACAATGACTTTGCCGGTCTGGATGCATCCATCCGTTCGCAAAAGGCAGAGATCATAAACTATGTTGTGGCGTATGAGCATTATCGTGCTTTTACAAGTTATGTGCGCTATAACGAGTTAGGTAATTTGATGTTCGACCCGGATGCAGACCCAGATACAGATGCCCGCAATGGAATCATTCAACGCGAGTTGTGGGGTGTGGCAAGCGGTATAAGCTCTGTCTTTTTCAGCCCTCGCTATATCACTTCTGATGGGAATTATGATCTTGAAAGGGAATTACAGGAAGAATATGCAAGGGATGCGCAGAATGAAGATCTTAACTCTGCACCTTACTTCGAAGAGTCAGATAGGCAAAGGAATATTTCATCCAGCCTGACCGCGGACATGATCGTTTTCGCGTTCTCGTTCTGGTTCTTAACTCTTGCCCAGGCAACCGAAAAGAAGATCAAATTTTTATGGGCAGGGATGGGCATTATTATCGGTATATTTGGGATCGTTGGGATAATAGTTGGGAGATTTATGCAATGATGACCGAAAATACTTCCGAACAGCGATTTGAGAATATGGTGACGATCTTGATCGCTTCGGTGGCGATCTGGGTTGCGATCACTGCGTACTTCCAAAACTATGCTTCGAATATCTCAGACCAGGCACGCCGGCGCGCTCAACAATATGCAATTGAAGCCACAAAAAAGGAAGTGAACGGCGCGATCCAATTTAGTTATGACTGGCAAGGTGCATTCCAAACCTGGCGCGAATTAAGTTGGCAGATCACTGCTGCAGAACAAAACGGTGACACCAATGCAGTTGAACGATACACACAGCTTCAAGAACGTATCGCCCCATTAAGCAAAATGCTTGGTTCCCAATATTTTGACCCTGAAGTTGGATGGCCAGAGTCGTACAAATATGAGGCGGAATCGTATCTGGTTGAGGCTACACGTCTTTCTGAAACCTATCTTGCGGAATCTGAGTTGGGAAATTTCACAGACAACGTAGCAGACTCGATGATCGTACAAATCACCCTGCTGACAGTGTCGCTCTCTCTTTATGGTCTCTCCATGGCATTGAAGGGACGTGTGCGCTGGTTGTTCATTATCGTTGGCTCAGGCATCGTTGCATTTTGTTCCCTTTGGCTTGGATGGTCATTGCTAAATTTGTTCATCCGCCCAGAGGTAGACCAGGAAGCCATTGCTGCCTACTCAGAAGGTGTGGGTCTGGTGTATCAAGGCAAGTATGATGAGTCCATCGATAAATTCTCTCTCGCCATCCAGGAAAATCCTTATTATGCTAAAGCGTATTACCAACGCGGGCTTTCCTATTATGAACTGGGAGACCTGTCAACAGCCATTTCGGAGATCGAAGCTGCCCGCAACGAAGGAATGCAAGACGATGTCAGCTTGAACTGGAACCTTGGATGGATCTACTACTTATCTGGCGAATATGACAAGGCGATTGAAGCCAATGAGCGTATCTTGACCGAGCATCCTGAAGTGCTTGGTATGCGCATGAATCAAGCGATCAGTTATCTTTCAAAAGGTGATTTTGAAAATTCACAAGCGCAATACGATCTTTTGATCCAGGAGGCACAAAAACAGGTCAACGAAGCACGGACGCAAGGAACAGAGCCATCTGCCTCTCTTTGGTTTTATATGGACGCTGGTGCACTTGATCTACAAAATTTGATCGACCAATTGGATAATAACCCCAAAGCTTGGACAGTAGCACCAGCAGCGAATGCTGTCACTGGAGACCATGCTACCATTCGGGAGTTTTCGCTGGAACAAATGAAGCGCCTGAAAGAATCTACGGTGGCATTGGAGTATACAGGTCAACTACCCGGTGCACAAAGCGATATGCAGGTTTAGCCATTTGTTTTTGGGAAGATTACCGGAACCGATGCAGATGGCTTCATCACAGGCTTTGAACCCATTAATAGCAAAGTGATACCCTTTGGCGAAGATTCATTCACAGTAGAGTTCACTTATTCTGGAACTCCGCCAAAGCAGATGCTTTGGAAGGTCTATGTGAACGGGTATGAAGACCAATCGCTTCGGATTGTTTCCACCGAAGATATCAGTGGTGGAACTACATGGTATAAAACTTTCGGGTATAACTACACCAATGTTTTCATCTTAACCGCAGGCGAATACACTGTGGAACTGTACGCAGACAATATTCTTGTCCAAAGCGGAACATTCCACGTGCAGGAGTAATTCTCAACTCACCAACCTGGGCAGCCATCCGATCAAATTCATCGTCTGGCTGCCCAACCCATGCCCATGTCCACACCGATTCGATATTTGATCTTTGACCTTGGCGGAACGCTTATGCACTCCAGTGCAGATTGGGGTCCTGTGCATGCACAGGCGGATGCAGCGCTGGTTAACTCCTTGCGCAACAATGACATCGACCTGGATGCAAGGATCTTTCGGACACGTTTGCATGAATATTATGAGCAACGAGATAAGGATTTTTACGAAACAACATATCACCTTGTCTTGCGGGAATTACTCAAAGAGTTGGGTCATGTCGAAGTGGCAGAATCAGTCCTACGGTCCGCGTTGGATGCGTTGTACTTCGTCACCCAAAGGAATTGGCAGCTGGAATCTGATGCACTCGAAACTCTCAAAACATTAAAATCTGAAAATTACAAGCTTGGTATTTTTTCAAATGCAGGTGATGACAAGGATGTTCAAGACTTGATCGAGTCTTTTGGCATTCGAAGTTATTTTGATTTTGTTCTCACCTCTGCGGCATGCTTTTATCGCAAGCCGCATCCACGCGCGTTTGAGATCGCTCTAGCTCATTGGAATGCCACCCCAAATGAAGCCGCCATGATCGGGGATAGCCTTGAAGCCGATATCGTTGGCGCCAAGCAATTGGATATGACCGCGATCTGGCTCACGCGCCGTGCCCAATTCAGGGAAGAGGACATGCTCCGCATCAAACCGGACTTTAGCCTGCGAAAACTCTCAGAACTGCCCCCCACCCTCGATATGATAGCCATCTCCCGCCGCTGATGTGGTTCGGGGTAAAATACTGCCCCATGCCCAAGAGCAAATTACTCCCATATGCCGCATTATTGATCGGCATAACATCGCTTAGTTTTTCGGCTATGTTCGTGCGCTGGGCAGATGCTCCCGGAACGATCACGGGTTTTTATCGGCTATTGATCTCAACCACCCTGCTCACCCCATTCTTCACTCAACAACAAACGAAAAGTGAAGCGATAGAGAAAAAGTATTTAGTGTTTCCCGTTCTGGGCGGTCTTTTCACGGCATTCGATCTAACTTTTTGGAACAGCTCTGTAAAATT
>VFQT010003303.1_pt1 | contig 14939 bp, 13 predicted proteins | sample 3512381 | NCBI WGS metagenome assembly VFQT01 (sample SAMN10412376, study PRJNA504923) | tailings metagenome | isolation source: Relicate 2 Philex TSF3 active mining site | place: Philippines: Tuba, Benguet | collected 2017-08-29 | reverse complement strand
ATGTTGCGAGGCGAGTGGTTACCGCACTTCGGCGTCATCACAAACTGCTGGATGAGCTTGGGCTTGGATTGCTCACGCTACATCTGGAATCACGCCGCCTGATTTACTTGGGCGATGTTATCCAGCTGTCACCGGCCGAGGTGCCACTGGCTGAATTATTCATCAGCCACATGGGTAGCGTGGTGCCAATCGAGGAGGTGCTGCTGATGTTCAAATTAGCTGGGCGGGCCGCCACCGGCAGCAATATTCGCGTAACGATTTTTCAGCTTCGATTCAAGATAGAACTCGTCTCTCGCTACCAGCTCACCATCGCCTGTGCTTACGGTGAGGGTTATGCGCTTCGTCCAGGAAAAGGCCCACCTCGGCCCAAGGAATATCTGGAAGCGCGTCAGACCATGCCACCCTACCGGGTTCGGGCGGTGGCATAATTCGACCTGACGTCCGGCATGCGGCGGTCGCGAACTTCGCGACGCCGCATTTGCGTTTCAGCGCCGGCTTGCAGGAACACTTTATGTCACCCATCACTGCTCTTTCTGACAGCGCTCCCCTGACCCATATGGCCAGCTGCACGCTACCAACGCCCTGGGCAGAATTCACGCTTCACGTGTTTCAGGAGCCGGACACTGGCAAAGAGCACCTTGCCATGGTCCTTGGCGACATCAGCAATGGCCAGCCGGTGCTGGCCAGAATGCATTCCGAGTGTTTGACCGGCGATACGCTATTCAGCCAGCGCTGCGATTGCGGCGCTCAGCTGGAGGCTGCGCTCAGACGCATTGCCGAGGAGGGCCGCGGAATCTTGCTGTACTTGCGCCAAGAGGGTCGCGGCATTGGTCTGGTGAATAAAATTCGCGCATACGCATTGCAAGAGCAAGGCGCCGATACGGTCGAGGCCAACCACCAGCTCGGATTTGCCGATGATCTGCGCAACTACGATATCTGCGCACCGATATTCCGGCATTTTGGCGTTCACGCTTTGCGGCTAATGACAAACAACCCGCGCAAACTCGATGCGCTCAAGGAGCTGGAGATCAGCACCGAGCGGGTTGCCCACATTGCCCGTAGTACTGACAAGAACCAGCGTTACCTGCAAACCAAAGCCAAAAAGCTTGGCCATTTGCTCACGCCGGTGCGGGCCGGCACCGAGGAATAGGCACCAAGGCGAGCAAACGGCATTACTCGACCTCAGAGAATTCCAAATAATTGACGTCGATCAAAACTGCGCTTGTGATTGCTCAAATGACAAAAAACAAGAGGGGGTAAGCTCGCCAGCGAGGGTCTCGATTTAATCTCCTCGTTTCCGCCTAATCCCCTCTTAGGTTTTGCTCTCCGCCGGAGAGCATTTTTTTGGCCGGTCGAAAAAAATCGTCGCGCATGCCAAAATACGGCCCTCGTTGCACTCAAGCAAGATAGTAATGTCCCCGGCCGTGCCTGGCGGCGCGATTTCAACAAGGAGTTCAGAATGTTGCCTACTCAAAAAACCTTTGCCATTGCACTCGGCTTCGCTGCGGTGCTGTCTGCCGGCGTTGCCTCGGCACAAAGTGCGTCTGGTGAAGATCTGTTCAAGCAGCAGTGCGCTGCTTGTCATTCGATACAAAAAGATGCGCCTCAAGGAATGGGCCCCAACTTACTCGGCGTGGTCGGCAGGCCCGCTGGTGCCGTTGCAGGCTTTCCCCACTCCAAAGAGTTCAAGACTGCGCTGAAGGGCAAGTCATGGAGCCCAGAGCTGTTGGACAAGTGGCTGGAAAACCCCCAAAAGGTCGCCAAGGGTACCTACATGATGTACCAGCAGCCTGATGCCGGGGTTCGCTCTGTAATCATAGAGTACTTGAAGAATACCAAGTAAACCGTTGATTAATAAATAAAATATGGCGTAAATCTTTTACGATTCGCGCCATCCACCTCTCGCCTGAGCCACACCTGCTGCCATTAAGCTCGCGGTTAGGCCGCAAGGAATCTCATGTCATCGCCCCTGCTTTTCTCGCCGATCGCCCTCGGCCCGCTATCTTTATCTAACCGCATCATGATCTCGCCGATGTGCCAGTACTCGGCGCACGACGGCAACGCCAACGGCTGGCATATGGCGCACTTGGGAACACTGGCACTGTCCGGCGCCGCCCTGCTGACTGTCGAAGCAAGCGCTGTCAGCCCTGAGGGCAGAATCACGCCGGGCTGTCTTGGCTTGTACAACGACCAGAACGAAGCGTCGCTGAAAGCGGTGGTGGATATGTTGCGTGCTGCCAGTGAAACAAAGCTGATGCTGCAGCTGGCGCACGCCGGACGTAAGGCTTCCAGTGCACGCCCGTGGGAGGGCGGCGCCCTGCTCTTTGCTGCCGACGGCGGCTGGGAGACGATCGCACCCTCAGCGTTGCCGCATAAACCCGAAGAGACCTCTCCGCGCGCCATGAGCCGCGCCGACATTCAGCGCGTCACCGATGACTTTGCGAAAGCCGCGCAGCGCGCGCGGCGGCTGGGATTCGATGCGGTTGAGCTGCATGCGGCCCACGGTTACTTGCTGCATGAATTTCTCTCGCCGATCGCGAACCAGCGCGACGATGAGTACGGCGGCTCGCTCGATAACCGTATGCGATTACTGTTAGAGATATTCAATGCGATGCGAACCGAGCTTGGGTCTGATATCGCACTCGGCGTGCGGGTTACCGGCAGCGATTGGGTGGATGGTGGCTGGAGCATCAGTGACTGCGTCACTCTGTGCCGGAAATTAGCCGCCGCAGGCGCCGACTTTGTTGATGTATCGTCCGGCGGGGTCTCGCCGCTGCAAAAAATCAGTATCGGGCCCGGCTATCAGGTCGGGTTCGCCGAACAGGTCAAACGTGCGGTCACGATCCCGGTCATCACGGTCGGCATGATTACCGAGCCGCAGCAGGCTGAAACTATCTTGCAGTCGGGCCAGGCGGATATGGTGGCGCTGGCGCGGGCCTTCATCTCTGACCCGCGCTGGCCTTGGCATGCCGCCGCTGCCCTTGGGGGCACGCTCAAGGGCCATCCGCAGTATTACCGCTGCATGCCGAGCAGCATGCCGAAGATTTTTGGCGACACCACCACCAATCAGCGCTAGCAACGACACCTCTGCAACTTGCGCCGGTTCAGGGTCTGCGTTTGACAAGCAAAAAATTTTCAAAACGTCTCGAAAAAGTTTTCACCGAGTCGTAGTCGAATCGCTTGGATTGCTCTGCTTCGGGCATGGACAATGTTTCTGAGGTTCAATATGATGGTAGATTCGCATTTAAAACGCTGATACAAGCGGAGGAGATCCCCCATGTGGTCACAAGTGTATGACCCGTTCAACAATGTCTGGCTGTCCACCATCGCGGCAGCAATTCCTGTTGTCGTGATGCTGGCAGCGCTGGCTTTCTTCCATATCAAAGCGCACATCGCAGCGATCATGGGTTTGGTGTCAGCGTTGGTGGTGGCCATTGTTGGCTTCACTATGCCGGCCGATGCTGCCATTGCATCCGCGCTCTACGGTGCCGCGTTCGGCTTGTTTCCGATCGGCTGGATCATCCTCAACGTGATCTTTCTGTATCAGCTCACCGACCGCAAAGGACAGTTCAAAATTCTGCGCGAGAGCATTGCCGGTATATCAGGCGATCGACGACTGCAGCTGCTGCTGATTGCGTTTTGTTTCGGCGCGTTCTTTGAGGGCGCCGGTGGTTTTGGTACGCCGGTTGCCGTGACCGGTGCGATGCTGATCGGCTTGGGTTTTGCGCCGCTGGCAGCCTCCGGCTTGTCTTTGATCGCCAATACCGCGCCCGTGGCATTCGGTGCGCTTGGCACGCCGATTATTGCGTTGGCGGCGGTCACCGGGCTTGACATGCTTCAGCTGTCGGCGATGGTTGGACGACAGCTACCGTTCTTCTCGATCATCGTGCCGTTCTGGCTGGTGTGGGCATTCTGCGGTTTCCGTGGCATGTTGGCGATTTGGCCGGCAATTTTGGTCGGCGGCGCAACCTTTGCCATCCCGCAGTACTTCATTTCAAACTTCCACGGGCCTTGGCTGGTTGACGTCGGCGCCGCTGTCATTTCAATGGTGTGCCTTGCCCTGTTCCTGAAGGTCTGGCATCCCAAAGAAATCATGACCTCGCCGTCAGGCAAATTTGATGGCGCTGATGAGCAAATGGCTCAGGCACCGCAAGCGCCCGCGCATGAGTACTCACGTAAAGAAGTGATGAACGCATGGACACCTTGGCTGATTTTGTCGGTTGTTGTGCTGATCTGGGGTATCCCGGAGTGGAAAAAGGCGCTTGATGGTATTTCGATCGTCAAAATTGAATGGGCGCATTTGCACAACGTTGTACAAAAAATGCCGCCGGTTGCCGCCACACCAAAAATTGAAGAGGCGATTTTCAAGCTGAATTGGTTATCAGCGACGGGTACCGGCATTTTCATTGCATCGATTATCTCTGCGCTTCTGATGGGATATCGCTTGCGTGAAATGCTTGCCATTTACTGGGACACGCTGAAACTGCTGAAGTACTCGCTACTCACCATCGCCGCCATGCTCGCGCTTGGCTACTGCACCCGCTATTCGGGCGTTGACTCGACGCTGGGCTTGGCGTTTGCCAACACCGGCATGTTCTATCCCTTCTTCGGTACCCTGCTCGGCTGGTTAGGTGTTGCGTTGACGGGTTCCGATACCGCTTCCAACGTTCTTTTTGGTGGTTTGCAAAAAACCTCAGCGGAACAGCTTGGACTGTCACCTGTGCTGATGGCGTCCGCTAACTCATCGGGTGGTGTGATGGGCAAAATGATCGACGCGCAATCGATTGTGGTGGCCTCGACCGCAACCAAGTGGTACGGGCACGAGGGCGAGATTTTGCGCTACGTATTCTTCCACTCTATAGCGCTGGCCGCGCTGGTGGGCATACTGGTGACGCTGCAGGCTTACGTTCATCCGTTCACGCTGATGGTGATTCCGTAAGGTCTGGTTGGTTTCGCGATAACCGTGCAGTGCTGCAAGGCCTGCACGGTTTTTTATTGGCTGCTATCGGCTAAAAAATTGCCGACCATTTCGTGCGATTGAGAGGCCACAATTAGCCTCTCGATCGATTTGCATTTATCGCCGCTAGCCGAAAAGATGTCGTCTCTTTCTACAAACAGGAGACGACATGAATGGCATTTCGCAAACAGGCGCTTACGGTTCGCAGGCCTTACTGCCGCAGGGATTTTTCGGGACAATGTTCGGCGCACCTGTGGGTGGGCTGATTGGTCGCGGCATCGGTAGTATCTTCGGACAACCGGGGTTGGGTAGCCAGATTGGACAACTCGCCGGCGGTATCGGCGGCGGGCTGCTTCCCTTTGCAGCCGACCCGATGCAAGTCTATGCGCAACAACTCGCGCAGCAGCAAGCGCTTCAACAGCAGATTCAACAGCAAGCGCTGCAGCAGCAACTTCAACAGCTCGCGCAGCAACAACAGCTGCAACAACTCACTCAGCAGCAGTTTGCGCCCCAGGGATGGTTCGGCAACCTGATCGGTCAAATCGGTCAGCCCGTCGGTACAGCGATTGGCGGTCTGTATGGTCAACCGGCGTTGGGTGGACAAATCGGCAGTATCGCTGCGCAGATTGGCCGTCTCTTACCGTTCCAGCTCGACCCTGTTCAGCAAGCCATGGCACAGCAGCTAGCGCAACAACAGCTTGCGCAGCAGCAGTGGGCGCAGCAATGCGCGCAGATGCAGCTTGCACAGCAATTGGCACAGCAGCAGCCGTATGGCACAGCTGCTCAACAAGCCTACGCGACGGGTCAGACGCTGCACTGAAAAGACAGGCCGCGCCGGTGGTAGGCCGGCGCAATCGTCCACCCCACGCAGAGGACATTGGTATGCCACTTATTCAGAGCGCCCCCGGGCGCGGTCGCTATCTCGTCAGTAGTGCGAACGGGGAGAAGCTTTCCGCTTTTTTGTCCGAGCTGAGCGCACATCCCGAGCTCCACCTGCTCGATACGCTCGGCCCATCGCAAGCGCCTCACACCGCCGTGTTCGACATGCCGCATGAGCAAGCAGCGCAACTGCAGCAGAAATTTGCAGGTGCGGGCGAGCTCATGATCGAGCCCGATCAGAAATTAAAGATGTTTGATCAGCAGGCAGCGAGCCAATAAACCGTCAACGTCGAAAGGATTGTCATGGCCACCAAATCAGACGCCGATAAGGCCTCGGCTACATCAAGTTCGGGCGCCAATCCGGCGTCTGCATCCTCGAGTTCGGGAGTGAGTACAGTCGCGGGCTTGAACCCCGCATCACGCGGCATCACGCAGCGCAAAGGGCAATTTCTGATTGCCCCGCGCCGGCATCCGGGCATGCAAATGATGGGGATCGCACCGCTGAGTTTTTCGGTGGTCGAGCAAGCACTAAAAGAATCGCCCGACATTCAGATTATTGATCGTGTTGGACCCAAGCAGGTCGTCGGCGCGCTTGGTACCGGCATGCAAGAAGACGGTGTGCTGGTCGCGCTGATGCACGAAGACAAAGCGCACGCGCTGGCACAACAAGCACAAGGCCAGCTGATTGTTGAACGTGATCAGCCCTTGCAGCTACACGACGTGAGCTACCTGCAGCAGCCACCGCTCGCTAACTGTAATTTACCTGCGGCCGGTGCGGCGTTCAGCGCAGAATTTGTTGTCATGGGCAAAGGGCAGCCGGTTGCCGGTGCCGAGGTGTATTTGTTCGGCAGTATGCTGCCCGCGCAAGGCGTCACCGATACGCAAGGGCGCGTACGACTCACGCTATACGGCGAGACCGCTACCAGCCTGCGCAAGTTGTATGTGAAGCCACGCGCTGATTTCTGGAGCTTCTACCAAATGCAACCCGATGTGAGCGACAGCGAGTTGAATATGGTGGGATTACGCGCACTCTCCGATTGGCCCAGCCTGAAAAACTTCCCGCAACAGCAGCAACTCACGTGGGGCCAGCGTGCGATGCGACTGGATCAGCTGCCGAACACCTTCCGTGGCCAAGGCGTGAAAGTAGCTGTGATTGATTCCGGGTGTACCAACACGCACCCGGATCTAACGCAAGTATCGCGTGGCTATGACATCGTCAACAAGAGCATCAACACCGCCACCTGGAATATCGATACGCTGGCGCATGGTTCGCACTGCACCGGGCTGATCGCAGGGCTAGATTCAGCCGGTGGCATTCGCGGCTTCGTACCCGATGCAGAGATTCATGTCTGCAAGCTGTTCCCCGGTGGTCAGGTGAGTCAGCTCATCGATGCGCTGGAATACTGTATCGAGCAGCAGATTGATGTGGTCAACATGTCGCTCGGTGGTGCCGAGCCCTCGGAAGCCCTCGAGCAACAAATCATCCGTGCCAAGCAAGCGGGGATCGCCTGTATCGTCGCGGCGGGTAACTCGGGCGGCATTGTGCAATACCCCGGCTCTTCACCGAATGTGCTGACGGTTGCGGCGATCGGTCGTGTCAATGAATTTCCGGCCGATAGCTACCACGCGCAAACGGTGACACCGGTGGTTGATGCCAATGGCTTTTTCTCTGCGAGCTTTAGCTGCTATGGCCCCGAAGTATCGGTATGTGCACCTGGCGTCGCCATCACCTCTTCGGTACCTGATCAAAGTTACGCGGCATGGGATGGCACCTCCATGGCCGCGCCGCATGTGACAGGACTTGCCGCACTCGCGCTGGCGCATCATCCGGATTTTCGGGGCAGCGGGCAGATGCGCAGCGCGGCACGCGTCGAGCGCTTATTTCAGATCATCAAGCAATCCTGCCAGCCGCTGATGCTGGGTGACCAGCGTCGTACCGGTTTTGGTTTACCCGATACCCTGCGTGCGGTTGGCTTGGCAGCGCCCCAAGGCTTGCCTGCTGCGGCGAGTACTGTAGCAAGTACTGCAGCAGGCCTGAGCGCATTAATGAACATGCCTGCATTACAAGCGCTTCGCATGGGGTACCGCGATCTACCGGCACTACAAGCACAAACGACCTCGCTGGGGATACCGCTTGGGCTGATGTCGTTTCCGATACCGGGTAACTACCCGCAAACAATAAGCCCCGGCATGATGACCAACTTATGGTGAACGTGTTGCACTATTCGCCGCGTTGATTATTCAGGTATGTCCTGATGTTTCTGCGGCCTGACAAAGCATCGGAGTGCGGATGATGGTGCGGTGGAACTCTACCGCCACCGCGCAGTCATCATAGCAACCACGTCGCAACAAGGAGCATCATGGAACCCCTTCACCGTCAGCACCCGGCAGAGCATGCCCTCGCCTCGCAAGACACCTATGACCCGAGTCGTCTTCTCGATACGCTACGCGAGCGCATGCAACTCAAAAACGATGCAGCGCTATCCCGAGTGCTGGAAGTGGCGCCACCAGTGATTAGCAAGATACGTCACCGGGCACTACCGGTTGGTGCTTCCATGCTGATTCGCATGCACGAAGTCACCGAACTGAGTATTCGTGAACTACGCGATTTAATGGGTGACCGCCGCACCAAGTATCGAATTTCAGATGTACACGGTAAACCGAAAGCGCGCTTGCCCGCAGTCGTCAGTACAACTGCATCATCGCAGCCTTAGGCTTATGTAAACAAAGGAAACGTGTCAAAGCTGCCGGATAGCAGTGATTTGCTGTCCGCATGCCCGAGCCATCCTTCGATGACGCTGGCATAGACACGACGAAAATCCGTACTGAATTTCAGATTGCAGCCCTCATCGAGATCGGTGAGGGAGGGAATCTCACCATAATGACCACCACGGACTCGGTTCCCAATCACATACATGTGGTTGGCGGTGCCATGATCTGTGCCCAGACTAGTATTCTCAGCAGCGCGGCGACCAAACTCGGAAAATACCAGCACGCTCACATCATCAGCGCGACCGATGCGCTGCATATCTTTGATAAAACCAGCAATCGCATCGGATACATACGACAGCAAACGACCATGCTGCTCGGCTTTCTGCACGTGGGTATCAAACGCATTATGGCGATACGACACATAAAACAAACGGGTCGGCAAACCAGCATGAATCATCGACGCTACCTTGGGTAGATCCAGCGAGATGATGCCGTAATCAATCGGGGTCTTGTAACCCTCCCAGGCGGTGCGTACCAAGTGCGATGCCTGCCGCGCGCTCTGTGCAACTTCATCGAGGTATTTGCGCGAAGCGCTACCGGCGTCTGCAGCCACCGCGTTATCCAGCAGCGGACGGCTCTGCCGTAGACCTTTGCGTGCGAAACGCTCGGGGTCATCGAACACCACCGGTACATGCCGCGCTGAACGCACGGCCAGCGACTGACGCTCGTCGATATTCACCAGAAAATTCGGTGTCAGTTGCGGATCAATTGCATCAGCCACCCTACCCAACCAGCCATACGGCTCACCGGTATTCGGTGCGGCCGTGTGCCAATACGCCGCCGAGGTGAAATGCGAGAACGAAGGTTGTGCATAACCACATCCATGCACAATCGCCATCTTGCCGTCTTTGAATAACTGCTCAAAGCCTGACATCGACGGGTTGAAGCCGAAACGATCATCAATCTTGCGTACCTTATCGGGACGAATGCCGATACGTGGACGCAAACGATAATAAGCATCATCGGCATATGGCACCAGCGTATTCAAGCCGTCGTTCGCACCCGACAACTCCACGACCACCAGAATCGGTTGCCGGGTAGCGCCACTCGACGCTGAAGCAGCAGATGATGCAGATGCACCGGACAAGGCTGCCGCGCCCGCATGCGCAAGCGAAAAAGGTAAACCTAACGACACACCTGCTACCCCCAATGTCTTCAACAAGCTTCGCCGCATGAGGTCGGCATTGGCATGATCAAGCTCGTGCTGAGATTGATCACACCCAATAGTTGGCGACAGATCTTGATGTCGATTGAATTGCCCCATGTGAATTAGCCTAATTGATAAATCGGGAGCGAGAGAATCACATGCAGCGTATTGCGCAATGCATCTTCCATGTAGCTATCGGCGAGTTTCAGGTCGGTGGTACCGAGATCATTGGCCAGTAATTCAGCTAACTTTGTACGCGTGTCAGCGTCAACCGGCACCACTAAAAAGCGCATCAGCAAATGATCAACCGCTTGTTGCGTGGTCAGGCAGCCCGCATCACGCACCAGCTTGGCTAGGTCAAGTTGCGCCGGCGCGCGCGGTATGGGTTTCACCTTCTCGATCGCTTTCCGCCAGGCGTGGTAACTCGCCAGGCGGGTGTTGAAATCCTCGTCGCGATCATTTTGCATCGACATCGAGGTCACCTCTTTACCATCGGGCTTGGTCGCAGTGGTGACATCTGCGCCCATCGCCAGTTTGTCGGCTACAGGAACAATGCCGTAGCGATCCTCAGGTACGCGATCCGTCGCGACAAAATCAATTGGAGGAAACACCGTGTCGTAAACAAAGTTACCTCTCAACAGCAAAAGGCCCGGCGTGATCCAGCTCTTACCAGTGGCCCAGCCGGCTACGTTCGGTGGAAATAGCAATTTCTGCCCCATGGCATCCGTCAGATTATTAAAATCCGGGATTCCTGGGATCTCGCTCAGCCCCATCTTGCGGTACGTTGACACCACCAGCTCAACCGGTGGCTTGATACGCGTGCCCACCGAGGCCTCGGCGTAAAAATCTTTCGACAGGAATAGCGCCTCGAGGAAAGGTGCGATCTCGTACTTATTATCGCGCAGCAGCTGACCGAGCTTAACGCGCATCTCCGGCGAGATCTCTTCGCGAACAAAATAGCGATACAACCTGGTCGCGATGAATTCAGCCGTCACAGGCTTGGACAAAATAATATCAATCACCTGTACGCCATCAAAGCGGCCGCGCTCACCCAGTACAGTTTTACTGCCATCATCATGCTGCGTCGGGTTGATGACAAAATTCAATCCCTGATAATTCCAACCGGTGAAAGCACGCGCCGCCTCGCGAATATCTTCTTCGGTGTAATTACCGACGCCCATCGAGAACAACTCCATGATCTCGCGCGCGAAGTTCTCGTTGGGCGCTCCCTTCACATTCACCGCAGCATCCAGATACGCCAGCATCGCCGGGTCTTGCGCAACAGCGATCAGCAAATCACGGAAATTACCGGTCGCTTTCGCTCGCAGCATTTCGTTCTGTTTCAGCATTTTTCGATAGTCGCGCACCTTCTCGTCACTGGTGGCGAAATGCCCATGCCAGAACAGCGTCATTTTTTCTTCCAGCGGGCGCTGCGTGACCAGCATGCGATTTGCCCACCAGTAGCCGATACGCTGTGACTCCAGCTTGCTCACTCGCAGCCAGTAAAGATAACGATCAGCCACCTGCTGCAGCCGGCGATTTCCCTGTGGCTTTACCTTTACGCCGAGCGCTTCGCCCTCGGCCTTGGCTTTCTCAGTGGCGGCAGGGCGCGATGGTGAGAAAGGATCAAGCCCGGGGTCAAACGCGCCGGAAGCTTCGAACGGCGGTAACGACTGCCGCACCGACTGATACCGAACCAAGGTTCTGACTGCCATCACCGGCGACATTGCCGAGAAGCGCTCAAGCTCGGACGGTGTACCGCCAAAACCAGCGCGCTCAAGCAAGTGGGCTGCGTGGGCGCGGCTCCAGTCTTTGGCAGGAATCTGGCTCAGTTGGTCTTGCCAGTCGGCTGGGCCCGCCCACGGGATGGCAGAGACAACCATCAGCAGCAGCGCGCAAATAATTCGAATCAGTGAGTTCATGGATGGCGCGAGATTACTCTGGCTGCTCGGACTTAAATTGAAAGCGCCATAGGCTAAGTATTGCGTGCAAGTATTGCAATACGTCAAATCATGAATCAGACCCTGCCGTGGGCGTCTGTCGCCGGCAACGTCGCTTGCGCCATGCCCTGCCGCTAATCGATCATGCACGCCGCGCCGATTCGGGGCAAAATCCAGTAAGTTTCCTAAGATCAAGATTTACAGAAAGACATCCATGAAACTCCCCCTCTCTCTGTTGAAACGCGGCGGCCTGATCGGCTTGCTGCTCGGCGCCGGCACGCTGGGCGTCGGTCTGGTGGTTGCTGCCGATACTGAGACCGATCTTCTCGCTAGGGCCAAGCAGGTGTTTCGCCCGCTGCCATACACCGCGCATGTCGATGACTATCCGCACTCGGCAGCCCGCGTAGAACTCGGCAAAAAACTATTCTTCGAGACCCGCGTATCGATTGACGGCCGGACCGGTTGCGTCAGCTGTCACAGCCCCAGCCACTACGGTGCCGATTCCTTACCGCGCTCGGTCGGGGTCAATGGTGTGGTGTTGCCGCGTAATGCACACACGGTGTTCAACACGCCGCTGCTGATAGCGCAGCACTACGGCGGCAATCGCGTCAGCGTTGAAGAGCAGGCGTGGAAAGCGCTCACCAGCCCACTGGCTTACGGCAACAAGAGCTTTGCCGAAGCGGAAGACAAGCTGCGCGCGCTGGGATACCAAAAGCTTTTCGAGGAAGCCTTCCCGAATGAAAAAGTCGCGGTCAGCGCCGAAAACTGGGCGGTGGCGATTGGTGCTTTCGAGCGCACCCTGCTGACACCAGCGCCGTTTGATCGCTACCTGAAAGGTGACACCCGCGCTATCAGCGCCGACGCCAAGGCCGGGCTCGACAAGTTCATCAGCTATGGCTGCGCCGGCTGCCATAGTGGCGCCACCGTCGGTGGTGAGAGCTTCCAGAAATTCGGCTTGGTCGAAGACTACTGGAAAGCAACCGGCAGCGTTGAAATTGCGCTGCTCAAGGGTCGCGACAAGGGCAAATTCCACGACACCGGCAAGCAGGAAGACCAGTGGATATTCAAAGTACCTCAGCTACGAAATGTGGCCATGACACCGCCCTATTTTCATGATGGCTCGGTGGCGACGCTTGACGACGCAGTGCGGGTGATGGCGCGCGTGCAGTTGGGTAAGCAGCTGTCCGACGATGATGTTCGGCAGATCGTTGCGTTTCTCGGCACGCTCACCGGTGACGTACCGAAGAACTTCAAAGAAGCACCGCAGCTACCTGTAGCGGCGTTCCAGCGACCGCAGTAAGCCGAGTCCATCACCGTGCGCGGCCTGCTTGCTCTGCTGATGTTGTCGGCCGTGGCGTGCGAAGCCTTGGCGTTTGATCGCTCGGATGGTGTGCTGGTGGAATGCGTGGTTGAGCGGAACGGTGAACGGCGCGTCGTGGCCGAGCACTGGCTGGGTCATGGCGATGCGGGCGATAGGCATCCGGAGCTAGGCGGTGCCGCTGCCGTGGTAAGGCCTGACCGCGACGGCTGGCCGGTGATTTTTTTCGATAACGTTACTGTCAAGGGCATGCGCGAGCGAGACCCGCACATGCTGGACTTTATTTTTTACCATGAGTGCGCGCACGCCACCGACCCTGAGCGAGACGAGATCGCCGCTAACTGCGAGGCTTATCTTGATCTGGAGCGTGAAGGCATGATGAGCGAGGCGCTTGAGCACAGCCTCGCAAACACCCACCGCAAAATGCGGCGGCTGCCCTCGCGCTACGGCGGCAGCGGCGCCGTATTCTGGGAAAAAACCATGGCCTGCGTGAACGCCCGCAAAGGTCTGGCGGCTCAGGTTGGGCCAGCCAACTGAACTTGCTTTGCACGTTGAATGCCCTGTTTTGAACTTAAAATTCAGCGACCGCAAGAGGCTTATTTTCAATTTTGTATTTGGCATTCCAAATACCGATTTGGCCTAAAGTTTTTTAACGAACTCACCTAAAAAATTCATCGGTAAAACTACCCTCGCCAGCCAGCAACCCCAAGTTTCGTTTTTTGACCAGTGGTAACATTTCGCTTGTAAAAAAAGCAGGGTCGGACTGGTATCCGTCTCGGGGAGCTTGGTCAGTGAAGGGCATTGTTTTTCGCGAGTTCATCGACATGGTGGAGTCGCAGTTTTCGGTAGAAACCGCAGATGCGATTATTCAATCGTCATCGCTCTCCACGCACGGCGCCTACACCAGCGTGGGCACCTATCCGCACCAAGAGATGGTCGATCTGGTGTCAAATCTGTCTATAAAAACCGGTATCGCGGTACCCGATCTGCTGCAGCACTTCGGCCGTCATTTGTTTGGGCGCTTCGTTGAAATTCATCCGGGCATGACAAACGCATTCAGCGACGTATTTTCATTACTAAGCGCACTGGAAAACACGATTCATGTCGATGTAAACAAGCTATATCGTGATGCTGAACTACCAACCTTCAGCTACGAACAAGACAACCAGCAAAAAATGGTGTTCATCTATCGCTCGCGTCGCCGCATGGCAGATTTTGCACAAGGCTTGATCGATGGCTGTATCGCCCATTTCAAAGAAAATATCTCTATCCAGCGCGAAGAACTACCGCCTCAAGGCGAGGAAGCCTTGACGCGGTTTACCCTGGTGCGCGCTGTCGATGTCAAACACTGACGAGTTACATCAACGCCGGCTGGCCCGCGAGATCAGCGCCCGGCAGCAGGCCGAGACGCTGCTTGAACAAAAAAGTCTGGAGCTGTATATCGAGGCGCAGGAGCGTCAATCGGTCCTGCAAAAACTCCAGGAGAGCGAAGAGCGCTACCGCTTGATCGTTGAAATGTCGCCCGATGCCATTATGGTAGAGCTGGACGGGCGACTCGCCTTCGCCAATTCCGCCGCGCGCCGGATGTTTGCCGAGCACAGTCAGCGAACGCTTGTCGGCCTGACGATGACTGATCTTGGGTTGGAATCAGATGTGGCGCGCGCGACAGAAGAGCCAGGCGAGCGTATTGAAACCATCGCCACACGTATCGATGGCTCGCGTTTTGAAATTGCCCTGCGCTGCTTGCCCATGACCTACGACGGCAAACAAGCGATGCAAGTGGTAGCGCGCGATATCTCGGACCGAAAGCGACTGGAAAAAGAGCTTGCGCACCAAGCGGCACACGACTCGCTCACCGGTGTGAGTAATCGCAGAGCGCTGATCGCCTCGCTCTCCGAGACTCTGGCCTTCGCCCGCGGCCATGAC
>VFQT010003301.1_pt1 | contig 14943 bp, 15 predicted proteins | sample 3512381 | NCBI WGS metagenome assembly VFQT01 (sample SAMN10412376, study PRJNA504923) | tailings metagenome | isolation source: Relicate 2 Philex TSF3 active mining site | place: Philippines: Tuba, Benguet | collected 2017-08-29 | reverse complement strand
ATCTAATTTTACCAGAACTGATATTTCGCGCAAGGGGGAAAACATGTATTTTTTATAAATCAGGTAAGGGCAAAACACCTTCGGGAAGGGTCCTTTTTGAAGCGCTGAGGCAGGTCAAATTTCAGCAGGAGGCGGGGGGTATCCTGCAATTTGTCATGTTATTTTCAGTCCGCTTACAATTACAAAAAACAGTTGCGCCTGCTGTAAAAAGTAGGTAAGATAAGGGTGCCATGAATGGATTCCTGGCCATAAAACTTTTAGGCATTCTAGTGCCATGAGTCAGCGAGCCTGATGGGTACCCGTGTACCTGTCAGGCTTTTTTTATCTCTTCACTAAGGAGTAAGAATGCAGACACCCTGGGAGTATCGCTTCGCCCACCGCACACAAAAAATGGGAAGCTCGGTCATCCGTGAGTTACTAAAACTGACAGAACAGCCAGATATTATTTCGTTCGGCGGCGGTTTGCCTGCGCCGGAAGTTTTTCCTGTTCAACAGTTTCAGGAGGCATGCAATCGCGTACTGACAGAACACGGCGCACAAGCTTTGCAATACAGCACAACGGAAGGCTACCGTCCATTACGTGAGATGATCTCAAGGCATACAGAACGATACAAGGTCTCAGTAACGCCGGAGAATATTTTGATCACATCTGGCTCACAGCAGGCATTGGATTTTATCGGCAGGTTGTTCATTAACCGCGGCGATTACATTGTAGTGGAATCTCCAACCTATCTCGGCGCACTACAGGCGTGGAATGCATATGGAGCGCAATATATTTCTGTGCCAGCAGATGAGAACGGCATGATCGTGGAAGAGTTGGAACAAGCGCTTCGTGTCGGACCGAAGTTCATTTATGTGCTGCCGAACTTTCAGAACCCCTCCGGTTCAACTCTCAGCCTCGAACGCCGCAAGCGTTTGGTGGCGCTGGCAGACCAATATGGGGTGCCGATCATTGAAGACGACCCCTATGGTCAATTAAGATACGACGGTGAACACCTGCCTTCGGTCGTTTATTTGGATGCTCAATACCGCAATGATGGCGGCAATGAATATACAGGCAATGTGATCTATTTGAGCACCTTCTCGAAACTGCTTGCGCCGGGTCTGCGTTTGGCGTGGGTGGTGGCTCCGCCCAATGTCATTCAAAAACTGGTAATGACCAAGCAAGCCGCAGATCTGCACACTTCCAGTTTTAACCAGCAAGTTGCATACGAAGTCGGCAAAGGCGGATTCCTGGATGAACATGTCAAGGTCATTCGTGCGACATACAAGGAACGCCGTGATGTGATGCTCGAAATGATGGATGAGATGTTCCCCCCCGAAATGCGCTGGACCAAACCGCAGGGGGGTATGTTCCTGTGGGGCATGATGCCCGAAGGTGTGGATGCAGCCGAGGTATTGCGAATTGCCATTGACCGTAAAGTGGCATTCGTGCCGGGGGCAGCCTTCCACCCAAATGGCGGCGGCAAGAACACCATGCGCATCAACTTCTCATACTCTTCACCAGATATGATCCGCGAAGGCATAACAAGACTGGGTTCCACGTTGAAAGAAGTGTTGAAGAAGAATGGGTATCACTAAGTCCGTTGATGGTCAGAACGCTGGGCGAAATGCCCGGCGTTTTTTTATTCCATTGGTTGGGAGGTTATGCACATAAGAATTTATTTGAATTTTATTTAATTACCACGTTTATATGGCGGTTTTACTCACAACGTTCCAATATCCTTTGTTTGGGTAACAACTTGTAGGACAAGTTTTCTTGTAATGGAAGTCTTATTGTGCTAAAAAGAAAATGACGAAAAAAATTCGCCGCTTATCGTTCAGCGGTAGTTCGTCCACAAAGTGGCAGGGCAGAGATCACAAGTTCCACCTACATCCTTTTATTTGAATAGCGGCGAGTTAACTTCAGTGCAGGTAATGGGAAAGTCCCGTTGCAGTTTGGAAGGAGGCCAGCCAAAAACTTTGATAAGTCATTAGATTGGCGCTGTTCTTTCGCGCCTGTATGTGTCATCCAACTTTGGTCGAAGGAGGATCAAATGGACACACAAAAGAATATGAAATTCTATAGCGTCCTGGTGGGATTGATCGTTCTGGCGCTTGTATTTCCAACAACAAACGAAGTATTTGCTCAAGACCCCATCGTCTGGCGGGATGAGTTCGACGGTCCGCTGGCAGAGGGCTGGGCTTGGATGAATGAAAATCCCAATAAGTGGACATTCGAAAACGGAAATCTGCGCATCTTCACCTCGCCATACGGAACAGGAGGCGAAAACCTGCTGCTGCGCCCCGTCGCTGCGGGAGACTTCTCCATCGAAACGCGCGTTTTCTTCGAGCCTGATACCAACTTCCAACTTGCAGGGCTGGTCCTCTGGCAGGATCAGAGCAACTTCATCAGTTTCGGACGCGCCTTCTGCGATATTGAAGGAGGATGTGTCGGCAGCGGCATCTACTTCGACAAGATCTCAAATGGCGAGTTCGTCGATGGAAACTTCGCGACCGAATTCTACAATCCATTCAATACTGCCGAGAACTATCTGCGCCTTGAACGGCGCGGCAACATGGTGCGTGCGTTGTACAGCCATGAAGGCATTACATGGACAGAGATTGGCATTCATTGGCTGCCCGATAACTTTCAAGTCAATGGTGTGGGCATTCAAGCAGCGCAGGATTTTTTCACTCCTGACTGGGATATCCCCGCAGACTTCGATTACTTTGAAATGACGGAAGGCTGGGGATTCCTGCCCGAAGGCTTCCACGATTATGACTCGGGCGATGTACCCAACTGGAACTGCGGCGTAGGCGGCTGGGCAACCGACCCCGATGACCGCCTGACCGATGTTGCCATTGAAGTCGGCATCGACGGTACATCTTTACCGTATTGGCTCTATGCAAGTGACTATCGTGAAGACCTGTATAACGCCGGGGTGTGTGAAGACGGCAACTGCTCCTTCTCCATGTCCTTATGGGATGTGATCTCGCCCTACGAACCGCACAACATCGTCACCTACGCACAAGACCTGCAAAACGGCGAATGGGTACAGCTCAGCAACTCACCCAAAACACTCACCTGCCGCACCTATGATATTTATGGGTACAACCCGCAGACAGGCACTACGCAACAGCTCACCAACATCCGCGATGCGGGTGAATTCAACCCAAGCTTCTCACCCAACGGGAAATGGGTTGCGCATGATGTAGTTGCGTTCGACGGCTCACAGAGTATCTACATCACTGACTTGACGACTGGAACGAGCACGCCTCTCTCCGGTGCCGAAGCGGGTGGCAACGACGCAGCCTTTTCCCCCAACGGAAAGTGGGTCCTCTTCGATACTGCATGGACGGATACTCCCAACCTCTACATCGTCCCTGTCACTGGCGGCACTCCCACCCTTGTGCGTGAGAATGGCATAGCTGGAGACTGGGCGCCAAGCGGAAAACGCATCGTCTTCCAGGATATGGACAGTTCGATCCGCACGATTCCAATTCAAGTCATGGTTGGCACCGAAACCATCCTTGTCCCAAGCGGGCAGCAACCCGTCTGGTCACCCGATGGGAACTGGGTCGCCTACATGCTCAATGGTGACATTTGGAAAGTTGCAGTGAACGTGCAGGGCACTGTGCTAGGCGAACCGATTCAGTTGACATTTGGTCCGCGCTGGGATGAACAACCTACCTGGGCAATGGACAGTGCCACAGTCATTTTCCATGCAGGCATGGGACCCGATTACGATCTTTGGTCTGTGCCAGCAACAGGTGGTGACCCCGTCTGGCTTACTGGTGCAGTTGAGTTTGGTGATTTCGATCCGGCAGGTGCAAAGAATAGCGCCAATGTCGCCTACGCCAGCTTCTCGCCCGAAGGTCAGGCGCCACGAACATGGGTATCAGCCTTTACCTATGATCTGCCTTCCGGCTACTGGTCCGAAGGAACCCACGCTTATCACTTCGAATTTATAGGCGCAGATCCTTCACAGGAACTGTCATTCGATGCGTGGACCAGCGAACCGCTCTACGATGGAAAAGTCCTGCTGCGCCCATTTGGAATGCTCGCCCGCAGCGGCGACTCATGCGATTGGACTGGTGCCATCAACCCGGCTCTACCTACTCAATTCCATATCGGCTGGACGGCAGATGGAACCTATACAGAAGCCCTCAACCAACTTGCAGCCATGATGCCCTCCGTTGTTTGGGATGGCGGTTCACCCGTTGCGCTCATACAGCACGAGGTCTTCCCATTCACTTCGCAGGTCGATTGGGGATCGTACGTCTGCTCGTATACCTATCCATAATAGATTTGTGTCAAGTTTGCAAGGCGGGAAGCGATTATTCCCGCCTTGCAGGGGAAGATGAAGAACAAGAAAGGACCTACCTGCTCAAAGGAGGAGGTTGGAATGAAAACAAAGTTTTATGTACTGACAGTTGTGATCGTGGGTGTGCTCTTCTTCTCTTCCTGTGCACCCGTACCACTTTTTTCTGAGATCGCAAAACTGGTTTCTTCCGAGCCTACATCATCACCAACACCTTCCCCACTATCCCCAACATTATCTGATCCCACACCAACCAAAGTGTTGATGGAAAAGAATATTGCACGAGCCAAACCTGTCACCACCTCACACTCGCTCAACTCCAATCCAGCATCCATGGCATTCGATAACACATTTAACACCTGGTGGGGCTCGGGTGACTTTGCTCCGCAATGGATCGAGATCGACTTGCGCGGATATTACACCATCACAAAAATTAAACTAACCACCAGTCAGGACCCTTCAGGAGACACGCTCCATAAAATCTTTGGGCGCGGTGCGGATGGAAAATATCATGTCTTGCACACCTTCGAACAATTCACCCAAGACGGCATGCAATTACAGGTCATTCCAGAGGACCCCTGGCAGAATATTTCCAGTATCCGCATTGAGACCCTTGCAAGTCCATCCTGGGTCAGTTGGCGTGAGATCATGATCTTCTCACGAGAAGAGCCCAAAGCGCTTAACGATATTCCTCTGGCAACCCCCGTCCCTGAAGGGGCAAAGGGCGTCATTGCCTTTTACAACAACCAAGTCATGGGTGGCATTTACCTGCTCCCTGCAGATGGGAATGGAGACCCAGTGCTACTCTCTGCCCACCCTACGGGTGATAGCAAACCCTCCTGGTCACCAGATGGCACACGCATCGCTTTTGAGTCTTTGAGAGATGATCCACTGGAACGTAAACGAATGGATATTTACATCATGCATTCCGATGGCAGCCACCTCACTCGCCTGACCGGGAACGATGGTGTTTACTCCGAACCAGATTGGTCGCCTGATGGTACCCAGATCGTGATCTCAGGCTATCAGATCGGAGATACAAATTCAGACCTGTTTTTACTGGACCCTGAAACCGGCAAATTAACCCGATTGACAACAACCTCATATATTGAAGCCGACCCAACCTGGTCTCCAGATGGTACACAGATCGCCTATACATCCAACAAACAGGGTGACAATGTTTGGAATCTTTACATTCTGGATGTAAAGACCGGGGAAGAGCGACAGTTCACCCAAGGCGGCGGGAGCGATTACCAACCCGATTGGTCACCCCGAGGCGATCGCATCCTATTTGTTTCAACTCGCAACGGTGATCATGAGATCTATGTGATGGATGTGGAGGGTGGCGATCCCACACAGCTAACGGATTCACCAGGCAAGGATAATGACCCGGAATGGTCGCCAGATGGCAGTTCTTTTGTCTACTCACATGGTGATGCAAAATTTGGCGAGCTCTACAAAATGGATGCGGACGGTTCCAATCGCACTTTGTTCTATGCCATGAGTGACAAATTCTCCGGGTTCCCAGCCTGGTCTGCAACGGCTGTCATCAGCAATGATCCAATGATCGGACCGCCGTTTTGCATGCGCGACAAGAATAAAGATGGGCAACCCGATGAAGCGACCCACAATTTTACAACCCAGGATGAATATCCATTTGTGATTTTCCCATACAAAAACATGACCACCGACCAGATCACCTCGATATATTGGGATTTTGAGAACATAGACAAAGACTTAATGAACATGGTCATGTCCTGGAAGTATGGTGAAAAGGGCTGGTTCTGGTCACGCGATGCTACTGCTAACCTATCGACTCTTACACCGCAAGGGTTGAAAATCAAATTGTCACTGAATGGTGAGAGCATACAAGAGATCGAGTGTCCTCTCATCTCTTCCGATACCCAAAACACTACCATGTCCACTCCTACACCCGTTATAAAGAAAGAGCCTACACAAACAGCAACCCCACGGGCCACTTCCACGCCGGTAACCTACCCGCCGGAAGGTTTCCATGATGGCAACAAGGGTGGTATGGATGCGAACCAGTGCTCTGCATTTGGCTGGGCAGTTGACCCGGATAATAGGGTGCGGGATCTAAAAGTTCAAGTTCTTTCGGATGGAGTCCCTGTTGCAACATCGACAGCAAATCTCCCTCGTACAGATGTAAAAGCCTGCACAGGCGGCAGCTGCGGATTTAGTATAAATCTTTGGGGAGTAATAACCACAGGTGAACAACATCAGATCACAGTTCAAGCTTACGATGAAGAGACCAAGGCATGGTTCAATCTCTCGAACACGACAAAACTACTCACCTGCTGGGGCTACCCTGAAGGCAGCCATGATGGGAACAACGGAAATGTGAACCAGGAATCCTGCGCTGTATCTGGATGGGCAGTCGATCCGGATGATCGAAATAGTGATGTAACTGTTCGTGTTCTCTCAGACGGCAAAGAAGTGGCGCAAACCATAGCCAACATCTATCGTTCTGACCTCAACAAACCAAATTTATGCGCCAATGGAACCTGTGGTTTCCAGATCAACCTGTGGAATTTGGTATCACACAATGTTCAACACAAGATCCTTGCCCAAGCCTTTGATGAACAATCAAACATGTGGAGAAACTTACCAGGAACCCCGAAGACATTAAATTGCGGCGACTGAAGCCAGAGAGAAAGTCTATGAAGAACGTTGTTCAAGAGATTATCTTCTGAACAACGTTCTTTATATCAGAGAAGACAGCATAGGTTCGATAAACTCGAATCTCTTCTGCGTGTAAAATGGAGGGGACATACCGCAGGAGCAAACCATGCAAACCATCATTTTCAACGGCAAGACCTACAAAAACATCGAAGATATGCCCGCCAATGAAAGGCAGGCGTTCGAGCAAATGACCAAAATGTTCGTGGATGCGAACGGTAACGGTATTCCCGATTTCCTTGAAGGGGATGTGGTAAAGAATGTGGTCTCTGCTCATTCCACTCAAACCAACATCAACGTGAATGGACAGACCTATCATTCCTTCAATGAATTGCCGCCCGAATTGCGCCAACAAGTGGATGGCGCTTTTCAAATGCTTTCGAACATGGGTGTTCTCAACGGAACACCAGAGGCACCATCTCAAGATGTAAAAGCGAGATCAAAACCGTCCACAGAGTCGCAAACATCTTCCGTTATTGAAGAGGACCGCGGAAACAGCGTTTTCACCATGGTGCTCGGCGGGATCGTCCTCTGCTTCGCGATCGCCGTTCTGACCATTGCCGGACTTTATTTCATGAGTAGATAATGAAACTGATCCTGATCTATACCTTGATCGCCGGAGTCATCGCCGGGCTGACAGCACCATTCCCCGGTACCTCCCTGCTCTTAACAGCATTGGAAGTGTACATGATCGTACATCTCTCGAAATCCAATGAATCCAACCTTGGGTTGAAAGAGATCGGCTATTCTGCCATGGCATTGTATGGACTTTCCACCGTGTTGAAAGATGCTGCGCTGGAAATTCTAACTTTCGTTCCAGTCATTGGCTGGGGCGCAGAAGTGATCGTGGCAATGCTCTTCGTCTTCTTTTTAGGAATGCTGGCGAATCTCTATTTTAGTAAAGGAACAAAAAAGCCCTGACAGATTCATAACATCTGACAGGGCTGAATATGCCAACTCATCTTTTATGGCATAGGCGGCACTTTAAGCAGCACACCAACCAAATAGCCAGCCATTGCACTGATGGTTCCGATCAGCATCATCTCCAAGCCACTGCGGGTGGGTTTGCCCACGGTCACACGCGCTTTGTAAAAACCGATACCGAACAAGACCAGCGCCGTCACCAACACCGACATCCACATACTTGTAGATACAGACAGGAACACGAACGGCAAGATCGGCACCAGCGACCCGATGATCGCCGAAAGCCCGACCACCCATGCCGCCTTCATGGCAGTACCACGATCTACCGGCGAGAGCTGATGCTCTTCTGCCATCATCACCGCCACCCATACATCTTTGTTGGCAGTGATCGTCTCCACGATACGGTCCAATAATTCTCCTTTGAACCCTTTTCTTTCATAAATATCGCGGATCTCTTTCTTCTCAAGGGTGGGTGCTTCTTGAATATGACGATATTCGCGTTCACGTTCGCTTTGGTATAGGTCCGCATCGGCAAGTGTGGTCGTGAACGCCACCGCACCCATCGAAATGGACTCGGCAAAGGTTGTTGCCAACCCTGCCACCAACACCACACGCACATCGCTCGTCGCCGCAGCGATCCCCAGCACCACGCCGAGGACGTTGACCAAGCCATCTTGGGCACCCAGAATAAAATCCGAAAGACCCGAACCGCGCTTGTGTGGATCAACGTTGTTATGGTGGATCAATTCTTCATGCAAAGTTCTCGGGGTTATCGTGTCCATACCCAAATCATACTCCAGGCACAGAATTATTTATAATGGATGAATGTCACACATCAAGTTTATCTTTAGTCTTTGTATCACAGCGCTTGCCTGTCAGCTACAAGCAGCCCCCATCCTCCCCACAGAGACCCCGACGCAGACTCCCACTGCAACTCTTCTTCCAACAGCGACCACAACTCTCAGTCCTTCCATCACGCCCACACCCACGCCTCTCGCGCGCCGCGTCTTGATCCTCTCCATAGACGGTTTTCGCCCCGACGCCATTCCACTTGCACCGATGCCGTTCCTCACATCACTGCTCGAACGATCTGCATACTCCCTCACCGCACAGACGGTATATCCCAGCGTGACGCTCGTCTCGCACACCTCCATGCTCAGCGGACAATGCCCCGCCAAACACAAAGTGGATTGGAACGACTACATCCCCGAAAACGGCTACGCCCAAGTGACCGACCTGTTCGACATTGCGCATGCTGCGGGCATGCAAACTGTGATGTATGTTGGCAAAGAAAAACTGCGCCAGATCACTGAGCCGGGCAGCACGGATATTTACAAGTTCATCAACGACCGCGACCTTGTCATCACAGATGACCTTATTCGAAACTTCCCCGCAGATTTTCAACTGATGTTCATTCACTTCCCCACCACCGACTGGATGGGGCACGAATACGGCTGGCTTTCTGGCGAGCAGCTCAGTGTGCTCTTCCGCGCGGACCAAGCCCTTGAAAAATTAGTGAACGAATTGACCCAGCGCGGCTTGATGGCTGAAACGCTGTTCATCATCACCGCCGATCATGGTGGGCATTCGACCACCCACGGCACAAGCCTCTACGAAGATATGACCATTCCGTGGATCGCATTTGGCGCAGGCATCCAACCTGCTGCCTTGAACTCATCCATCACCACCATAGATACTGCCTCCACCGCCGCCTTCGCCCTCGGGTTGGAGATCCCCGCCGAATGGGATGGCATACCCGTGTATGAGGCATTTGGTTTACCCATTGAAAAAACATCCATAGGATGCAGCAAGTAAAATATCACTTTTAAATTTAGAAATGAGGTCTTAATGGAACGAATCCTTGAACCTGAACTAATGGAAGATGCAGAACAAGCCCTAGCCTACTCACATGCAGACTTTGCCACTTCACACCAAATGCGTGTGACCTGGTTTCAGGAACGCTTTGACAGGGAGACACACCCCGCCTCCATCCTCGACTTGTGCTGCGGCGGCGGTGATATGACCTTTCGCTTCGCCCGTGCGTTTTCCAACACCCGCATCCTTGCTGTAGATGGCTCACAAGCCATGCTCGATATTGCCCACAAAGATGTACAAGCCGAACCTGAGATCGCTGCTCGCATTCAATTCGTAAAAGCCTTCTTACCCAGTGATGCTATTCCCAAGGCTCATTACAACCTGGTGATGTCGCATAGTGCCCTACATCACTTCCACGACCCGAACGCTTTATGGGAGACTCTCCGTGCCCACACCCGCCCAGGGACATTGGTCTTCGTCTCTGACTTGCAGCGTACCCAAAGTGTGGAAGCCGCCGAGCAGCTTGTGCAAGAACGCGCTGCGAACGAACATCCGATCTTACAAAAAGATTTTGCTGCATCACTGTGTGCCGCCTTTACTCCTGAAGAGGTCCGCGAACAACTCAAAGCCAATGGGCTGGAAAAACTAAAAATAGAAGCCATCAATGATGTGTATATGTTGGTATATGGAGTGATGTAAGTTCCACTTCAAATAAAAAGACCGACTGATATTCAGTCGGTCTTTTTATTATTTTGCCTATGAAACACAACTTAATGAAATAAAAGATGCCCTCTCAAAAAAGGAGGGCATCTTAATAGACATATATCGAATGGGTTAATTACAATAACTGACGGACCCGGTCACAGTGGCGGAACCACCATTGGCATTCACAGATTGCACACCATATACCACAGTGGGAGATTGAGGCAGTAATACAGTGAAGGTGTCTGTAAATTTTTGCGTATTCGCAGGTACAGTAGTGAAGAAAGCTCCATCTTTGAAAATATTGAATCCGGTCTCATTATCTGAAGCATCTGACCAGGTGAATTGCACGACCATCTTGTAACTTGGGAAGAGATCACCCTGCTGGGTGATGTTGGTACACTGACGGGTAATATCCTGATTGGTGGGTGCAGCAGGCGGAGGCGCGGCAGGTTGCGAATTATCCTCTTCCTCATCATTGTTATTATTCGAGTTGTTTGATTGATTCGAATCATTCGAATTCGAAGATTGGACTACCGGAGCAGGCGGCGGTGTGATCTCTGGCAGCACACTGGCATCACCATCGACGATCGCGTACTGACCCCAAAGCCAGCAGGTGCCGCCTGTAGGCATGTTAATGATCCAATATCCTTTGGGAGTATATTTACCGACCACTTCAAAGTCGCTGCCTGGTTGGACGGTCATCATTAATTGATAGACTACGTCTGGACCCGTACGGCAATTGGTAGCCGTGCTCACTGAAACGGTCACAACTTTGGAGACCTCTTCAGTGGGAACATCTGTCGGCAAAACTTCAGGTTCTTCTGTGCTGCTAACCTCGGTTGGTTCTTCAGTGCTGACTTCGGTCGTATCAGTCGAGGGTTGGGCAACAGGCAGGTTACAAGCCAATGCTGCAATCGCTAGAACGGTTACTAAAATAAGAATAGGGTGATTTCTCTTCATGATAGCTCCATATAATTTGATCGGCTCAAATTATATGGAGAGTATGCAAGCCAAACATCCCACAGAAGATGGATGACCTTTGGCTATTTCATTGATGCCCCCAATATCCCATTGTGATTTCCCTCTTATTGATCAAGCCCTGTGGCTCGAAACACCAACCAGTAAAAACAAACTGAAAAGAAGATATAGACGATCGTCACTGCCATAACAGGCAGACTGAAATTCTGAAAGGAATACTTCACCAGCAGCAGCGTGCCTGTAAAGAAGTGGCTAAAGTTTGCCAGCGATACTGGACGGGCATAAATGCCGCCAATGGCGCTGTCTTTTGCCGTCCAGTTCATCATGGCGAAAGCGAAGTAAAACGCACCCAGCATCTGCACCAAAATAGACGCGGAGTTTGTCACCTCCACCCCCTGCATGGACAATACCAGATCGGGCAGGAACATAACAAGAACGCCTGCTGCACCAAGGACAAGACTGCTGAAGGTCATCAGTAATTTTGAGTTCATACCATTTCAAGCCTTTAAACGGGTTTGCGTATTGATGAAAAGATAATAGATCGCCAGCCCTGCACTATAAAGCAGAACCGCCAAATAAACAACAAGATTGACATACCGTTCGGGTTTGACCGTGTTGAGCAAGCCAATGAAAGGAATGATCAGCACCAGATCATACGCGAGAAAACTGAGCAATTGCCCCAGCGCGTTATGCCATTGCGGGCGGAACATGCCATAGAGAAAGTAAAAAGCGTCTCCAAGGAAGATACAGCCAAAGATCACGGATGTATCGGGGTTTAGAGCCCACGGGAAAATGGGAACTTGCAGGATCAGTGCCCCGCCCGCGAGTAAGAGAGAGGCGATGAATATCCAAAATGAGGTGCGGACCAGTTTGGGCATGGGACGCGAATCTTTGAGGGGAATCCTTAAACTCCAAAAAATAGCGATCAAGCTGACAACTGCAGACAGGGCGGAAAGCAAGCCGTATAAGGTCAGGTCGCTGCGCCCTTGAGATACAAGTTTGAAAAAATAGATGGAAGTGGTGATGGCAATAACAAAAATGTTGAGTGCGCCTGCTGGCAATGCACCGAATTCGCCGGTCCAACCGACCCAAAGTGCGGCGGCACTGATGGCGGCCAGAATGGAGCCAACGAATAAAAAGGAATAACGTCCATCTTCCCATGGCCAGGTGGTCACAGCAAAGGGAAGTTGAAAGATGTAACCAAATGCGAATATAAATATGACCAGACCCCCAACGATTGTTATTCCACGAAGAAGTTTCATGTAAGGGTACCTTGTAAATTTATTTTTGGTATTAACCCCTTCTCTTTGATCAGGTGTCACCCCTGTTTATTTCTCGAACGAGTTGACGGGAATTTCTTACCGTCGGTAACAAGAATCGATGATCTGTCCATCTGGCTTGATATAGCCGCACCAGGAAGAATCATGGACCGTATCGATAATGACGACTTGTTGCTCTCCATCGTCTGCTGCCGCCTGATAAATGATCATGAGCCAATCACCGCTGCAGAAGCGATATTCGCCATCTGTGACTGTCGCTTTATCCAATGACCAGGCTGCGCTTGGCGGCAGGGAGGCAAGGCGTGGAGAGGTTGTTAGATATTCCAGAACACTTTTCTGCTCCGATCTCACCAGATCTGGAACCGTGTACAACACGGCACCTGCCCCAAGATGGGATGCTTGAGGATCGGGCAGGCACCCGGACAAAACCAGAGCCGCACATGTAAAGATCACGAGGAGCTGAATTGCTTTTTGGTTCATATGGCACATCCTTTCACAATGAACCTTTCTGCTCTTTCATCATAGCACGGCAGGCTGTGAAATACATCCACCCATGGCGTTTGACCTGCCTTTCATACCACGCCCCGACAGGCACATATCGCCAAAACCATCTCTTTCAAGGCATATTTCGATGCATACATGATCTATCAATACCCTCCAGTACATTTAGGTGATGCGAACTTTCATCAAAATAAGACTTTGGTACTCTATCAGCATTCAGGTGAAATCCATACAATCGCAGCGCAATTAAATTTCAAGTCTTATTCAGGAGAGCGCCATGTCTGCCAGTGAACTTAACAAACCGATTGAAGATATCGTTTATAAGGATCTAAGCCCCGAAGATCAAGATCTCTACAATAAAATTTACGGCATTATGGGTGATAAAGACGGCAATGGGCAGAGCGATTTTATGGATGATGAATATTGCCAAAGCCTGCTCAAAGGGAATTCAGATGGAGTCGTGCTCAGAGGTGTGACCTATAAAAGTTTCGAAGAGATGCCGGAAGATGTGCGCGCAAAAATGCAAGAGGCATTCAACAGTTTATACCCGATGGGAATGCTCGGCTTAGAGGTATGCGAACTTTTGTTGAAGAAGAAAATGTAACTTCGGTACCCGAACGGCTAACCAGTACATTTAGGGGAAGCAAACCCACATCAAAATAAGACTTTGGTACTCTATCAATCTAAATGGATTATCCATACAATCCACCGAAATTAAAATTCAAATCATATTCAGGAGAAATCATGTCTGCCATTGAGTTTAACGGAAAGACCTACAACAGTTACGAAGAGATGCCGCGAACCGAACAAGCGCAATACGACCGGATCCATGGTGCACTTGGAGACGCCAACGGCAATGGAGTTGAAAATTTCATGGAGGATGAATTCTTTCAGTGCATGATGCAAGGCGATGCGAACGGAGTTGTCTTCCGCGGCACGACCTACAAAAGCTTTGCCGAAATGCCGGAAGATATTCGCCCCAAGTTGAAATACGCTTTCAATCAATTGACCAACATGGGAATGATCCACCCCCATGTTCATGGACTGTTGTCGAAATAAGATTGCAATAAAAACAACCCGGATATCAACATCCGGGTTGTTTTTATTTTCAGCTTCTCTTACCTCTTACGAGGGGCAAACGGACAGACTTGATCATTACACTTATCAGGGAGAGACTATGATTCTAAATAGATCAAGTTGCTTTCATTGCGGCGGTTTATACCCGATGAGACGATCAAACCGCTTGAGAATGGCAGACCAAAACACGAGAATGGGAAGCATGATGACTGCAAAGAATCCGATCGTCGCCCACCACCCGATACGGCTTTGAAGTTTCATAACTTCATCATACGTTTCATTCGTCACATCCCGTTTATCCCCCGTGACTTGATTTACACAATAAAGTGTATTCTCCGTGAACCCAATATCGGTGTACACATATCCATCGATTGTCACTGTACCGCCTGTTGTGCTCGTAGACTTTTCAAGGGACAATTCCTCGCCCGCCTTGCAAACAGTCCTGGCAGTGTATGGGAATAGGAACTCATATCTCCCCGCGAGGATTCCATTGGCAACGATCACCAATCCACAGAACATACTTACAGCAAACACGATCACAGCGACTATAAATTTCATGACAGACACCTGAGTTTCCAAGGATATAACGCAAATTATAAGAACTCTTGCAAGCTTTCCCTACCCCCCATTCTGGTGGAAGAGGGCTGAGCGGACATGCC
>VFQT010003300.1_pt1 | contig 14945 bp, 27 predicted proteins | sample 3512381 | NCBI WGS metagenome assembly VFQT01 (sample SAMN10412376, study PRJNA504923) | tailings metagenome | isolation source: Relicate 2 Philex TSF3 active mining site | place: Philippines: Tuba, Benguet | collected 2017-08-29 | reverse complement strand
GATGAATGCCAACATGGAATTCGTCCCATACCAGAAGTACACCATGGAGACTCGATCGAAGAATCAGTCGCAAGGCACTAGCCCTGCTAAGAAGTCTTCAGGGAAGAAGAAGCAAACAGGCCCAATCAATGAGGAGCCAGGCCAGGGGTACAATCCTCTTTCCGAAGGGGTTTACCAAGAACTTATCAAGCTTGCAAGGCTAGTCCCACCTCGTGAATCGCAGCCTCGCAGCACGCAATATTACCCACCAGTGTCACCTCAGATTGGTCCTAATCCTGAGGAAGGTGGCACGCCATATTCCGGCATGTTCATGGAGCCAGTGGTTTATTTTAACCCTGGCACTCCTGGACCTGTAGGTGGTGTGGGCATGTCGCAGGACCTTGTTAGACAGCTGCCGAATTATTCGGATCAAGAAAAGCAGTTCATTCTGGACTCAATGAAATCAGCGGCTCAAAACCGTCAGTTACTTGACAAGAACCAGTATGGACCTGAAGCGTACACTTTGTTCGCTCCGAATTTCATTGCGCAGCCAGCTAATGAAGGCGATCCTACTGCTGATGCCCGATATGCAAAGTACCCATCATCACTTGTAGGCATGGCAAACTATGCCAATATGGTGCCCGACTACATCTACGATGCTCGTCGTGGCTATGGCCCTACGATTGACGATGGCACAAACCCATTCTTCCGTGGCAACAAGTAATGGCAAAACGCAAGCAACAAGAAGAGCCTCAAGGTCCCGGGATCTCGGGGCTCTTTAACGTCCCTCCGACGTAATTCTTGCCGGGCACAATCGTCGATGTAGGGGCGGTAGCTATTGACTACCCTACGATGCGTGCTGAGCCGTGGAACCAAACGGCCGCGCCTATCCCTACCCCATCGAGCCCGCAGGGCGAGATCTTCGCCGCCCCGCCAGGGGCGGACGCGCCGCAATTTGCGACCGGCCAACAGTGGAAAGACCTCTACGACCTGATGGCGACAGAGACGGACGTATACCGACAGTACCTCCAAGACACTCACGAACTTGCTGATACCTACTTCCCGCCTATCATTGCTACCAACCAAATGGATCCACGTGTCGGCGGCAATGCGTCTGGATGGTTTGATCCTAAAGTAGACAGTGTCTTCATCCCTCTGAGGGAAGGTGGGTACGAAGGTGGCGACTACTACGATGTAGGCCCTACTGTGCGCACGCTCCCTTCCGGGGCTACGCAACAATTCGTGCCTGTCATCACCAGCGCTCGCAACCCGAAGATGTCTATCCGAATGGACATGTCCCCAATCCCACACGAGATCGGGCACTACTACGACCGGACTGGGGCTCCTGCTCCTGATGTCGACCAAATGAGCTGGTCATACTACAACCAACCCGGGCCAACGCCATGGGATTACGTCCTTCGTAACCTTTCAGGCGTAGTTCGTCCCGGCCAAGCAGCAGGCAAGGGCCAGTCCTGGTTTATGGGTGGTGGCGCTCCCCCTACACGGACAGATGTCCCTGCAGAGATGTTCGCTGACTACTTCCGTAAGGCACTGCAAGCGGGGGTAGGTTTGGATATAAACCGCTTGTATGACGCTCACCCAGTCTCGATTCAAACAGAAGGGCCTGTTCGCAAGCCTGAACGTTTGACGCCAGAGCAATCAGCCAGCCGTCAGCGTGAGATCAACGCTGCGTATGAGTCTGCAGGGAATGAGGCAGATATCCTGAATCAGGCTGCACGCAAAATGCCTAACGCTAAGCGTACTGAAAGCTGGCCATATGTGTTTGATGCTGTGGCAAACCTATCCAAGAATGCCCCTTCACCTGAAGCTCAGCAAGCCATGCAGCCAGCTTTGACAGAAGAAGCAAAGCAATTCCTCTACTGGCTCTTCACCCGTGGGTATACTCCACGGTAATACGACAATACAGAACGCCGGAATTAGCCCCTCTGCTCACGCTCAGGGGCTTTTTCCTTTATGACCCATACCCAAGGTCGTCTTCACCCTCTTCAGGGCTGTCATCGCCCTCTGGCTTGGTGATGTCGTGCATCTCTTGGTTCAGGTAGGACTCGGCAATCTTCGTTAGCAGGGCCTGGTCAATCAGGTTCGAGCTGCAGAGAGAGTACCCCATTCGCTTGTCGCTGATTTGGTAAGTCACCAATAGGAATCCTGTGGCCTTGCTCAGTGCCGTGATTGCGTGGTCGAGCGCTTCGTCTGATGTAGATTCCATTTCCTCTCCTGTTTGTACGAAGATAACCATCACAATCTAGCAAAGCCTTGGGCACAGTAGGATTGAGAGGGGGCACTGTAGCCAACTGTCAAGGATTCCTTTACAGTTCAACCTGTAAGCAACTCTTACATGTTCCTTTGCTAATTCCTTTGCTAATCCTTTGCTAACCCTTTGCTAATTGAAGGCTGCCTTAAGTATAGCTGTGAGCCGTTGCCATGCATAACGCTGCCTGCAATATGGTATCGGAGCGCAAGCGTTCCACGGTAAAGGGCCATTTTGAAAAACCGGAAATTTGATGGGCGTGACTAGCCATACAACTGACCGACCCCCCGTGTGAGGTACACCCCCACCCCCGTTCTGTGTTGTAACACGCACCCGTTGTTACGGTGTCCGCTGAAAAGTAACCACCAAAACCCCATAGTTGTAGGGGTCACCAAGCCCCAAGACGACCAACAAATGCAAGGGTTGAACCATGACAAGCACACAAGAAGCGCGCACAGTATCCACACCCCTAAGCGATACCGACAAGGCAGAACAAGTCGCGCGGGTTCGCGCAAAGCTAAACGAGCGACGCGCCGACGTCGTACGATTGACGGCGGAACGTAACGCGCTCTATTCAGCCGTGCCCGAATCCCTACGGCATACAATTACGGCAGCCCTCGCGCTGTATGCCGAGCAAATTCAAGAAGCGACCGAATCCGTAGAGCGGTATCAATATACGCTTTCCCGTCTATTGTCCGACTATGCTACGCAAGAGGAAGCTACGCACACGCTCGGCGCTCTGGTCGAATCATTGACCCGCTCCGATTGCGCGCGATTCAAGAAGGGCGGAGACTTGCACAATCTTAGGGGCTATCGTCTGATTCTTGACGTCGACGCAAAAGGGCGAGCCGTCGAATACCGCGTAGTTCGTACGCGTCAACCCTTAGGGGCGGAGAGTCTCGACGCGTAACAGCGTCCGTAGTTCCGTCCATGGTGGTATGGTAGGGTTCGATTCCCTACACGGAACCAAACAAACAACACAGCACACGTTCGCCGTTGCTTCTCGCCCCTGTGGTGCGTCGCGATCGGTCAACGTGAGGGAACAGATAACGCGTTAACGCGTAGTGTGTACTTTGACAATCCGAGCGGACAGAATGCACGGCATAGAGTTACGGCATTCTGTCCCATACGCTACGGAGAAACCGGAGAAACCGAATAAGCCGTAGCGTAGCTATCTACGTTCTCCCGTGTTCGTTTAGCGTCCGACGTATTGCGGCGTGTTCCGTTCTTTGTCTTCACGGCAAACAACGAGCGTGCGACGTAAGACGGAAGACACAACAAGCGGACGACGGACGAACGTAGATAGGTGGCGATACTTGACATTCTCTATTTGCGCGACAAGCAAAAATGCCAGGGTAAATCCACAGAAACGGCAAGGGCAAAATGCACGGTTCGACTCCGTGCCCGTTTCCAAATTCGGCAATATCTTTTTTCGGTGCGCCGAACACCGACAACTATTCTTTGTAGGAGTTCATCATGGAAAAGTACAACGGCTGGACAAATCGCGAAACGTGGCTCGTTCCTTTGTGGTTTGAAGGCGGGCTCGATCATGTTGTGGAAGATATCTCCGCTGATTCGCGGGAAGAATGGATTCGTTCTGCGTCGGAATCGCTCGAAGAATACTTCGCAGAATACGCCTCTGACTTTTTGGGTGCGCACGAAACAGGACTTATGGCGGATCTTTTGAACGGTGCCGTGGCGCGCATCAATTGGTACGAAATCGCGGAACATATGGCAGACGAATTTTACACAGAAACAGAAGAGGAGAACGACAATGCGTAAGTACACATATTATCAGGACCCGGGGCACGGTTGGTTACGTGTTCCTTTTAAAGATCTCGTAACGATGGATCTCGTGGATAAGATCTCTGCGTATTCCTACATTTCCACTAGTGGCAAATGGGCGTACCTCGAGGAAGACCGAGACATGTTCATCTTTTTGAATACGCTATGGAATGCGCATGTACCAAAAGAACAAGTCTCAATTGTAGACAAGTACACAGACCGTTATTCGCGAATCAGGAGTTACCCTGGCTTCAATCGTTGGAGTGCAGAATCTTTCCCGATGGAACGACCAATTGAATATTTCGGAACAGGAGCCTAAGATGAATCCCAACATAGAACTTTGGATTAGCGACGAAACGCAAGTTGTCTATGCTTCTTGTAAGGATCCAATGGATCTACAAGCTCGAGCTATTTGCAAGCAGATTAATGAAGAACCGCATTCCTACATGGATGCAATCTACGTTTTGAAAGACAATGGATATATCGACTAACACAAACACAAGGGGAAACACATGAAACTTCTCACAGCACCAACAGCACAAGCTAAAATGGCAAAGAGTGCCAAGGATGGACAGTACCTTCCGTACATCCTGCATTTGGCTCCGTCTACATTGTCGGGATACAACACGTGTCCCATGGCAACAGCAGGATGCGCAGCTGCGTGTTTGAACACAGCTGGCATGGGTGTTTTCGACAACGTGCAAAAAGCACGCATAGAAAAGACCAAGTTCTTCTACGAGAATCGCCAAGCATTCTTTGACCAACTTGTCAAAGAGATTGCCAGCGCAGAACGTAAAGCGATCCGCGAAGGTAAACAGTTGACGATGCGTCTTAATGGTACGTCCGATATTCAATGGGAATTGTACAAAGTTCAGGACGGCAAGACTGTCTTCGAGCTATTCCCTAACGTCACGTTTTACGACTATACGAAAATCTCCAAACGGAATCCGAATCCGTTTCCTAACTATCATTTGACGTTCTCAGCTGCGGACGGTAACGACGACCACGTAGAGTTGGCTATCAGCAAGGGCATGAATGTGTCCGTAGTATTTCGTGGCGACAATCTCCCGCGCAATTGGAGTAAGCGCAAAGTAATTGACGGAGACGTTGACGATCTCCGTTTCCGTGATCCACGTGGCGTGATCGTAGGATTGCGCGCTAAGGGCAAGGCAAAGAAAGACACGACAGGTTTTGTCAAGGATTGATTACACACAATAACACAAGGGGAATACAATGGAACGTTTCAAGTTTTCGATCTTGATGAAAGTTACTTCTTGGGAACGTCATCATTACGACATCGAAGCGCAGACAATTGAAGAGGCGCGCAAGCTGGCGGAAGAATGTTTCTTCCTGTCCAATGGGTCAGAGCTCGCAGGAGATTGCGAGTTCATAGAATCAGAAACAGATTGGTGCACGTCGTCAGAACCTATCGGTCCGTACTATCTGTATTCCGAAGATGACAATGGCGAACATTTGATTGCGGAAATCGACAGCGATTCGGACACAATCTCAATCATGATTACAGAAGGGGAAGACAATGGATAACGTCCTGCCTAAGGATACGTATGTACGTATCATGGAATACGTAATGGGTCTTTACTTGGTCAATGCTCCACAAACTTATGACGGACAAATGTTTGTGCTCGAGGAGATGCGCGATGGCAAGTTTGTTACTCCTGCTATTTACAATAGCAGTGAAGTACCAGAAGAGATCCTTCAAACATTCAAGAGATACGAATCGTATTGGTCATGGGAACCATTCGAAGACTACCCAGAAGAATGGGTAGCTCAGCAGATCGACAACACGTATAAGAGTCTCGTCAGTTTGATTCACGGAATTGTAAAGGCACAAACACAAGGGGAAGACAATGCAAGAGTTTAAGTTCATGTTGGTACGTGCCGTGCGCACGTATGAGTTCGAGGAATACTACATGTTTGCTGACTCACAAGAGGAGGCAGAAGCCATAGCGCGCGAGTCATACATCGCGAATCGCGGAGATCTCAATGAAGATGATCGATTCTCTTCGCTCGAGAGCCATATCTCACACGACAACGTTGTGTACCTAGCCGAGTTTGATTCGGAACTACACATTTGTTGCGACGGCGATGTCGAGATTGCGAATCAGGACGATATCCAACAACGGTATCCCGATGAATACCGTACTATGCAGGAACAGGAACAGATTATCAACACACTCATGTACAAGGGGGAGCGACATGCCTAAGCACTATTTCAGTCGCATCAACAAGACAGTTGTTTGGGAAGAGGAGATATACACGGTCGATGCGGACACTAAAGAAGACGCGGAAGCTATTGCACGAGAGCTATTCAACGAGTACGATGGCGTTCTGACGGATGCGCAAGAGAACGACAATCGTATTGAGCTTGTAGTCAATCGCCACGACCCAAACATGCAGCACTTACCAGTGTGGGCAGGATATTGCGCTCTGTTATTCCAGAACAGAGTCCTTTCAGTGATCGACAAACAATTTGACATCGAGATTGATCCACCATTTGAAGCAGAGGGGTAACATGTACACCGACAAGAGATACGACCGCGAGCAAATAGACAAGCTGGTTTCTCAGCTGTCGCAAAAGCGCTCGGTGAAACTGTGCGCTAACTACATCGCCACTTCAGATTGGGACATCGAGACGATCATCAACACATTGCAAGAAGACATAGAGTCTTTCGACGATGCGCTGATCTCTCTCGGCAACATGTATTCGCGGATGTTCATCGAGACGCTGAAGTTCGCCATCGAGTATGACCATGCACACCATGGCGTAGATTGGGAAGGCTTGGACTCGCTAGTCTCAGACCCTACACTCGGCGCTACGCCTCGGACAATCCTCGAGGCAGCTGTCGGATTCACGCCAGAGCGCAGGACAAAGAGCCTCGGCAAAGACTACGACAAGCTTGGTCGTACACTGCAGGATCTGTCAGAGTTCACCAGCGATCTCGAGTACCAGCATCAGCTCCGTAGCGTACGCATTGTGCCAGATGGCAAGAACGAAGCGTATGCTGTGGCTTCCAATGGGTATATCTTGGGCGCTGTGCGCATGCGTACAAACAGACCAGACATCATAGCCCGCGAGGAACATGGTAGCTGGCAGATTGCCAAGAATGAATTTGATGGCTACAAGATCTTCGACGATGGCAAGATCATCGCATCCGATACGGAGAATTCTTACCGTGCATTCACTCAGCAACTGCTGGCGACCATCCCACCAGGCATCCATCGTACGTACTTCGGTAGTACACATGAAGACGCGTGGGTCGACGACGAGTTCTTCTCGATCGACGAGCTAGATCTCGAGCGCCTGCTGGCACTGTGCCACTACCTCGAGCTGTTCGTACGCCATCAGAAGCGCATGGCCGTGATCTACGACTGCTTTGATCAGCCACCAAAGGTGATGATTGAGTTGGCTTCACGTCTGCTCTACGATACTCCGTTCTCATCTTACGTCACCGATTTTGAATACCGTCCGATCTTCTGCGTCGACTCAGGGCGTAGCCGTGGCGTATACAACGTGGATCTGATCACGCAATGCCTGCGCCTCTTCCATGCAGCTGGCATCAAGAAGGTCAAGCTTACGTCAGAAACGACGGACAAACAGCACGGATTGGTCACAGCTACGTCATGGCGCAGACCTCTCGTGTTCACTCCTGCTACGTCAGAGCTCGAGCGTCTCAGCAATGCGGAGATGAACAACCCTACCTACGTCATGACAATGGCTATGCCTATCTCCGCTACACAGTACGAAGACTACGCAGATTTTACTACACTCATCTAAGAGGATCCCATGTTTGCTGTAACGTTCGACATGTACACCACGATCAACGACGAGACCAGCCTCACACGGCACAAGGTATACGTCGGATCACGGCAGGATGTGCGCAAGATTTTCCTGCGCGATGGTTTGTTTGTCACCGAAACCGATGGTACTTTGCGACGCATCTCGGTGGTCAACTCTAAGGCTATCTACCCTATGGATTCAGGTAGAGATCACACCTTCCCGCTCGGCATGTACGACGACCGCGATGTCTCCAAGTTCCTTAAGACATTGGACGAGTAGCCATGAAGCTACCAGTCGTTACCAAAGATGGCACTACGTTCTCTGTGCGTGTTATCGCACGAGGTAAATCGGAGTTCTTCATCAGGCTAACAGTCGACGGCTATGCTGTCGGCGCTGTGATGCCTATACCAAACGGCATGGTACCAAACGAGAGAGCGCTCGGATCATTACGGCAAGCTTGGGAGAAACAAGAACGCAAGCTGAAACTATCTGGCATCAACACAACGTTGGTGCTACTTGACGACTAACCTTTATTCACATTTGGAAGAGGGTCAATAAGTTTCTAACCCCCGAAGAACTCTTCGTGCTGCAAGTTGGCTGACGGTCTCAGCTGTGGTTCGACTCCACGGAGCCAGCAACGTGATGGGTGTTCCATCACATACATACAAACCATTTGGAGGAGTTGTTATGAAGAAGGCTATTGTCTTCTTGGCCGTGCTGTTCTTTAGCACGTATGCCCATGCACAGAATGCCGAGAACGTCGTCGGCACATACCTTAGCCCGAGCTGTGATTCAGTCGAGCTCTATGTACCGATCGGCGCTACTAAAGGGACGGCACAGTACCTGCTCAGCCAGACTACGCTCAAGCAGTCTGGTGATGCGTCGCCCACGTCAGACACCTATATGAGCGACGATGCCAAGCTCATCGTGATCCTCAGCTATACAGGCAACAAGGTCACCACAGTGTTCATGTTCGTTGCATACGACAAGAAGTACGAAGCGATCCGCGCTAAGAACGCAGTCAACGCTGGCCTTGAGCAGGCACATGGCGAGATCAACTCTAAGACAGAGCACTACCATCAGGTCTGTGACCACGGCACATATGTGCGCCGTGCCACTGTGGCCGAGCTGTCGAAGGGCAAGAACTATCTTAGCCTTGCAATCATCAAAATAAACTGAGGTGATGCCATGAACTACAACGTAGAGATCTCCCTTACTTGCATGAAGGAGTTCATTGTCAATGCTGGGAGCAAAGAGGAAGCAATCGAGATCGCACACGAGTTGATCTACGAGTCGCTAAAGGACAACGACTTCGATGTCGATGCAGCAGCTTGGGAAATTCAAGAATCAATACCATAGGGAGGCAACATGAAACAACTTGAGGGCAGGCTACCAATGACCACGCTAACTCAAGAGCCAGCATTCCCAGTCAACGGTGCCACCAGCTGGTACCCCGGCATGACACTGCGAGATTACTTTGCAGCGCAGGCAATGCTACGTTACTATTGGGGCGGGCATCCTGAGATCAACCTACAGAGATCACAAGAATGCTATGAAATCGCAGACGCAATGATGGAAGCACGCAAACAAGGAGGCAAAGATGGAGCAGACATTTGAAGAGATGACCAAAGAACGGATCCCGTTCGTCTACATCGTGGCGACTCGCCCATATGTGGAGGTGCACGTCAGTAAGAATGGCTACCGTGCACGCAAGACATTCCCCTACAAGCTCTACCCTACCAAGGAGGCCGCGCTCAAGGCGGCACTCGAGTACAAGGATGAGCACCTTGCTATGGCACTCAAGTACAGTCGGACTGTACCGATACCAGGCAACGTAGCGTGGAAGAGCCTGTCGACTAAGCCTAAGCCTAGGCCTACGTCACAGTTCCTGCTGTGGACTAGCAAGAAAGAGGACGAGTGATGAGAGATCTGTGGATTACAGACCGCCAGCCTACCAAGGAAGAGGGCAACATGCACGGCGAGGTGATCGTCTGCATCGAGGGATTCGACCGAGCCTTCGCCTGCCAGTGGGACAGCTCATACCTCAGAGCCACAAGCTTTGTGGCGTGGATGCCCTTCCCTCCCTTATATTGCAGGGATGAAGAGCGAGCAGGAAAATAACGCAGAGGATAGGATCCTCTTGAGTGTAGCGCACTACGACGAGGTGGTGCGCTACAACTCTACTAACAGTGTAAAGACAATCATGGAGGACATGGGGTTGAAGAAGTTTGCTACGATCCGTTTCTGGCCAATGCCTGTAGATCTGACAAAGCTATTTGGCATCAGTAAAACATCATGCCTATGGCTGTTTCACAACAGTGGCGAGATCACGAAGCTGCATGAGCCATGGCTTTATGCTGGTATGCTAGCCAAGATCGATCTAACACAGCGTACATTCAGGGGCTGGGCTATTGTCGACGATACCGAGCCACGCTACTACATTACCGAGCACGGGCAAGGCAAGAACAAGCACTACGCTGTGCGTGATGGCGAGCAACACCGAGTAGTTGCCAGCTACATTGTCAACGAAGAGTATGCAAAACATCTGCGCGACTATTGCGAGCAGCACCCACACAATTTCGAGGAGGAAGAATGACATCGTGTAAACAATGCAGGCACCACCTGTTTGACCCACACCTTATGATGTACGCCGAGTGTGCACGCAAGGTGGTCTGGAAGACAGACCCTAAGACAGGCGAAGAGATCAAGGTGAAGTCACGACTGTGCTCCACTGAACGCCGAGCCACACACTACCTATGCTGTGGTCCATCGGCACGCTACTATGAGCCACGCCCTAAGCTTTGGGAGCGGATCAAAGCGCTCTTCGCACAGTACTGGAAGCTACTACTTAACGGCGCTTAAGGACGACAGCGCCTCGTAGTACCACGACGCTTCGATAGTCTCACCATGCTGAGCCCGGCATTTCAAGCGCTCCTCTTGCAGGGCGTACCAAGTGTCGGGCTTTACTCTTACGACTGCTCCGGTTGGGAGCTTGACTTTGGCGTAGCCTGCGGGGTTGACGGAGACTTCAATTTTCTGTAGCGTTCGGTTTTTAGCTGCTGCCATGTCATTTCCTCGAGCCCAGCGACGAGCTCTTCATCGTCTGTCCTGCCCAGAGTTGCCAGCTTTGCATGGTAGCTTTCATGGATGTAGGCTTTGTAGCGTGTAGCTTCAGGCACTGGGCGCCCGTACACAAACAGAGCGATGGTGATGATGTGTTTGTCGGCGTCACATATACCGAAGCATTCGACACCGTCCTCAGCCACGATTGACTTGACGAGCTTTACCCGCCAGGTGTTGCCACCTAGACGGAACGATGTTGGTACTTCGTACTTCACCGCACGACACCATTGATTATGCTGTGAAGATGGACTGCAAATGTACCATCTGGCTCGACATCTACAAGCGCAAATCCTGTAGTCCACTCATTTGTCACTGCGTAGAACGGCGTCTTATCACAGAGACAGCCTGTCACCCAGGCACCGATGTAGTCTCCCCGCAAGCGAGGCTTCATCAGTTCCTGCTGACGATGGAGGTGGCCAACAAGTACATTGTCCAGCGCCTTAACAATCATCGCACGTGTAGCGTTCACTCCAGAGGCACGCATCTCGTGGCCGTGGAAGATACGCAGCTTGCCAAGGTCTATGCCTCGGCGCTTGTCTACCCAGATGATGTCGTGCTTGTCAAGCTCGAGCTGTTCACGCATCGTGCTACCACGTACCTTGTCTCCCGCTAGCTGCGCTGGGAGAAAGCGGTTGTAGCGCTCTTCGTGATTGCCTTCTTGGTAAACGATCTTCACATCCTTGCCGAAGTAGTCACGGATCTGGCCGAGGATGATGCGTCCTTCCTCGAGCTCATCGCCGAACGTGATCTTGCGGAGCTTGTCCTTGTCGTGATCACTGATCTCATACAGATCCATGAAGTCGCCATTAATGACAAGCGTGTCGATGCCCTGCTTCTTCAGGAAGATCAGTGCTGCCTCGAGCGCCTGCTTGTCATGGCTCGGTACATGGATGTCCGAGATGACGCCGACCTTGCGGCCTTCTAGAATGTACGGTGGCTCCATCTCTTTGAAGCCCCACCCAATGTTCAGCTCAGGCTGCGCTGGCTCGGGTGCTGGTACAAGGTCGAGGCCCTTCTTCTCGGGCTTGACTGTAGGGCTTGGCTTCTGGCCGGTCGCTTCGACCATGCGCTTAGCCATTCGTTCGAGCCGGTAATTGCGTAAGAATTCCAGCTCTTCTGCAGATAGACGGACCTGTTTCCCGGGCATAGCTACTCCTCAATTCGCGGCAATGTAGCAAGGAAAGCTTGCACAATTCGTATTACGAATGCTATATTGCCATGCCCCTTAGCACAATGTTCCCCTTGTGTCTGGCTAAAAGGGCCCTAGCTGTATCAGTTAGGGCCCTTTAGCTTTACCACTTGACCTTGTCTGCCCAGAATGCAGCGGACATCTTGCCCTTGGCAATGTCCTTAGCATGGCGGGCTTTGAAAGACTCGCGACGCTTACGGTACGACGCGCTCTCGCCTGCCTTCTTAGGCGAGCCCGAAACACCTTGCTGCCCGAAGCGGATCAGCTTGGTCTTGGCGCCCTCCTTAGCCACCACTACGTGTGACTTCTTCGGGTGAGATGGTGTAGCCTTAGGCTTGTTGTAGCCCGACACGCCTGCGCGCTCGAGCTTTGGGTCTTTCTTCTTGGCCATGTTACTTACCCTTCTTCGAGCCTGACTTCTTCTTGGAGGCGTACTTCGACAGCTCCTTCTCGGTCATGCTCTTGGCAAGTTTCTTGATTGCGGGAGGCGCGTTCTTTGCAGTGCCGCGCTTGACCCCGAGTGCGAAGCCCATAAGCTTACGCTGTGATTCTGACTTAGCTGGCATAGGTCACCTTAGTAACCCTTCTTGCCACCCTTTTTGCCACCCTTCTTCTTCATGGCAAACTCCTGGATGATATGAATGAACTGTGGATTGGGCGAATATAATGCCTAATTTGACAGGCAACTCCTATTTCGTGTGACCCTACAGTTCGGTAAATTACCAGCACTGGGCAGCTCCTGCGCGCTCCTCCAAATGAACGGGCAAGCAAACCCTTAGTGTAGGAGCTCCCAGTGCCTTATTCCGAACGAAAGGAACCACGATGATACCATTCAAAACCCGAATCAAAAGCGGTGTTGTACAGCGCCTCGAGGTCATCGAGTCTCTGTCCTTCCAAGGGCAAGAGCTGACACCCGGCGCAGCGACCGACGAGAAGACTAAGGTCTCCTCGAACGACACCACCGCGGGCTACCTTAACGGCAAGCTCGTCGCTGGCAGCGGCATTGTCTTGACTGAGAATAACAACGGTGGCAACGAGACGCTTACGATCTCAGCCAATGCCGTCGACCTTGATGTCAAGGTATCTGTCAGCGCTAACGATACAACGGCAGGTTACCTCAATGGCAAGCTCGTTGCTGGCACTGGCATCACGTTCACCGAGGACAATAACGGTGGCGACGAGACGCTTACTGTCACGCTCGGATCGCACACTCATGCAGCGAGCGACATTACGAGCGGTCTTATCGCTACCGCACGTCTCGCCACTGGCACGGCCAACAGCACTACGTATCTGCGTGGTGATCAAACATGGGCGACGCTAGCTACTGGCGTTACTGGCTTTACGCCATCGCAGAACACAGCGTCACCTAACAACACAGTGAACGCGTCGCGCTTGCTGGTGGATGCGGCTACAACTAATGCTGATATCGTGCTGCAGCCGAAGGGAACAGGCGCTGTCCTGGCTCAACTCCCTGATAGTACGGCTACTGGTGGAGATAAGCGAGGGGCAAATGCTGTTGACTTGCAGACAGCCCGACCAGCTTCGACTCGAGTCGCAAGTGGCGCTTTCTCTGTCATCTGTGGTGGCGAAGGTAACATTGCTAACAGTTCCCACGCTGTGGCTGTTGGCGGACAAACATCACAGGCCACTGGCCAAGCCTCATTCGTAGGCGGAGGTCTAAGTAATGCTGCCGCAGGTTACGCTTCAGTCGTAGTTGGGGGCGCAAGCAATAATGCAAACGCTCAATACACCGTAATCTCTGGCGGGAATTTCCATACTATTTCCGGCGCCTTCTCTGGTGTTGCGAGTGGGTACTACAACCGCGTCTTATCTGATTACTCAGCTATCTTGGGTGGCAATAACAATGAAATCAGCTTCGGGTCAAGCTACAATGCTATCATAAATGGGTCTGGTAACTACAGCGCCTCAGGTTCATATGTGACTATCATCGGCCGCGATAATAGGAACGAAGGCTATAACTCAGATGCCCTGCTAGTTGGCCGCTACACAGAAAGCAAGAACTGGGCTGCCGCGCATCAAGTCTACTCAGCATCGCGTTTCGCAGCCAATGGTGACTGTCAACGCATGGAATTCATGTTGTCGCGCGGGACAATAAATAATACCGCGACAGAACTTACCCTCGACGGGGCCACACCATTCTCTACGGGTGCTGGCATATTCACGAACCGTCTTTATCTTGGCGGCGGTGGGAGTTCTGCCGTGTACGCATTCGATGGCGTTGTTATGGCCAAGCTAGTGGGTGGGTCATCAGCTAAGGCTTGGCGTATCACAGGTGGCATCCGCTTACACAGTGGCACACTGACACTTATTAGTTCCAGCACCACTGAACTGTTCAGCACTGGTTCTGCTTGGTCTATCGCGGCAGCTGCAGATACAACTAACACTGCTCTGCTTATCAACGTAACGGGCGGGGCTTCCGAAACTATTCGCTGGAATGCTCACTTGCACATTCTCAAAGTCGCAGGATAACCAATAAAGGAATAACCATGAACCTCCAAACACCAATTCAACCTGTCGAGACTAGCAAGCCAGCTACAGTAGCCCTTTGCCAGTTCGTTATCGTCAACTTTGGCGAGGGCGATCAGTACGCCCACTGCCGGATTCTTCTCAATGATGAAGACGGAAGTACAGTCGCCTCCCACCAAGTCAACTTCACAGCTGAAGAGCTGGCTGGCTGGGGGACAGACGATACCTTCGTCATCAACCTCGCTCTCGACAAGCTTGGCATCGCACATCAGAACGCCGCGCTTGTACAGCAGTAAAAGGTAAAGTAACTTTGC
>VFQT010003297.1_pt1 | contig 14953 bp, 12 predicted proteins | sample 3512381 | NCBI WGS metagenome assembly VFQT01 (sample SAMN10412376, study PRJNA504923) | tailings metagenome | isolation source: Relicate 2 Philex TSF3 active mining site | place: Philippines: Tuba, Benguet | collected 2017-08-29 | reverse complement strand
ATAGACATTTGTCATGCAGCGAATAGACAGGCATGCACTTCACCTAGGCTAAAGCGATCAGGCGAGACGCTTTCATGCGCGATGCCAGTAGCTTACCCTTGCGCGCACGCTTGCCGATATGGTGGGCCAGATCAGCACCGGATAGATTAGTTTCTTGTGCCTTGCCACTACGCTGACCGGTACCGATCACGCGTACACCTTTTTGGGAAATCGGTTCGGCTGCCAGAAGTCGTTCTTTGTCATCCAATTCCATCAGCGTCACACCACGCCCACCAGCGGATTGTTGTTTGATATCAGTAAGCCCGAATACCAATAATCGTCCGCGTTCAGAGAGGCAGGCAACTGCGCCGGCATTGGCAGCAATCACGCGCGGCATCAGCGGCTCATCACCCTCATCCATGGTCATGAAAGATTTACCGCCTTTTTGTCGCGATACCATATCGCCCGCTTTGGCAGAAAATCCGTAAGCAGCTGTTGAAGACAGCAACAGCGGCGTATTGGCAGCACCCGCAAAATAATGCAGTAGGCGTGTGCCAGGTTCAAGCTCAACCAGAGTAGTTACAGGCACACCATCACCCCGTGCCCCCGGCAACTGTGCGACGGCGACGGAGTACACCCTGCCATTTGAACCAAACGCCAGCAGCGTATCGACTGTGCGACACTCAAAAGCCGCATACATGGCATCGCCCGACTTGAAGCCGAATTGCTGCGCATCGTGGCCATGACCCTGGCGTGAGCGTACCCAACCTTTTTGCGAGATCACGACCGTAACCGGCTCATCGATCAGCTTTTGCTCGGCGACTGCGCGCTCGGCTTCTTCAATCAAGGTGCGCCGTGCATCACCATACTGTTTCGCGTCGCCCTCAATTTCTTTGACCAGCAGCTTTTTCATGGAAGCCGGCTGGTCGAGCAGGTCTTTCAAGATGACACGTTCTTTGCGCAGCTCGGCTAACTCTTGCTGAATTTTTATGGCCTCGAGCCTTGCCAGCTGACGCAAGCGAATTTCAAGAATATCCTCAGCCTGTCGATCCGACAGCTTGAAGGCTTTCATCAGCGCCGGCTTGGGCTCATCGGATTCACGAATAATCTTGATAACCTTGTCGATATTCAGCAGAACAGCTTCGCGGCCTTCAAGGATGTGAATACGGTCATCTACCTTACCCAGACGGTACTGGGTACGGCGGGTGACGGTATCGAACCTGAAACCTATCCATTCACGCAGAATATCGCCCAGGCCTTTTTGTCGCGGGCGACCATCGGCACCAATCATCACCAGATTAATAGCCGCATTATTCTCGAGCGAGGTATGCGCCAGCAGCAGATTGCTGAATTCTTCCTGATCCTGATTTTTTGATTTCGGCTCAAACACCAAGCGCACCGGTGCCTCACGCCCGGACTCATCGCGAACCGTATCCAATACGCCGAGAATTATTTGCTTGGTCGCGAGTTGCTCCGGGGTGAGGCTCTTCTTGCCAAGTTTTACCTTGGGGTTGGTCAGCTCTTCGATTTCTTCCAGAATTTTTTGCGCGGATGTGCCCGGTGGCAGCTCGGTGACAACCAGTTGCCATTGGCCGCGTGCGAGATCTTCAATCTTCCAGCGCGCACGCACTTTGACACTGCCACGGCCCGCTTGATAAATCTCGCTGATCTGCGCCGCTGGCGTGATGATCTGACCGCCACCCGGAAAATCCGGCCCTGGTATCAGCGCCATAAGCGCTTCATGCGGCAGCTTGGGATTTTTAATAAGTGCGACTGCGGCCTCAGCCACTTCGCTCAGATTATGTGAAGGGATTTCCGTTGCAAGACCAACCGCGATACCTGAGGCGCCGTTAAGGAGTGCAAAGGGTAGACGCGCAGGTAATAATTTAGGCTCTTCGCTCGAGCCGTCATAGTTGGGCACGAAATCTACTGTGCCCATATCGATTTCATCGAGCAGTAGCTTGGAGATAGGTGTCAGCCGCGCTTCGGTATAGCGCATTGCTGCTGCCCCATCACCATCGCGCGAGCCAAAATTGCCATGCCCATCAACCAGCGGGTAGCGCAGCGCAAAACTTTGCGCCATACGCACCATGGCGTCATACACCGATTGGTCGCCATGCGGATGCAGCTTACCCAAAACATCACCAACGACCGCTGCAGATTTACGTGGTTTGGCAGCTGGATCGAGCCGCAGCTGATCCATGGCGTAAAGAATACGGCGCTGTACCGGCTTTTGACCGTCGCAGACATCCGGAAGTGCACGGCCTTTGACGACCGAGATCGCGTAATCGAGATAAGCGCGCTCGGCAAACGTGGCAAGCGTGAGCGATTCACCACTGTCGTCGGTGGCGGATTCGAATAGATTGGTTTGGTCAGTCATTTTTACGCCTTAGATATCAGCCTCGACTTCATTGCCATGCTCTTCCAGCCATGCTCGGCGAGCGGCCGCTTCGCCTTTACCCATCAGCATCGTAAAGCGCTGCTCAGAGGCTTTCATGTCGAGCTCACCCAAAGCAACTGGTAGCAGGCGACGCGTATCCGGGTTCATGGTCGTTTCCCAGAGCTGGTCTGCGCTCATCTCACCCAAGCCCTTGAAGCGGGCAATATTCCACGCACCGTCTTTCACACCATCTTTACGCAGCTTGTCTTCAATCGCCTCAAGCTCGCCATCATCAAGCGCATAAATTTTTTGTGCTGGCTTCTTACCGCGCGCAGGTGCATCAACCCGATACAGCGGTGGCCGGGCAATATAAATATGGCCGTGGTCAATTAGCTTGGGAAAATGCTTGAAGAATAGGGTCAATAGCAGTACCTGAATATGCGAGCCATCGACATCGGCATCCGACAAAATACAGATACGACCGTAGCGAAGATTTGAGAGGTCCGGACTATCGTTTTTGCCGTGCGGATCAACACCGATAGCAACAGCGATATCATGAATCTCGTTATTAGCAAACAAACGGTCACGCTCAGTTTCCCAGGCATTCAGTACCTTGCCGCGCAACGGAAGGATGGCTTGGAATTCTTTATCGCGCCCCATCTTGGCGGAGCCACCTGCAGAATCACCCTCGACCAGGAAAATTTCATTACGCGTGATGTCGGTTGATTCGCAATCGGTGAGTTTGCCGGGTAAAACCGCGACGCCGGATGACTTACGCTTTTCGACTTTCTGCGCTGATTTCAAACGGCTCTGCGCCTGACGGATCACCAGCTCGGCGAGCTTGCGTCCATAATCCACATGCTGGTTTAACCAAAGCTCAAGCGCTCCTCGTGAGTAGCCAGCGACCAGTCGAACCGCATCGCGTGAGTTGAGTTTTTCTTTGATCTGCCCCTGAAACTGCGGGTCAAGTACCTTCGCCGAGAGCACAAACGAGGTTCGTGCAAAAACATCTTCCGGCAGTAACTTCACGCCCTTGGGCAGTAGTGAGTGCAGTTCAACAAAGCTCTTTACGGCGCCAAACAAGCCCTCACGCAAGCCGGATTCATGCGTACCGCCAGCGGGCGTGGGTATCAGGTTGACATAAGACTCGCGTACCACATTACCTTCTTCGGTCCAGGCCACTACCCAACTCGCGCCTTCGCCTTCTGCGAAGCCGTCAGCATCTGCACTGGCAAATTGCTCTCCCTCGAAAAACGGAATCAACAGATTGCTGCCACCACTTTGCGACAGCGACTCATTCAGGTAACCACGCAAGCCTTGTTCATACAGCCAGGACTGGGTATCGCCGGTTTTGGCGTGCGTGAGTGAGACTTTGACGCCGGGTAAAAGCACTGCTTTGGATCGCAAAAGACGCTGTAACTCTGCCAGCGGAATCTGCGGTGAGTCGAAGTACTTGGCATTGGGCCAGACAGTGACGCGCGTGCCCGATTTTTTGTCATCTTTACCAGCGGCGCGTGATTTCAGCTTTTGCGTGAGATCGCCGTTGGCGAAGTGAATACTATGGACACGTTGCCCTTTATCGTCTTTGCGCCAGACAGTGATCTCAATCTTCGAAGACAGCGCATTGGTGACTGACACACCAACCCCATGCAAGCCACCCGAGAAGGCATAAGCGCCGCCGGAACCTTTGTCGAATTTACCCCCGGCATGCAAGCGAGTGAAAACAATTTCAACCGTCGGTACTTTCTCTTCCGGGTGCAAGCCGACGGGAATACCACGCCCATCGTCCTCGACGCTAACACTACCATCAGCATTGAGCATCACATCGATATGTTTGCAGTAGCCGCCGAGTGCTTCATCCGAAGCGTTATCGATAACTTCCTGAATGATATGGAGTGGATTCTCGGTACGGGTGTACATGCCCGGCCGTTGTTTGACCGGCTCAAGGCCTTTGAGGACACGAATGGATGATTCGCTGTAGTCGCTTTTTCGGGTTGCCATGCTGAATGTCGAATGCCTGTTTGCTAAGAGATATTGCTCGGGCGAGCAAAAACTGCTGCATTCTAATGAATATCGGCGAGTGCAGCGTGCAAAACCGCCGGCCGGCAGGTGCTTGGGAGCAGAAAATGCTCGTCAGTACCTGCCTGCCCGTGGAGACATCCACATGAAAACGCTTGATAAGGCTACGGAGTGTGCGGGATCACCCGCTCTTGGCTAGTGAGGTTGATTGAGGTATGTCCGGTGAGCCGCTGGATCCTGTCTGACGGAGGTGGCCAATAGTTCGAGCAGCCCAGGATCTTTCATACCAGCCTCGGCTGTTGCATCATCGAGTGGCACATGGAGCTCATAGACAGCGGTACCACCACAGGGTACCGATAGTACATAGCTCGAGCCCTGTTTGTAGAGTGTATGGCTCCATACATTTTCATCAAGAGTGATTTTTTCCATCAAGCGCTCCTTAGGTTTCGGCTAGTTTGGCATGACGAGAGGGGGTCAGTGTCATCAATTGGGTGTGAATGCGGTCTTGCTAATGTTAGCAAGTGGGATTTGGTCGCATACGGCTTCCGGTAGTCCATTAGGCAAGTAGCCGCCTGGCATCCAGTATTTGTTTGCGCCTGATTCATTTCCCGACGCCATTCGTAGATTTGGAATCGTGTTGATCGTTACCCGAATAATTTCTTGACCCCGCCAAGCGCCGGTGGGTATGCCAAGCTCCGCCTCGGCGGCTGCAAAAGTTGCGTCATACCGGAGTTGTTGTTCAAGCCGATCACCAATATCTTTTGGGATTAAGAATTGGCCATCGGGTCGGCCAACACTGGTCTTGCAGAATCTATCGAAGGCGTCTCGTGTCAGGAATAGGCAAGGTTTTTCCTTGAATAAGGATAAATGGTTTTCAATGGCGGACGCTGTTAGATAAGTTTTTGGATCTGGTCGGTTGAATTTACGGACAGTGACGTCGATGGTCCGCCCCTGACTACCGCCATCTTTTTCCTTGATTTTTATGGTCTGTATTTCGGTGGTGTAGCTATCACGAATCTGCTCAAATTTTTTGAGGCTCTCTCGGCTTAAATTTTGTAGTGCAGCCGGGGATAAATCGTCGGGTAAAAAGCTCAGCATAGTTTCATCGGCACCACCGGCGATAAAATGGCTATTGCGTAGCGACGGTGACGGGCCCATGTAGAGCGGGTTCATATCATTGGATAGCCAGCTTTCAGGGGCGTGATTACTCGGAAAGACGGCTTGCTTTCCTACTGACGTCAATTCATGCTCAGTATGGTCTATGCCGCCGATCTTGAATTCACCCATGGCTAGCGTAATGTCTGGCTTTTGTTGACTAGTCTGACTTGTCTCGAACGTACTGGTAAAAGCTAATGGTGGCAGCGTTAGCGTTCGAGCGACAAGTTCGCGCGTAGGAAGATTGGCGGACCCCATGAACAAAGGGTGTGCACTCGTCTGGTTAGCGCTAAGCATGTTGGCTTGCATCGGATTGGTGCCGGTTACTGGTGCTGTTTGAGTTGAAAGGCTGTTAGAAATATTAGGTAAAGCATTCATGATCCGTTCCTGATGAATTCAAATGGTCGAGTTCTTACGAGAAATTTTTCAGGCATGACTCACCGATGGCATAACTGGCTTGGTCGTTAGGTTGTGTTGACAATCGAGCCATATATCTTTTATCTGCGTTCGTAGTGATTCTATTGTTCGTGGTAGGTTTTGCAGGATATTCTGAAATATCTGCGCATCTAGCGCTTGTATGGGCTGCGCGAACATCGCGATTAGCTGATTTGAACTCGCCTCGAACGTAATAAATGCACCATTCGTACGTGAGGTTTGCGAATTCAGTGTTAGTATTTTTTCGTAAAATGTGGGCGGGATATTATCTGGAACGCGCATCAAATCGCTGTACAGAAAGACTTCATCGCCTTCTTCTGGTGCGTACACCACAACGCCGGTTTTATTATCTCTTTGCAGGAAGCACCTGCCGGAATCATCCAAATTAAATTTGGCGTCCAGATTTTTTAGCCAAGCGTTGACTGAATGCCTGCTTTTTGACATGACTATCTCCGAAAGTTTGATAGAAAAACTTTTTCGCTTTCAGAGAACTTGGTGAGCTACCAACGGCTACCGTTCCGCTCGGATCGGCGTGAAGCAAAGTAATTTGAATGATGGATGTACTATATTTAGCGCTTATCCGGGGTGATAAAGGCTTGTCATTCAATTGCAACCGCACAGCAGGGGTGGTTGCTCTGAGCGATGAGCCGTGCGGTACGTTGATGTAGCCTGGTATGGGCCTATTATTTGGATAGTAGTTGCATAGCCCGGTCCAAGCCTTCCATGGTGATCGGGTACATGCGATCCGACATCAGCTGGCGAATAATCGCAATCGATTGCCGATACTGCCACAGTCCCTCCGGCTCTGGGTTAAGCCAAACAGTTTTGGAAAACTGGTGGGTAAAGCGCTGTAGCCAGACTGCGCCAGCTTCTTCATTGTTATATTCGACCGAGCCGCCGGGCTGTACGATTTCATAGGGGCTCATAGTGGCATCACCCACAAATATCAGCTTGGTATCAGCAGGGTATTTACGTATGACGTCCCAACTCGGAAACCGCTCGGCATGGCGGCGGCGGTTATTCTTCCAGAGCTGATCGTAGACACAATTATGGAAGTAGAAAAATTCCATATTCTTGAATTCGGATTTCGCAGCGGAGAATAGCTCTTCTACCTGTGCGATGTGGTCATCCATGGTGCCGCCGACATCCATCAGCATCAGTACCTTGACCTTATTTTTTCGCTCGGGCTGCATTTTTAGATCAAGCCAGCCGGCATTATTTGCCGTAGCGCGTATGGTGTCATCCAGCGCCAGTTCTTCCTCCAAGCCCTCGCGAGCAAATTGCCGCAACCGACGCAGTGCTACTTTAATATTGCGCGTACCTAGCTCGCGCTCGCTGTCATAGTCACGAAACGCTCGGGCATCCCATACCTTGACTGCGCTACGGTTACCACCCTCACCACCGATGCGAATACCCTCGGGATTGACGCCACCGTTTCCGAAAGGGGAGGTGCCGCCAGTACCTATCCATTTATTGCCACCTTCGTGCCGGCCTTTCTGCTCATCCAATAACTCTTTCAGCCTGCCCAGCAGCTTGTCGTAGCCGAATTTTTCAATCTGCGCTTTCTGCTCGGGCGTCAATTCACGTTGTAGCCGCTTAATGAGCCAATCAAGTGGTACGTCAGGTGCCTTGTCGAAAATTGTCTGTGCACCATGGAAGTAGTAGCCGAAAGCTTTATCGAATTTATCGAAGTTGGCTTCGTCTTTCACTAGAGTGGTGCGGGCCAGGTAGTAAAAATCATCAATCGACGGAGAGATGACTTGCTTATCCAGCGCTTCGAGCAGCAGGAGAAATTCCTTGATTGATACAGGAACCCGTGCATCCTTCAAAGTGAAAAAGAAGTCAATCAGCATGATGTTTGGGTACTGCGTACTGCTTCAATTAGCGGTTATTGCGCGACATGAATACCAGTCGCTCGAATAGATGGATATCTTGTTCATTTTTGAGTAGCGCACCATGCAGCGGAGGCACTACATTTTTTTGATCCTTCGCGTGCAAGGCATCCGCTGGAATATCTTCGGCTAGCAACAGCTTAAGCCAGTCGAGTAACTCGGAAGTCGAGGGCTTTTTCTTCAGACCGGGGATTTCCCGCATCTCGAAAAATGCATGCAGGGCAGCAGCCAGCAGATCTTTTTTGATGCGAGGGAAATGAACATCGACAATTTGCTGCATGGTCGCTTTGTCGGGGAATTTGATGTAATGAAAAAAGCATCGCCGCAAGAAGGCGTCAGGCAATTCTTTTTCATTGTTCGACGTGATGATCACCAGTGGTCTGTGCTTGGCCCGCACCATCTCGCGTGTTTCGTAGACGTAAAACTCCATACGATCAAGTTCGCGCAGTAAATCATTCGGAAACTCGATATCCGCCTTATCTATTTCGTCAATCAGCAGCACGACGGGCTGTTCAGCGTTGAAAGCCTGCCACAGCACGCCTTTAATAATATAGTTATGAATATCCTTTACGCGCTCGTCACCCAGTTGCGAATCGCGCAAGCGCGATACAGCGTCATATTCATACAAACCCTGCTGCGCCTTCGTGGTGGATTTGATATGCCACTGCAGCAGCGGCATGTCGAGAGCAGCAGCCACCTCCTCAGCCAGCATGGTCTTGCCGGTACCAGGTTCACCTTTAATGAGCAGCGGACGTTGCAGGGTAAGTGCAGCGTTCACTGCCAGTTTCAGGTCTTGGGTGGCTACATATTGCTCGGAGCCGTCGAAGCGCTTAGGGGTGGTCATGTGCGTCTATCTCGAAAAATACCTAAAGGGTAATACCCGCCTGGCTAAGCCACTGAGTATAAACGAGCATGGCGGTCTATACGGCTGCGCTGGCTTCGCCTTAGCGCGTGCGGCGTAATATGCAATCAATATAGCCCGAGGCATCCGGAGCGGTACCGTTACGCTGCGCATTCCAGAGCATCTCACCAAGGCATTCCATTATTTGATGATGCGCTTCATGCTCACCTAGCCGTGCTGCGAGCAGCCGAAACGCGTCGCGGATTCCGATGGGCTGATCAATCGAAATTTGTTCAGCGATAGAGAGATGCATCGATAGATGCAAGAACGGATTGGATTGCCCTTGCCCGATATCGAAATCCTGACTTTGTGCCGCTTCGGCATCGGCGAGCAGGCTCTCATATTCGGGATGTTGCAGCAGCCAGTCACGCGCGATTACTTCAAGCGCAGTCAGTGGCGAATTAGCCTGAGTTTTCTGCCAGGTGTCACAGAAAAATCGCCGGACTTCTTCTCGGCTTGGATTAAACATCACGACTCATTATGCAAGTGTTTTTTACGAAACTCACATAAATCCAGAATCACGCAGTTCCAGCACTTCGGTGTGCGTGCGAGGCAGGTATATCGTCCATGCAGTATCAGCCAGTGATGCGCATCCATCAAAAACTCAGGTGGAATGAACTTCATCAGCTTTTGTTCGACGATATCCACATTCTTGCCGGGTGCAATACCCGTCCGGTTCGAGACGCGAAAGATATGCGTGTCGACTGCCATCGCCGGCACGCCGAACGCGGTATTTAAAACAACATTGGCAGTCTTACGCCCTACCCCTGGCAGTGCCTGTAATGCCTCACGCTCGCGCGGTACCTGACCACCGTGTTGCTCAACCAGCAGGTGGCAGGTTTCGATGACATTTTTTGCCTTGGTTTTATACAAACCAATGGTTTGAATATAGGGAATCAGGCCATCGATACCCAGCGCAAAAATAGATGCGGGCGTATTCGCTATCGGGTACAGCTTGCGGGTAGCTTTGTTGACTGATACATCGGTTGCTTGTGCAGACAGAATGACAGCGATGAGTAATTCGAAGGGGGTGGTGTACTCAAGCTCGGTCGTAGGGTGCGGGTTAGCCGCTCGCAGTCGCTCGAAAATTTGTCGGCGTTTTTCTGCGTTCATGATTTCTTCCCGGGCGGTGCAGCTGCTTCTTTCTGCTGACGCGCGCGTTCAATAGCAGCTTGAATAATCGCGCGCTTACGTTCTTTTTCTGCGCGCTCGGCATCAGTTTGTGCAGTTGATGCATCTACCTCGGCAAGTTTTGCAATCGCTTTAGCTGCCAAGCGTGCATCATTTTCTTGTTTTTCTTGCTGCAGTCTAAGTGCGCGTGCATCATGCCGCGCGCGCGCAGCATCTGCGTCAGCTTGAGACCACGCCGACCAACCCGTTTTATTGGGTGTCGCGACGTGCATATCGATGCAGTCGACAGGGCATGGGGGCACACATAAATCACAGCCGGTGCATAGTGATGCAATCACGGTATGCATTTGCTTGGCTGCGCCGACAATCGCATCGACCGGGCATGCCTGAATACACAAGGTGCAGCCGATGCAGGCACCCTCATCAATCACCGCAACCGGCCGCTCGCGTTCTACACCATTGACCGGATTGAGCGGAATAACCGGCTTACCCAACAGCGCCGCGATACGTGCTACGCCTTCGGCTCCGCCGGGCGGGCATTGATTATGAGCAGCGGTACCATTTGCAATTGCCTCTGCATACGGGCGACATGCCGGGTAACCGCATTTGGTGCATTGGGTTTGCGGCAGCACATCTTCGATGCGATCGGCGAGCGTTTTTCCGGAATCGGTCATAGCGCCACATTATCCGCGATTTGCAAGCTGCAAGAGCGGGAAGTGACAGCTGCGGTCAACGCATGCTGACCGCGTCAGGGCGTATTTAGCGCCGGCTCAGACGCTATGCGCGTGGATAAACTCGCCGATACGCGGTGCAATCATTTCGCGCCAGCGCCTGCCCGAGAAAATGCCGTAGTGTCCGCATTTTGGCGCGGTGTAATGCTGCTTCTTCTGCTTGGGTATGCCAGTGCATAGCTCGTGAGCGGCGCGCGTCTGGCCCTGACCGGAGATATCGTCGAGCTCACCTTCAATTGTCAGCAGCGCCACTTGTTTGATGTCTTGTGGCCTCACCAGCTTGCCCTCGACTTCCCAGGTACCCAGCGGTAGCGCGTGATCCTGGAAAACGGTCTTGATGGTCTCGAGGTAGTACTCAGCCGGCATATCCAGCACCGCGTTGTACTCGTCATAGAACTTGCGATGCTCTTCGGCAGACTCGTTGTCGCCTTCGCGCAGATGAAGATAAAACTCCCAGTGGCTTTGCGCGTGCCGGCGCGGGTTCATGGCGACAAAGCCGGCGTGTTGCAAGAAGCCGGGATAAACGCGTCGGCCATAGCCAGGGTAATTCGGCGGCACGCTGTAGATTACGTTGTTCTCGAACCAGTTGAATGATTTGTTGGTCGCAAGGTCATTCACTGCGGTCGGTGATGCGCGCGGATCGATCGGCCCGCCCATCATGATCATGGTTTTGGGAAGTACGGCTTCTTTCGCGCTGGACATCAAAGAAATTGCTGCGAGTACCGGCACGGTGGGCTGACACACCGAAATAACATGCAAACCACTGCCAAGGTGACGGATAAACTCTTGAACATAGTAGATGTAGTCATGCAGGTGAAACGCGCCCTGCTCAAGCGGCACCATGCGTGCATCAGTCCAGTCGGTGATGTAGACGTCGTAGTCGGTCAGCAAGGTGCGCACGGTATCGCGCAGCAAGGTGGCGTGATGGCCCGACAGTGGCGCTACCACCAAGACCTTTGGCTGCTGCAGATTTTTTAGTTGCGGCGCGTGACGATCTTTGCGGAAGTGCAGCAGCTTGCAGAACGGCTTGTCGAGCACGACATCTTCAATGACGGCGGTGCGCACGCCATTGACCTCAGTGTGGTTGATGCCGAATGCCGGCTTTTCGTATTCCTTGCCTAGCCTGAACATCAGCTCGTAGCCGGCGGCAATTCTTTGTGCGAACGGGGTATGCGCGAATGGCGACACCGGGTTGGTGAAGAGTTTGGACGATGCCTCGGCCCACTGAACCAGGGGGCTGAGCAAGGTCTTATGCATTTCGTGCAGTTGGTAGAGCATGGTGACCCTCAATCAAAACGCTCGCATTGTGTCGCCGACGCAGGATTTCTGCAATGCAGCAATAACAACGCGTGCTTATGTGACCGCAAATTCCCCTGATGCCGAGACACTTTTATCAAAACGACAGCGCTTTAGACGGGGCTAGTATTGCCTGACACACCACTCTTGCCCAAATGTAACACAGCTGATCTGGCGGTACGCAAAAATAATTAAATTTTCAATAACATAGTGAATACTAACCTTCTCTGAAATCTTTTCCAATCAGGGACTTGGGCACTAAAAATTTGATCGATGCAGCGCGAAAAATGCTCCTAAAAAGCGTCGGAATGAAACCTTGATGCTTGAGCCGCTGCAGGGTTACTGCGCTTTGCTCGCCACGGCCTCGGGCCTCGGGCAATGTCGGTCAGGGCAGGCAAGTCGTTATAATTCGCTCCGCTATGATTCTTCACGCCACCCGCGCTCGTCTCCTCGCCAGTTTGCTGCTGCTGTCGTTGCTGCTTCAGACGATGCTGCCGGCCTTGGGTGGCGCAGCGGTTGAGACGTCGAGCCACTGGATTGAGGTCTGCGCTAGCTCGGGTGTGAAATGGGTGCAGCTTGATCACGAAGCGCCCAAGCCGAACCACGGTGCCGCTGATCACTGCGTGCTGTGCGCAGCAACCGGCGCGGTACCGGAATTTGATGTTCAACGCTACCTATCGGCCCTCACGGCCACTATTTATCTCGTCCCTTCGCGGGTAGATGCTTTTGGCGTTTATCCCGGTCACATCCAGCGCTCGCGCGCGCCGCCAGTTCTCTCCTAGCAGCCCTTTGAATAATGCCAGCGTTTCTTCGTGCGCTGGTTCATGTGTCTAAGGGGTCGTTGCCGCTTGATGCTCATTCGCTCAAACGCTTGAGCTGCTTTGCTATCGCGTTGTCACCGCGACCGCTTGGCGCGAGCTGAGATACGTCAATCAGCAATAGATGCGTCAGAGCATGTGTATGCCGCAGATCCCGCTTGCAGGAATAAAAATGAAAACAAACCATTATGTTTTTCGCGCAGCATGGCTTGCTGCTGCCGGCATGCTCTCTGCGCATGCGATGTCAACCGAAGTTTTACCGAGTATTACGGTTATTGGCGCCACAGAGAGCTCCACCACACAAAAATCTATCATTGAAGCGGGCAAAGAGGTGCGCGAGATTCCTGGCGGTGCTTCCATTGTCGACATGCAGACCGTTAAGCAAGGCCGTGTCTCGACGTGGGTGGATTCACTCGGTCTTGCACCCGGCGTTTTTGTCCAAGAGCGATTTGGTGCGGAAGAAGCACGAATCTCAATTCGTGGGTCTGCCTTGAGCCGCACTTATCATGGTTTCGGCCTGCGCGTGATGCAAGATGGCATCCCGGTCAATTATGCCGACGGGTTTTTTGATATGCAGACGGTGGATCCAGCCGCTGCGCGCTATGTTGAGGTATTACGCGGACCCAATGCCACGCCCTACGGATCAGGAACGCTTGGCGGTGCGATCAATTTTGTCTCTCCAACGGGCTATGACAGCCCGGGCATTATCGGCCGCGCAGAAGCAGGAAGTTTTGGTTATTTGCGTTTACAGGCCATTACGGGCGGTGTCGCTAAGCCTGCGCAAGAGGGGCAGAATGTCTGGGATTACAACTTTTCTGCCAACGCGACTCGGCAAGATGGTTTCAGAGATCATTCCGCACAAGATAGTCAAAAATTGGTCGGTAACCTCGGCGTGAAAATTAATGCTGACCTCGAGTCGCGTTTCTTTCTAAGTGCAATACGCAGTCGATCGCAGTTACCTGGTTATCTGACGAAAGCACAATTGCTGGCTGATCCAACGCTTGCCAACAATTCGGCCTGGCCAGCAAGCTTTCAGCGTCGTGATGTTGATTCACAGCGCATAGCCAACAAGACAGTGTATCGATACGGTGATTACCAACTGGAGCTTGCCGCCTATGTCATGCATCATGATTTATGGCATCCGATTACCTTCGGCTTTATTGAGCAAAATACGTATACGTACGGCGGTCATATAAAGCTATCCGATACATCCAAGCTGTTTGGCGTAAATAATGTACTGACATTGGCGTACTTACCTGACATTGGCCAAACTGATGGGAGGACACGCCGCGTTGATACGGGCTTTGTGCCTGGTAGCATTTCGACTCAGTACAAGCAAGATTCTTCGAATCATAGGTTTCTTTTGGAAGACAAATTGAGTTTATCGAGCGATACACTACTGATTGGATCGATTCAGTATCATCAATCGAATAGAAAGAAGACAGACTCTGCCATACCTGCAGCGAATTACGACATTAATTACACGCGCTGGATTCCCCGGATAGGCGTTGTCCATAATCTATCACCCGCTAATCAAATTTTTGCAAATATCAGTCAGAATTTCGAGCCACCGATTTTCGATGTGGCATCAGTCATGCTGGCATCAAAAGCACAAACGGGAACAAGTTATGAGCTAGGAGCTCGCGGGCGGGCTGAATTATTCGATGGGCGTGGCCAAATCGATGTCGACGTGACGTTCTACCGAGCCAATCTGCGTAACGAGTTTCAAACTGTTTGTAATAGCGCTCCACCCTGCGCCTCTTTTGGCCAATCCTCAACGGTGAACCTGCCAAAGACGATCCATCAAGGGCTCGAGATGGGTCTGAGCGCATTACTCGATCGTCAGTGGCAAGCACGTGGTACTTTGCTCTACAGTGATTTCCGTTTCGACGAGCACTCGTTGTATGGAAATAACCGTATGCCCGGTTTTCCGCCGATGATGATGCGCGGAGAATTGCTCTACCGCGAAGGTCTGGATTCCGGATCGACACCGGTGCTGTTGTCATATATCGGACCTACATTTGAATGGGTGCCGATGGCGGCGCCGATGGATAACACCAACAGCGTATCTAACGATCCTTATGCCATCTTTGGTTTCAAAGCAGGCGGACAAATCGATCAAAAATGGTCATGGTTTTTCGATGCTAGGAATCTGTTAGACAAAAAATATGCTGCAACGACCAACATCGGAGCCGGGTATTCAAGCAGTGGCCCTG
>VFQT010003296.1_pt1 | contig 14958 bp, 9 predicted proteins | sample 3512381 | NCBI WGS metagenome assembly VFQT01 (sample SAMN10412376, study PRJNA504923) | tailings metagenome | isolation source: Relicate 2 Philex TSF3 active mining site | place: Philippines: Tuba, Benguet | collected 2017-08-29 | reverse complement strand
GATGAAACGTTGGGGATCCTCCATCGCTGAAACAACATCCGGTGCATGATCAATCAGTGCAGAAATTCCCGCAAAACGCATGCGTTGATCCACCGTCAGATCAGTCCCCGTGATCCCACATAGCGCAAACACCGGCTTTGTGTATCGCCCGGCGATGGCCAGTACCTCTCCCACTACTTTCCCCTGGAACGACTGACCGTCCAGCCGGCCCTCTCCGGTGATGATAAGGTCCGCCAGTGCAATCTCCGCCTCCAGTCCGATCATCTCCGAGAGCATGTCAAATCCCGGGCGCATCTCTGCACCCAGAAAAGCCATCGCACCGGCGCCCAGTCCGCCGGCAGCACCCGCACCGGGCAACGCCGCAAAACTTCTGCCGAAAGCCGAGCGAAATACCTCGTCCAGATTCCTCAATCCGGCATCCAGCCGGGCCACCATCGCCGGATCCGCCCCTTTTTGCGGACCAAACACGCAGGCCGCGCCCTCGGGGCCGTACAACGGATTATTGACATCGCAGGCGACCGTAAACCTTACATTGGCTAACCGGAAGTTGCTCGGAGGCAATATGCGCCGCAAGGCCCCCAAAAATGCTCCACAGGGCATGAGCTCCCGGCCGTCCTCATCCAGCAGGCGATAACCGAGGGCATGCGCCATTCCCATGCCACCATCGTTCGTGGCACTCCCTCCGATACCCAGGACAACATGCCCCGCCCCCTGTTCCACGGCATCCCGGATCAGGATCCCCGTCCCCCGGGTATCCGTCCGCTCCGGATTTCGCTCTTCCGGCTTCAGTAAGGCCAAGCCGCTGGCGACAGACATCTCCACAAAGGCCGTCTCGCGGTCGCTCGTCAGGGAATAGGTTGCAGCAATGGGACGCCCCAGCGGGTCAAGCGTCTCCACCGTCCTCGTTTCAACGGGAAAATAATGCCCCATCAGCGCAGCGAAGCCATCGCCGCCATCTGCCAGCGGACGCAACACGATCTCCGCCTCCGGGAATAGATCGGCCAGCGTTCGCCCGATGGCATGACAGAGCGCTACGGCGTCGATGCTGCCTTTGAACTTATCGGGGGCGACGAGTATCCTCATGAATGGTGTGACCGGTGAAAGTTCATTAATATCTGACAGGCTTGAAGGTCCAGCCCGGCTCGATCTTCTGCATCTCGATCTCGTCGTCGCGCTTCGTCAGACCGCAGGACAGGTAATGTTGGTGCAGTTTTTCGAGTGCTTCACGGTCGAGTTCCACCCCGAGTCCGGGGCCGGTCGGTACGGCGACAGCCCCGTCTTCAAAGCGCAAGCGGCCACCCTGGATGATCTCTTCCGACTGCCAGGGATAGTGCGTATCCAGCGCATGGTGAAAATCAGGCAGGGCCGCACCCAGGTGCACCATGGCCGCCAGGGAAATGCCCAGGTGACTGTTGGAATGCATCGAGAGTTCCCGTCCGAAGGTCTTGCAGATGGCGGCCAGATGCATGGAAGCGGTGAGTCCGCCCCAGAAATGATGGTCGCTCAGGATGATGTCCTCCGAATGCTGCCGGATGCTGGACGGCAACTCCTCGAAGGAGGTCGTGCACATATTTGTCGCCAGCGGGATGCCCAGCGCCTGCCGCAAGGCAGCCATGTCGGCCTGCCCGCGTACGGGATCTTCCAGGTATTCGATATGCGGCTTCAGCAGCCGTCCGTAATGCAGGGCGGTATCCATGCACCAGACGCCATTGGGGTCGATGCGAAGCGGCTTATCATCGCCGAAAGCCTCATGCAGTGCGACGATGGCATCAGTCTCCTGTTGAGGTTCGAAAACGCCCGCTTTGAGTTTGATCGATTTAAATCCGAAATGACGGCACATCGACTCCGCCTGCCTTACGATGCCCGCCGGATCCATGGCTGCTGCCTGTCTGCCGGCCGCCCATCCTGTCGCTGCAGGGTCTGTCCCGAAGGCCAGTTCGCCCCCGGCGCCCTCCGGCTTGTAGAACAAATAGGCTGCGAAAGGCACGGCGTCGCGCATCTTTCCGCCAAGCAGATCGACCACCGGCCGGTTGGTGACCTTGCCGATGATGTCCATGCAGGCCACTTCCACCGCGCTGAAGATATGCACGAGCTTCCGCTGATCCCAGGGCGTGAGTCCACGGTCACCGGTGGCATCCCGGCCATAGCGCTGTTCCAGTGCCCTGCGGATCGGATGGAGTTGAAAGACGTCCATCCCGCGGATGACATCCCCGGCGGATGCCAGCGCCTCGTTGATGGCGGCATTCCCTGGGATCTCACTGATACCCGATATCCCGTCGTCGGTGACGATCTCCATGACCGTTCGCAGGGCGTAAGGTGCATGAAGACCCGCCGCGTTGAGCAGCGGCGGGTCAATGATGGCGATGGGCGTGATGCGCACCTCGAGGATGCGGGGCCCGTGTGTAGCTATATTTCGCATATGCATGACCGTTAGAGTCCCGACAGGCGTTCCATGAGCAGGGCCAGGGCGCTGTGATCGGATTCTGCCTCTCCGGTGGCCATGAGTGCATCCATCTGCGAAGCCACCAGGGCCACGCCCGGCATGGGCACAGACAGCTCACGACCGGATTGCAGGGCCAGGTTCATATCCTTCCGATGCAGTTTCACTTTGAAGCCGGGCTTGAAATTCCGGTCGATGATCCGCTGGCCATGAAGGTCGAGGATCCTGGAAGAAGCAAAACCGCCGAGCAGCACCTCCCGCATCTTCTGAAGGTCCACCCCCGCCTTGCGGCCCAGGGTGAAGGCCTCACCGACCGCCTGGATCGTCATCCCGACGATCATTTGATTGCAGATCTTGGTGGTCTGACCGGCACCGGCGCCACCAATGCGCACGATGTTCTTACCCATCAGCGAGAACAACGGCATGGCGCGGTCGAATGCTTCCTGAGATCCGCCGACCATGATCGACAATGACGCAGCCTCAGCGCCCACCTGTCCGCCGGAGACCGGCGCGTCCAGCGCTTCCACCCCGCGGGCGGCCAGGGCCTCATGCACCTTCCGGGCCGTGGCCGGGGCGATCGACGACATATCGATGAACAGGGATCCGGAGCGAATGCCTTCGGCCACGCCACCGGGTCCTAGGACCACCGCCTCCACATCGGGAGAGTCGGGCAGCATGGTGATCACTACATCCGAAGCCGCTGCCAGTGAGGCGTAATCCTCGAATCCCGTGGCACCGGCAGCCTTCAGATCACCCGCCGCGCGATTGCCTTGATACACATGCAGGGCATGCCCCGCTTTCAGGAGATGCATGGCCATGGGCTTGCCCATGATGCCGAGTCCAATGAATCCAATGCTTTGCATATACACAAATTGATAGAATGAAATCAGGTCGGTCAGGCACCCCCTGCGATCGCCTGCAGCATCGCCTTGATGTACCCGTAGCAGAAGGCGAAGGCCTGTTCGTGCGTGGGATCGTCAGGATGCGATGGCACATGGTCGGGCATGACCATGTATTGATAGCCGACAGCCTGCAGGGCCTTCAGGACCTCGAAGAAATCCATATCCCCGTTGTCGGGATAGACTTCCTGGAAATTGTCCCATCCGCCCTTGATGTTCCGCAAATGTATGTTGAAGATCTTCTTCCGGTCACCGAAGTATTTGATGATCTCGAGGATCTCCTTTTTCGGATCTTTCAGGCCTTCGGCGATGCTGCCGATGCAGAAATTGAAGCCGTGGCAGGGACTGTCGCTCAGCGCTGCGAAGCGCTTCATGGCTGCGAATACATCAGGACTGGTCCAACGCGTGATGCCGCGGTATCCGACATGGGTGGGGGGATCGGCGATATGATTGCCGAGCATCACCTTGTACTCCTCCGCCACGGGCACGATCCGGTCGATCAGGTATTTGATGCGCTCGAACATGTCATCGGCCGTCACCACGCCGGCTTCCGTCAGCCCTTCGTTTTTTTTGATGGCCTCTTCATACACCCAGGTACTGTACTGCGCGTTGCCGCGTTTGGGATCGATCGTCCTGCCCGTTCGCAGCACGGGGAGGATGGTGGTGTTGTAGTTCAGGAGATGCACACCGGTCTTCCCGGCCACCATGATCATTTGCTGGACCTGTTCGATCTCCCGATCGCGGGCCGGACTCTTTCCGAGCATGATGTTCGGGAGGATGACCTTATCTATGCCCGCGGATGTCAGGGGCAGGTGATAGGCGTCGAGTTTGATGCCATACTTCTCGCAGGCCTCCCGCTTTCTCAGGGAATCTTCGAGGCTCCAGCCCTTTCCGGGGACGTATTCCGGCATGCCGCCGTCGATGTTATATACGCCATGCCGGGCCTTCAATTCGAGGTTCTTCACCGTCGTACCGCCGGTCTGGCAGCCGACGTGCATGAGGACTTTTTTAGGCCCGGCAGGAGGCTGTGTGCGGGCGCGATCCTGCCCCACGGCGATATTGCCGAGGGGACTGCCCAGGAGGGCGGCACCAATGGAACCGCCGGCCAGGGATCTAACGAAACCCCGACGCTCGATGGTGGCGTCGGAGGCTGCTATTTTCTTGCGTTTCATTGTTTAAATGATGTTTTGGTTGATAGATGGATTACACACTCAAGCCATGGGCCAGAGCCAGGCAGCCAACATGATGCACACCAGACCAGTCACACCCATGACCACGCCCATCGGGGCATAGGTCTTCAGGGCTTCGCGTTCGGTCAGGTTGCTCATTTTGCATATGATCCAGAAACCGGGGTCGTTCATCCAGGGCACAAGCTTTGCGCCGCAGCCGATGGCCAGGCCCAGGTAGAGCGGATGGAAGGTCAGCCCGCCATTCGATGCCATGCCGGCCAGGATGCCGGAGGCCGTGATCAGCGCCACCGTGGCAGATCCCTGGGCCGTGCGAACGACCGCCGCAATGAGGAATGACAGGGGGATCAGCGCCATCTGATAATGCTGGGTCATGGCAGCGATCCGGCTGCTGATGCCCGTTTGCTGGATCACACCGCCAAAAGCACCCCCGGCACAAGTGATCAGGATGATCGCTCCGCCGCTCATCAGCGCCTGCTGGATGAAATGGGACATATCAAATCCCTTACCCCATTTCTGACGGATGACAACGGCCATGGCGAGCAGCCCTGCGGTCATCAGCGCGATGTTCTTATCGCCGAAGAAATGAACGATGGTAGAAAAGACTCCTGCAAGGCCCGTCGGGGCAGCCCCGTCCTTTGACAGGTTCAGAAAGGTATCGGCACAGATGAAGAACACCGGAAAGACCACGGGCAGCAGGGATACGAACAGTGAAGGCAACTGTGCATCCTCCTTTTCAGCGACCATGCGGATGTCTTCGATCTTTGCGTCCAGCGAATCACGGACGGGGATCTCCATCCTGCGGTTCAGCCAGCGGGCGAAGAAGTACCCGGAGGTGGCGGTGATGATCCCCAGGATCGATCCCGAGACGATCATCAGTCCCACCGGGATCTGCATCGCGCCGGCGAGGAACAGGGGGCCGGGGGCGGGCGGTACCAGGGAGTTGGCCATCATCGCACCGGCGATGATCGACAAGACGAAGAGCAGGTAGTTCTTTCCGGCCCGCAGGGAGATCGCCTTGGCCAGCGGCATCATCAGGAAGATGACCGTATCGAAGAACACCGGAATACCGATGAAGAAGCTGCTGACCAGGAAGGCGGCGGGTGCCTTGTCGATCCCGATGGCGCGCAGGATGGACCGGATGATCCTTTCAGCCGCACCGCTCTCGAGCATGCACTTACCGATGATGGCCGCCATCGCGATGAGTATGCCGATCTTGGCGGCGGTGTTGCCAAACTCCGTAGCGATCCGTTCGCCGATGCTTTTTTTCGACAATTGCAGGGCCGCGGCGGCCGTCCCGCCCTTTGAGAGGGCGAACTGCTCGATGCTGGCAGCCGGGGTCAGGAAGGCCACGACAAAGGCCGCCAGCAGCATGGCCAGAAAGGGATGAAGCTTCATTCCGATGATGCCGCCGACAACGGCGACCACCCCGACAAACAGGATGAATATGGGATCCGAAAAAAGTTCGGGCATGTGGGTTGAATTAGGGTTGATGATTGGATGAAAGAACCGTCATCAGGCTTCGCTCCGACGGGCCTTCAGTTTGGCCGCCATGTTCCGCGCCCCTTCTGCCACGAAGGTGCCATCAGACCCGCAGGCGATCATCCGCATGCCCTGGGCATGGTAACGCTGATAATCGTCCGGATTGAAGAGGAGGATGCCCGTCTGTTTGCCGGCCTTGCGGGCCGCAGCCGCCGTAGCTTCCAGGGCTTCCAGATAGAGCGGGTGGTCGAACTGTCCGAAGATCCCCAGGCTCATGCTCAGGTCGGAGGGTCCGATGAACAGGGCATCCACACCATCCAGCGCGGCCACTTCGTCGAGATGGTCGAGGATCTCGCGGGTTTCGACCTGCAGGGCGCAGAGGAGGTTATCTTCCGCATGATCGAAATAATCCTGGAAACGGGTGGCGAATCCGGTGGCCCGGATCATCTTGGCCATACCGCGTCCGCCCTTAGGGGGATATCGCATGGCGTCCACCGCCTCGCGGGCTTCAGCCAGGGTAGCGATGCGGGGCACGAGTATGCCCTCGGCACCCATATCGAGTACCCGCTGGATGCGACGGCGGTCGTGGCTCTCCACCCGGACCACCGGGGCCGCCGGCGTAGCCGACAGCCCCTGCAGTTGCGAGACAAGATGCGCCTCACTGCCGGCGCCATGCTCCAGATCGATCAGCACCCAGTCGAACCCGGAGAGTCCGACAACCTCTGCCGTCAATGCACTGCCCAGGTTGAGCCAGCATCCGTTGACGGCCTCTCCCTGCATGAGTCTCGATTTCAATCCTTTCATCACTTATATGTATTTCTTGGTTACGTCCTTTGGGCGGATATCACTTGATATCCCACCACACCCGCGTGTCCATGATGTCCGGTCCCTGCCGCTGGATGGCCGCCTTCACCTGCTCACTGTTCACGTTCAGTTCCGCATCGGGATAGGTCAGCCTCCGAATGAAGGGCTCCGTTTTGAGGTCGCGCCCCGGGAAGAGATTCGGCGTCAGCACCGGAAATCCGCTGCGTCTGAAGTTAGCAAAAGCTTCGGGACCATTCAGGAAAGAAGCGACCCAATATTGGGTGTTGATCTGTTCCAGCGCCTTGGCGGCATCGAGCGGGTTGGCCGCCACCCAGGCATCGATGGCGGCGGTGGCTACCGCGGTGGTGGTTCCATAGAGCGCAAGCTGCTGCATGTGCGCCCTTACGCCGTTGGCATAGGCCGTGGCGGCGGAGCCGGTGGCCCATCCGCGGGTGATGGCCTCCGCGAGCAAGAGCTGCGTCTGGGCATGGGTGATCAGGAAGGTTGGTGCCTGCGGACTGGCCATGCGGGTTCTGTCGAGCTGGCTGTAATCCCAGAGACTGGCGAGGCCGCTGGCCGTCACCTGCGAAGAGATCGTCGTGTTGTCGAATCCCATCGGCATGCCGATCTGATCGGCGGCCAGGCGGGTTGCTCGGGATTCGATTTGGTTTGCTCCGCTCAGGGCTCCTTTGTAGCGGACGGAGATCGCTGTCAGGCGCGGGTCGCTGGCTGCTTTCAGGTGATCGACAAAATCCTTTGCCAGATAGAAAAAAGCAGACTGACCGCCATTGAGCTGGTTGCCGACATCATTCGGAAAATTCGCATTATGACGAATGACGACATTGTCGTTGTTGGAGGTCATCAATCCGCCTGCGACGGCTTTGGATACATAGGATTGCGCAACGGCCGGCTTCACCTTGCTTAAACGCATGGCGGCTCGTAACAGCAATGAATTGCCCACCCGTTTCCAGATGGCCACATCACCTGCGAAAAGGATATCCCGGGTGTTGCGGGGCTTGGCCGCATCCAGTCCGGCCACAGCACCCTCGATCTCCTTCAGGAGATCGGTGTAGATTGCCTCCTGTGCATCATACGATGGCTTGGCAACCCCTTCAAGAAAGCCCTTTCCTGCCTGGGTGTAGGGGACATCACCATAAGTGTCCGTCAGGAGCATAAAGGCATAGGCCTTCCAGAGCCGGGCCGTATGATAGAGGTTGGAATTGTTCGGATCAGCCTTGGTCTTTTCGATGACATCCACCAGTTCCCTGACCACCGTCCGATAGTAACGCTGCCAGTTGCCTGCAGCCACGTTGCGATTGTCCTGGTTGTAATTCGCCGCAGATCCCACCCCGCTGAAGGGCGTGATCATCTGCTTGACGATCGTGGTCTCGTAACTGAGATTTCCATACGTGAGGGCGCTGCCGATGATCGCGTTGTTGAGCTGAAAGGCCGGCTCAACGGTCGTCAGGGCCACCGGGTTGACGTTCATTTCGTCAAACCCCTTGTCGCAGGCACCTGTCATGAGGATGCCTGCTATGATGAGGATATATTGATATAACTTTTTCATGTGCTGTGCATTAGTCGTGAAGCGCCTCTTAGAATTTCAGGTTCAGGTTGAAGCCGATGTTCCGGGTGATGGGCAGGCCGGTGGCCTCCAGTCCGATCAAATTGTCGGATGGCAGACCGAATTGCTCAGGATGGATGTTTGGCACCCACTTTTTAATAACCAATACATTACTGGCAACGACACTCAGCCTGCATCCTTTCAGGAATGGAAGCCTTGGCTGGACATACTTTGTAAGATCATATCCGGCCGTTAATTGACGGAGCTGCCATAATCCTGCATTGTAGACAAACTCCTCCGCCATATTTTGACTCCTGACCGTTTCGTAGAAAGCCTGAACGCCAGATTTTGCTGCATTCTTCTGCCCGTTGGGATTTACCCCATCACCGATAACGAAGCCATCTGCCCGTCCTGCCAGGGTTCCCTTATGAAGACCATGGCGCCAGGCGTTGAAATTGGTCCCGGAGATCATTTTATGGCCGAGCTTGAAATCAACCAATGCAGAGAAGGTAACTCCATGAATATTGAACGTATTGGTGATACCACCAACCCAAACGGGAACAGCGCTGCCGAATGCGATCTGGTTGGGTGTTCTCAACGGTCGCCCATTGCCGGCGTCAAACACCTGCTGCCCGGATGCATTGCGGAGGTAGCCATATCCATAAAGTTGACCCAATGGCTTACCAACGACCTGCCTTAGTTCGCCGGTGAAATCACCCACGCCCACAGTGATGATGGTATCTCCCGTTCCAGTCCCCAGGCTTAATACTTTACTCTGATTGTAAGATGCATTCAAATTTAGTTCCCATGAAAACCCTCGGGTCTTTGCCATTTTAATGTTTGTCATCGCTTCGATCCCACGATTCCTGCTTTCACCCACGTTGACAAGTTGTTGTTGATAACCGGACGCATCAGAAATCTGCGCCCTAAGGATCTGATCAGAAGAAAGCTTGTCATAATAACTCAACTCAAGAGATACCCTGTTATCCAGCATACGCATTTCCAGACCTATTTCCTTTTCTGCAACCCGCATGGGCTTCAGATTGGGATTAGGAACCACCGTTGCATTTATGGAAGCAAGCGTTTGAGGTGATCCGGAGATGTTTGGAAATTGCAACGGGTTGATGAAATAGAACAGGCTGTTAGAATAGGGCGGGACATCTGTATCACTCCCAACCTCCGCATACGCGATCCTGAATTTGGCATAATCAATCCATGTCGGCATATTATCCCTGAAAGCATCAGAGAAGATGAAACTAGCCGTAACAGATGGATAAAGGATACTTCTGTTCTGCGGTGACAGGGTGGAGAACCAATCATTACGAACGGTACCATTTAGATAGATCAGGTTCCGCCATGATAGTTCTGCTGACCCGTAAACCGAATTTACCTGACGATCGGATACTTCGTATATGGGCTGGATCAACCTGCCGTTTGTGAGGGTGTAAATACCCCGGGTGTAAAAATCCTGCACCAGCACGTTATTCCTTCTAAGTCGCCTGGACATTTGATTGCCCCCAGCCATCAGGTCGATGGAAAAGTCTCCGAATTTCCTGTTGGCGCCGATCAGCAGATCAGTATTCAACTCTCTGAATCTTCGCTCATCCTGAACAAACTGCCCATTCACAAAACCGGGAGGAGCGGGTGCCTGCCGCTGACTGCCGGTTGGAAGGTTATATTCCTGTGACCTGGAGTAATAGTCTTGACCGATACGTCCCTGTAAATAAACCCCTTTGGCAATATCATAGCGTACCGTAACATTTCCAAAGAATCTGTCTCTAACCTGCCGTTCAAATCGGGTCAGTGCAAAATAAGGGTTGGTCCTGTTCGTAAACCTCGACCAGGAAACCTCGTCCCCGGCTGTGTTGGTCGCATATTTCTTCAGGAGCTCCATGGGCATGGAGTTCGCCATGTTGTAAAGGACAACGGGACTATAATCCTGTTCTGCAATATTGGGCGGATTATTTCTGAGCTCGTTTGAATAGCTTACGTTTCCGCTGACGGTAAGTTTCTTCGCAAATGTCTGAGTGAAACCCAGGTTTATATTCTTCCTGTCATAATCTGACCCAGGTAAGATGGCAGTGGATTTCATGTTGGAGAGCGAAAGACTGAACCCGCCAAATTCCCCTCCGGATGAAATACTTACAGCGTTTGTCAAAGTCTGTCCATTACGGTAATACTGACCGATCTGATTTCGCTGGGGCTCATAGGGAACGACTTGATTGTCAAAAAGTACCTGCGTCATTCCGGGCTCGAACTTTTCTCCAAAGCTCCATTGCCCGGAGGTGGGAAAAGGCGTCTTGGGTCTGACTCCATTTTCCCCCTGACCATACTCGTACTGGTAATCAGTGTAATCTACCAGCGATTCATGGGTATAGTTGGAATTCACTTCGATACCTATTCCGGTGCCCCTGCCACGCGTCTTGGTAGTGATCATGATCACACCATCTTTAGCACGTGAACCATACAAGGCAGATGCTGCAGCCCCCTTTAACACGGTCATGGATTCGATGTTATCGGGATCGATACTGCTCAAACCATCACCACCGTCTGATGTACGATTACTTCCTCTCTCGGAAACATCACCTCTTGCACCAAAATTCGTATTATCGATCGGGACACCGTTCACAACGATGAGTGGTGAGTTATTACCCCCGAAAGAAGACTGACCACGGATCCTGATCTTACTGGTACCGGCCGGACCTGACCCCATCGAAGTGATGTTCACCCCTGCGATCTTACCTTCCAGTGCATTCATGAAACTGGAGCTGCGATTTACAGTCACCTGATCAGGCGGAACCGTGGCCGTGGCATAGCCCAGGCTCTTTTGCTCACGCTTGATGCCGAGTGCCGTTACCACGACCGTCTGCATGCTCGCCGCTGTTTCTGTGAGGGTGACGTTGAGACTTCCGGTACCGGCTAACCGGACTTCCAGGGTCACGTATCCGATGGACGAAAACACCAGGGTAGCCTGGGCATCGGGAACATTAATAGAGAAGTTTCCCTGTGCATCGGTCGTTGTACCGGACGCACCGCCCTTCACCTGTACCGATACATTTTCGAGGGGTTTACCATTGGCATCGGTCACCTTTCCGGTGATGCTGACATCCGCCGGGGGTGGTGGTGCCTCCGCAACGATCCTGACCGGCGGCTCCTCCCTTTCCTTTACAACGATATGATGCTCGATCACGCCCGCGGTGAGCGGCTGCTGACTGAAACAGGCCTTCAACGCCTCTTCCAACGTGGCATCCTGAAGAGAGACCGTGACAAGCTTCGCTTTCTGGATATCACTTTTGGTGTACACAAACGTGTATCCGGTCTGTCTGGTGATGGTTCGGAAGATCTCTTCAAGGGATGCATCCTTGCGCTTGATGGTCACCCGCTGAGCATAGCCTTCCGAGAAGGCATGCAGGCAACAGACGAACAGGAAAAGGCAGGACAGTTTCATCGCGATAATTAATTGTCTGCTGATCAGCCCCTGGCATGAAAAACTGCCACGGCTAGTGCTTAAATGCATAATTTTGCCATGTTTGGGTTGGGAAAAAAGTGTGTCGCAAATGCTTCATTCGGCCCGGACTACATTCTGGGATCCGGCCTGCCAGCCGGGTCCCTTTTTTGTCCGGGTCACTTCATGTGACTTGTTCAGACATATGGTTCGTTTTTTGGGTTTATGAATGGGGGACCGCCCTCCAGGCATCCCCGATCTTCTCAAATCTTACCTTCCCGGTCATCTCCAGGGCCTTCAACACCACATCCAGCCGGCCTTCTTTGGGAAAACTGGCATAGAACGACTCCCCGATCCGCTCGTCGAATTCAAGCCGGACATCAAAAGCGCGGGAAAGAGCCCGGCAAACCTGCCCGATATCCTCACCCTCGAAGTGCAGGCGACCATCACGCCAGCCAATGACCTCCTGCACATCCAGGTCCTGCCTTACTTTTACGGAAGCCTTGCCACGCGCCGCTTTAGACTGATCTCCCGGTCTGAGCATCGTCAATCCCACCGGAGACCTGAACCCAACAGACCCTTCGAGCAAAGTGGTCCGGATCTCCTGATCATCCTGATAATTCATCACATCAAAATGGGTTCCGAACACTTCTACTGTCGCATCACCGACCTTCACGATGAATGGCCTTCCGGCCTGATGTGCTACTTCAAAATATGCCTGACCCGTCAGTTCCACTTCCCGGGTGTCACCTGAAAAACTGACCGGGAATCGGATGCCGGAGGCTGCATTCAACCAGACCCGCGTACCATCCGACAGGTTCACCTGATATCTGCCCCCCCTGGGTGTTTCAATGGTATGATACAGGGCAGCAATGGCCGGTGTTTGCCCGGCCCCATAGATCAGCTCGTCCCTGCGTTTGATCACGGAAGTGCCCCCCTCCCTTGCGACGGTGCCGTCCTGTACCTCGTTGAGGGGGATGCGGATACCATTTCCCAGGGTGAGCATGACCTGATCTGTGGCCTGGGCGAGCGGTACTTTTGTGACCAACGGTCCCTGGTTCGCCGCCGCCGCTTCGGATCCGGCATCTCTGACCTGCATCCACGCATACCAGGATGCCGTCAATACCAGGAGGAGCAATGCCGCCGCAGACAACCAGGTAACAGGCTTCAGCATCCTTCTCCGTGGCGCTTGCATTGATATGGACAGGGATCCCGTCAGTCGGTCATATATCCTGGCCTCCACGGCATCGTCAAATGACACAGCATCAGGTGTGTTCAGGAGCATCTTCCCGATCTCCTCCCGGATGCCTTCATCCATCGCAGGATCGTTCAGAATCCGGAGAAAGTGCTCCAACTCCTCCTCCCGAAGCGTTCCCTGCACATATCCCCGCCATAATTCAGCCAACCGTTCCCGATCCATATCCATACGCTTGCGTTAGGTTTACGGGTATAAAGACACACGGTTGAAAGTAATGTACCACTGAGGACAAAAAAATCCGGGTATGAAGGTCTGTTGTCAGGTAGACACGGGATCATGAAAGATCGTCTGCATCACTCCGTACCTGAAAGCGAAGTGCGTGCAATGCCCGGGCAATGTGATTCCGGACGGTGTTGCGCGAGATCCCCATGACGGCACCGATGTGCTCATAACTCATGTCAGCCTGATGCGCCATCCGGAAGGCCACCTGCTGCTGTGGCGGAAGCCGACAGATCATGTCCTCCAGGAAACGCTTCCGTTCCTTGACATGCAACACTTCATCCGGACAAGCCGGGCAGGTACCGAATGAATCTGCCAGCATGGACAGAAATCCCCGCTCTCTGACTTTACGGCGCAACGAGTTGTAGATATGATTCCTGGCGATGATGAACAGCCAGTTCTCAAAAGATCTGATGGAAGAAAGTTCGGTACGAGCCGCCCAGACCTTGAGGAATACTTCCTGCACCACTTCCTCTGCCAGGTGATCGGACTTGAGTAGATCCTTCGCCACGGCGTACACACGCTTCCAGTGCCTGCGAAAAAGGATATCGTATGCCCGGGTATCATCCCGGGACACGAGCATGGCAAGCTCCTGATCGTTGGAAGTTGGAATGGCAGGCAATGGCACCCGTTTAGTTCTGGTTCGTACAAACCAAATATAACGATCGGGTTGGATATTTCCTCGCCATTTTTTTTACAACTGACCTGCCTGGCGAAGCATCTTTGAACAGCTGTGGGAATGGGCACTTCAAGTGCCGTTATCGTCAAACGACCTCGTTGTCCTTGAATTCAAATACCTCAGCCTCCACATTCTCCACCTCAGCGCCCTTGTTCAGGGCTTCTTCCATGCGGGCGCGCCGCTCATTCACTTCGGCGATGATGCTGTCCAGGACCAAAGACCCATCAGGCTTCAGGATCTCGTCGAGGCGGGCAAGGATGCGACTGGACAGCGCCAGCTCTGTTTCCGCCGTATCCAGTTCCATGTTGATCTTGTCGAGTTGCTGTTGTTTTGCGGACAACCGCGTCTTATATTTAGCCTTGCCCTGTGCGATCTTCCTGGTGTACCATTCCGGTGTTCGCCGGTGAACACCGGTGGTGAGTGAGGCGCCGATGGAGAAGCTCGACTTCGTCTTTGAGTCCGCCAACTTTTTCTCCTGCCGGGCCATCCATGTCTCCTGTGTGGCCTTATATTTATCGATCTCCACCTGATTCTTTAATTGTTTAGTGGAGAGGGCATCCTTCTTGCGGGTCGCCTGTGCGATGAGCCTGTCGAAACTCCCCTTGATCTTTGTCCGGTGCCGGGAGATGGCTGCATCACCCTTTTCATCGGTCAGCTCGGAGTCGGGCATTTCGATGTCCTCCAGCGCCTTGTTCAGGGCGTTGATGGTACGTGTATAGTTCTTGCTATGGAGTTCGTTTTGTGGCAGCGGGATGCCCAGTGCATCGCCCCGCTTGGCGGGATTCTTGACATCCTGGAAGATCTGTGTGCTCTCATCGCGGATCGGCTTACGATTCAACAGATCGTATCCACCCTTGATATGCGACTCTCCCAGGTCCCACGTTTTGAAGGTGAACTCGTAGAGTTCTTTCTCGAAGAAATATAGAACTTTGACTTCTCCGCCGGCCGAGAGACTGGCAGACATCTTCGCTCCGATGTCAT
>VFQT010003295.1_pt1 | contig 14961 bp, 16 predicted proteins | sample 3512381 | NCBI WGS metagenome assembly VFQT01 (sample SAMN10412376, study PRJNA504923) | tailings metagenome | isolation source: Relicate 2 Philex TSF3 active mining site | place: Philippines: Tuba, Benguet | collected 2017-08-29 | reverse complement strand
GGAGGCGAGAGAGGCGGCCACGACCGACGTGCCCGCACCACCTTTGACCGAGCGGCAGATGATGAGCATGGAGTCCCCTGACGTGAGTGGTTCACGGGGGAAGTGGGCCGCTGAGGGCGACCACGAGTGGGCGTCGGACGCGGTGTCGCGGTGACGGTCAGGCGGATTGCAGCTTCTTCGCGGCGGCGGCCACCAGGGCCACCAAGGCGACGAGCATGATGAGGCGCTTCATGCGCGGAAGGATACCCCCGTCGATGGTGGCGACTACCCTGAGCGACGGAGGTGTCCGGGTACCTGGTGGGCTCCGCCGCCTTCAAAGCGGTTGGGACGAGTGATCCTCGTCCGGCGGGTTCGATTCCCGTCCACCTCCGCCACACGAGCGTGCCGTCCGGCGGCAAGGGGGTTGTCATGTTGTTCCCGATTCGCAAGATCCTCACGGTGGTGGAGGAGATCCATCACGATCTCGGTCCGGCACCGCAGACTCCGGCCCTCAAGGGTGCGGTGGCGGCGGTGGTGGGCAATCCGTACGTGGGTCGTTGGGTCGACGATCTCTCTCCCGCGGTGGACGAGTTGCGCGCGCTCGGCGAGCGGCTCGGCAACGTTCTCATCGGGCACCTCGGCGGTGATCCGTCGCGCATCGACGGGTACGGCAAGGGCACGATCGTCGGGTCGGCCGGTGAGATCGAACACGGAGCGATGTGGCACATTCCCGGCGGTGGCGGCATGCGTGCGGCGTTGGGCAAGGGGACGAGCATCGTGCCGAGCACCAAGAAGGTCGCTGGCATCGGTGCGCGTCTCGACGTTCCGATCACCCATCTGGAATGGAGTTACGTCGGCAGTCACTACGACGCCATCGAGGTGGGCGTGCCCGACGGCCCCAAGCCCGACGAGATGGTGGTGATTCTGGCCATGGCTTGTGGAGGTCGCGTGCACGCGCGGCTCGCCGGTGGATTCACGTTGGCCGACCGTGGCAAGCCCGGAGTTCCGGCATGAGCGCCCAGCGCGTCGCCGTGATCGGTTTGGGTCGCATGGGATGGCACATGGCGGTTCATCTGTCGCGGTCCGGTCACGACATCGCGGTGTGCGACGTGGTGCCCGGCGTCGCGCAGAAGTGGGTGGACGAGAACGGTGGGTCGGCGTTCACGGATGCGGCCGCGGCGGTGTCCGGCCGCGACGACGTCGTCACGTCGTTGCCCGCCGACCGCGAGTTGTCGGCCGTGGCCGACGCCATCCTGCCCGTGTTGGAACGCGGTGCGCTGTGGGTCGATCACTCCACCACGTCGGCCGAGGGAGCGCGCGCGGTCCACGCTCGCGCCGAGGCGGTCGGCGTGTCGTTTCTCGATGCTCCGGTGTCGGGCGGCGTGGACGGTGCGCGCAACGGCACCCTGACGGTGATGGCCGGCGGTGAGCAAGCGGCGTTCGATCGTGCCGAACCGTTGATGAGCGCGTACGCGGCCCGCATCACGCTGATGGGTCCGAGCGGAGCGGGCCAGATCACCAAGATGACCAATCAGATCTGCGTGGTCGGGCTGTGTCAGGCGCTGGCCGAGGGTCTCGACTTCGCCGAGTCCGCGGGCCTCGACGTGTCGAAGGTGATCCACGTGATGTTGCAGGGTTCGTCGGCCTCGTGGCAGATGGCCAACCGCGCCGAGCGGATGTTGGCGGGCGAGTACGACTACGGATTCTCGACCACGCTCATGCGCAAGGACGTCGGGTTGGTGCTCGACGAGGCGAAGGCGATGAACGTTCCGCTTCCCGTGACCGCCATGGTGGGCCAGATGCTCGCCGACGTCTCGGCCATGGGCGGTGACGCCTGGGATTGGTGCAGTCTGATGGAGCGCCAGCGCCACTCGCACTAACCAGCGTTCTCGGTCGGAATCACGACAGAAAACCGTCGCCGACGCGACCGGGAACGGAAGGGATCAGACGGCGAGCAGGTCGCGCGCGCCGGTGTCGCTCGACGGGTGGCGCAGCTTGCTCATGGCACGGGCCTCGATCTGACGGATGCGCTCGCGCGTGAGGTTGAAGTGCTCGCCCACTTCCTCGAGGGTGCGGGGCTCGCCACGGTCGAGACCGAAGCGCAACTTCAGGATCTCCCGTTCACGCTCGTCGAGGGGCGCCAGCAGTCGCTGGATCTCCTCGGGCAGCAACGCGGTGGCCGCCACCTCGAAGGGGCTCTCGGCGGAACGGTCCTCGACCACGTCGCCCAATTCGGCGTCACCGTCCTCGCGCAGAGGCTCGCTGAGCGACAGAGGTTCGGCGGCGAAGCGCAGGGCCTCGGTGACCTTGTCCTCGGGCATCTCGACTTCCTCGGCCAACTCGCGCAGGCTGGGCTGGCGACCGAACTTCAGCTCGAGGCGCGAACGGGCCTTTTGCAACCGCGCCAACGTGTCGCCGGCGTGGACTGGCAGACGGATGGTGCGGCCGGTGTTGGCGATGCCACGGGTGATGGCCTGACGGATCCACCAGGTGGCGTAGGTCGAGAATTTGAAGCCCTTGCGCCAGTCGAACTTCTCGACGGCGTGCATGAGACCGAGGTTGCCCTCCTGGATGAGGTCGAGCAGAGGAAGGCCGGAGGCCTGGTACTTCTTGGCGATGGACACCACCAGTCGCAGGTTCGACTGCACGAAGGCGCGCTCGGCGGTCTCACCGTCCTTGATGAGGTTGCGCAATTCGCGCTTCTTGGCCGGGGTCAGGCCCTTGCCGTCGGTCCCGAATTCGTCGCGGGCCGTCTTGCCGGCTTCGATCTGCTTGGCGAGCCGAACCTCGTCGTCCTTCGTGAGAAGGGTGTACTGGCCGATGTCGGACAGGTAGAGCCGGACGAGGTCCTCTTCATCACGATCGACGCGATCCTTGGCCACCTGAGAACCTCATTTCACTTGAATAGTTGCTCACCGGAAAGACGTCCGCGGGCTGTGAGTCCCCCGGCCGATCACCGCCAAAACACTGGGTTTGCCGGACCCATTTGGCCGTAATGGCGGGAACGATACCGACCGTTCACGTTTCATCAACCAGTGGACGGAAGTTCCTCGGAAAAGATCCCGCCATGACTCGAACGGGCCCATTGGGTAGGTTGTTTTTACTGTGAATTCGTTCGCCGCTCGGGTTGTGTTCCCATCGGAATCTCGCTAGCGGAATCGCGCGAAATCACCTCAAGAAATGAGGAGTCGGTCATGACAAATCCGATGTTGAACGAGAAGAAATTGCGAGCGGCGGCCGAAGCCGATTCCGCGGGCTGGGCCGCACCCGACGAGACGACGCGCGCTCCGATGACCGACGGGCCGACCTCGCCGTGGAACCCGTCGGCCCGTGTGATGACCGTCGGTGGCACCGTGAGCGCCACCGCCGTGCTCTTCGTCATCTTGTTGGCGGGCGCGATCGTCGGCTGGCTCGGCGTCGAGGCTCCCGAGGGCGAGGTGTACAAGTTCCCGGCATTCGCCATCGGTGGTGTTCTGGTGGGTCTGGTCTGCGCGCTCGTGCTGGCGTTCAAACCGAACCTGGCCAAGATCCTCGGACCGATCTATGCCGTGGCCCAGGGATTGTTCGTCGGGGCCATCAGTCGCGCCTACGAGACGTACTACGACGGCATCGTGGTTCAAGCCGCCGGTGCCACCATCGCCGTGGTCGCGGTGATGCTCGCGCTCTACGGACTGCGCATCATCAAGGTCACCGACCGCATGCGTCGAATCGTGATCGGGGCCACTTTGGGAGTGGCCGTGTTCTACGGGATCTCCCTGCTCATGAGCCTCTTCGGCGCCACTCCCACGTTCCTGTCGTCCAGTAGCGCGCTCGGCATCGGCTTCAGCTTCCTGGTGGCCGGTCTGGCGGCGTTCAACCTGGCTCTCGACTTCGACTTCATCGAGCGTGGCGCCAAGGAACGGCTCCCCGAGTCGGTCGAGTGGTACGCGGCGTTCGGGGTGCTGGTGACCGTGGTGTGGCTCTACCTCGAGATCCTGCGACTGCTCGCCAAACTGCGCGATCGGTGATCCGACTCACCGACGACGATCTCGATCGTCGCACGCTCACCGTTTTCATCACCGCGCTCGTCTGCCTGTGGGCGGCCCACTTCGGTGTGTACTGGGCCCCCGATTCGTTCACGCGTCTCCAGGAGATGAACTGGTGGGCGGGCACCCAGATTCTCTTCTATCTCGTCGTGCCGTTGACGGTGATGACGGTCGTCGGTGTGCGACCGTCGGAGATCGGTTGGAGATTGCGGGGCACCGCTTCGCACTGGAAGGTGTACGCCGGCATCTTCGCGGTGGCGGTGCCGTTTGTGGTGATCGCCAGTTACGGCGCCGAGTTCCAGGATCGATATCCGCTCTACGAGGTGTATCCCGGTCAGTCGGGGGTGTGGAGTGACCTCGCCTCGTGGTGGCCGTTCTACCTCGTCCAGTTCGTGGCCATCGAAGCGTTCTTCCGCGGATTCCTGGTGTTGGGTCTCGGTCGTCGCATCGGTTCGGCCGCGATCCTGGTGGCCACCGTCCCCTATCTGATGATTCATCTGGTGAAGCCGCCCGTCGAGGCGTTGGCGTCGATCGTCGGCGGATTGGTGATGGGAACGCTCGCCTGGCGCACGAAGAGCATCTGGTGGGGCGTCGCCGTTCACGTGGGTGTGGCCGTGTTGATGGACGTGATGTCCCTGGGCCACAAGGGGTTCTTGTGGTGAACGCCTCACGCACCGAAACGGTTCTGGTCGCGGTGGCGGGTGCGACGTTGGCCGGACTCACGGCGCGCACCGTGGGTCTGGGTCGTTGGGGAGTGTTGATCGGCACGATCAGTGGCGCGGTCACCGGACGTCGACGGGTGTACGACTGGTCGTCCCGACGCGGGAAGGTGGCCTTCGTCGCCGATCACACCTGGGCGCTGTCCACGACGACGTCGGGGCTGATGGCCATGGCTCTGAACGTCGCGCGGGGGAACGCGGGATACGAGCCCAGTCTGTCCGAGCGGCAGAACCGCATGGTGCACCGCGGGGGATTCGTGTTGCGGCGCGGGTTCGCCGTCACGTTCGGCAACGTGGTGAACGGAGCCGCCGACGAGAACGGTGAGCTCACCGAGCGGCGGCGCAAGTTGGTGACGGTTCACGAGGACACCCACGTGTGGCAGGCCCGTGCGTTCGGGCCCATCTATCCGGTGGTGTACGCGTTGTGGTTCGTGGGCGGAACGGTCGTCGGTGTGGTGAAGTGGCTCGTGTCCGACAGATCGGTGCCCTTGGCCCGCAAGGTCGACGCTCACGCGTACTTCAGCAACCCTTTCGAGTGGCACGCCTACACCCGCGACGACAACTGGCCCCCGCGCGGACTCGGGGTCGACTCGACGTCGATCCCGTCGCGACGTTTCCCTTTGCCACGCCGTTAGAGCGAGCGGAGGAAACCCAGCAGCGCCTCGTTGAACTCGGCGGGATACTCCTGCTGGGTCCAATGACCGGCCTTGGGAATGAGCACCTTGCCCTTGTAGTTCGGAGTCATGGCGTTGGTGGCGTCGATGGTGTCGATACGCGACGCGATGACACCGTCCTGCTCGCCACCGATGAAGAACGTGGGCATGGAGATGCGCTCGGGGGAGAGGTCCTTCAACACCTCGAAGTTCGCGTCGAGATTGCGGTACCAACTCACCGGACCGAAGAAACCGCTGTTGGTGAACTGCTTCTCGTAGTAGTCCAGGTCGTCCTGCGTCAGCCAGAACGGCAATCCCTCGGGGATGTCCTTGAACAGATCGAGGAAACCGGTGCCTTCCATGGGCGGCAACTCGTTCACGTCGGTCGGACCGGGGCGGTACAGCGCCCCGCTACCTCCCCACAGGATGGTGCGCATGGTGTGGCGGACGTCGGCTTCCAATTCGCGTTCGGCCGGGCCGACCTGCTGGAAGTACAGCATGTAGAAGAACCGGTCGGAGAACATCATCTTGAACAGATCGGTGGGCTTCATGGGCCACGGTGTGAACGGCACGCTCACCGCGCACACCGCGTTCACACGTTCGGGATGCAGGCGACCGGACTCCCACACCACCAACGCACCCCAGTCGTGACCGACGAAGGTAGCCGTGTCGTGTCCGGTGGCGTCGAGAAGACCGTTGAGATCGGCGGTGAGTTGACCGATGCCGTACGCCTCGACGTCACGGGGAGCCGACGAGAACCCGTAACCGCGCTGATCGGGAGCGAGCACGTGGTAACCCGCGGCCGCCAACGGCTCCATCTGGTGACGCCACGAGTGCGCCGACTCGGGGAATCCGTGGCACAGCAACACGCACGGGTTCGCCGGATCGCCGGCCTCGGTGACGACCAGATCCACGCCGTTGGTTCGGATGGTGCGCTGGCGAACGGTCAAGGGCGCGACCAACTGCCGTTGGGTCCGGCATCGGCGGTGTCGTACCAATAGAAGCCGGTGATGTCGATGATGAAATGGACCGAGCCCACGTCGTCACCGTTCCAGACCATCATCTGGTAGTCGCCCACGCCCCGCGACGTCGCGTCCCACGACACCTGGATGATGCCACCGTTGGCGATGTTCTGGTTGGCCGAGAAGTTGATGGCCGAGGTGGAAGGACGCGCCGAGGCGTCACCGGGGCTGACCGAGAGGAAGTTCACCCCGGTGCCACCCGTGGCGGTGAGGTTGTAGGCGACGGCACTGACGACCTTGTTGGGTGATTCCCTGGGGGGCAGCAGCAACGAGTTGGTGATGGTTCCGTTGGCGTTGCGACCCCGACTGAGATCCACGGTGCGGCCCCCGTTGGGGTTCATGCGACCGAGGCGGCTGGACAGGATGCTGGATTGTGCACCGGTCCACCGCGAGTCGTACACCCGGGTCGGTGAGATCGAGTAGAAGTGCTCGTGTGGTGCGACTGGACCGCCGGCCAGAGCCGGATTCGCGCCCAACATCATTCCGCCCGCCACCGCGCCGACGGCGGCGCCGGCCGCCAACTTCAACATTCCGCGCCGCGACGCCCGATCGGGCTCGGCTTCCGCGCGCATATTCGCCACTTGGGCTTGCAGAGCGTCGATCTGTGCCTGCAAACGGTTGATCTCGTCGATGTCCATGACCCCTCCAAACGGCGACCCCCGTCGCCCTCTGGCGGGAACGGTAACAAACTCCCGACAGCCGCCGTGACATGACGTGTCAGGACTTCGGAAGGACTTGGTCAGGCTTCGGTGAAGGAACTCAGACCGGGTTGCGGCGAGCCAGGGGGTTGGCCTCCAGAACCTCGTCGGCGATGGGGGCACCGGTGACCTCGTCGGTCCAATAGGTGCCGGCATCCAAACGGGCCAGGGCGCTCTCCACGTCTGCCAGGTCGCGCTCGATGGAATCGAGATCGATCGGCGCGGACGCCGGGGGCTGTTCGGGCTCGAACGAGGACATGTCCGAAGCGTAGTCGCAGGTAGCGTGTGCCCCCATGCCCACTCCCTTCCCGCCGTTCGACGGCTCCGCCCCCAAGTGCCAGCAGTTCAAGGAAGCCCCCGAGATGGGCATCGACCCGTCCAAGCGGTACACGGCCACCATGGACACCTCGATGGGCACGATGGTGATCGCCCTCGACGCCCTGCGGGCCCCGGTGACGGTGAACAGCTTCGTGTTCCTGGCCCTCAACCACTACTACGACGGCATCATCTTCCACCGCATCATCAAGGGATTCGTGTGCCAGGGTGGCGACCCCACCGGCACCGGTCGTGGCGGCCCCGGTTACCGCTTCGATGACGAGCTCCCCAAGGCGGGCCAGTACGAGATCGGCTCGCTGGCCATGGCCAACGCCGGCCCGAACACCAACGGTTCGCAGTTCTTCCTCATCAGTGGTCCCGACGGGGTGCGTCTGCCCCCGGCCTACGCCCTGTTCGGCAAGGTGGTGAAGGGTCTCGACGTGGTGGAGGCCATGCAGAACGTGCCCACCGGTCCCGGCGACCGTCCGCGCACCGACGTGGTCATCAACTCGGTCACCATCACCGTCGCCGACTGAAACGGTTCATGGCCGACAAGCCGATGCAGTTGAGCCTCGAGCAGGCTCGCCGCATCGCGCTGGCGGCGCAGGGTTTCTCCGAGCCGCGGCCGACGGGTCGTACCGATCGTCGTCATCTGCGAAAGGTGTTCGATCGCATCGCGGTCGTTCAGATCGACTCGGTCAACGTGCTGGTGCGCAGTCAGGAGTTGCCGCTCTTCTCCCGTCTGGGCTCTCACGATCGCTCCCTCATTCCGGCGGCCACCCGGGCCGGAGAGTTGTTCGAGTACTGGGGTCACGAGGCCGCGCACGTTCGCACCGAGCACCATCGACTCTGGCGATGGAAGATGAGCCAGTCGCTCGGCGGTCCGTGGCGCAGCGCCGAGGATCTCCTGAAGAAGCGCCGCGGATACGTGGACGAGGTCTTCCAGCGCGTCGTCGCCGAAGGGCCCGTGGCGGCCGGCGACTTGTCCGAACGCATCGGGAAGAAGGGAGCCTGGTGGGATTGGGATCACGCCAAACTGGCCCTCGAGTACCTCTTCATGTGCGGTCGGATCACGGCGACGCGACGACCCAACGACTTCGCCCGTTTGTACGACCTGCCCGAGCGCGTGATACCGGCCGAACACCTGAACGCCCCCACACCTTCCGAGCACGACGCACACCGGGAGTTGTTGGACATCGCGGGACGAGCGGTGGGGGTGGGGACCGCGCGGGACATCGCCGACTATTTCCGCATCAAGACCACCGTGGCCAAGCCGCGCATCGACGAGTTGGTCGAGAGCGGACGACTCCTTCCCGCGGTGGTGCGAGGATCCGATCGCAAGGTGTTCGTGCACGCCGAGGCGCGCCTGCCACGAGCGGTTGAGGCGCGCGCGTTGCTGTCGATGTTCGATCCGGTGGTGTGGTTCCGACCGCGGGCCGAGTGGTTGTTCGACTTCCACTACCGCATCGAGATCTACACACCGGCACCACAACGCAAGTTCGGGTACTACGTGTTGCCGTTCCTGCTGGGGGATCGATTGGTCGCGCGCGTCGACCTGAAGGCCGATCGCGCCAACGGAACCCTGCTCGTTCCGGGGGTGTTCGCCGAAGGTCACGCCGATCGCCGATCGGTGGCATCGGCGTTGGCCGAAGAGTTGCGCGAAATGGCGGACTGGTTGAACCTCGACACGATCCGCGTCGGGATGCGTGGTGATCTGGCCCGGCCCGTGCGTTCGGCTCTGGCGGCGGGTCGTTAGCCTGACCGCATGAAGCGACCGTCCATCGCCATCGCCGGTCGCGTGGCCGCGGCCGGTCGCGTGTCGCGCAGCGCCATTTCGTTCGCCGGACGCGTGTACTTGGACGCCGTGTTGCGTGCCGGTGGTGAGCCTCTCACCCTCAGCCCGCGCGAGTTGCGTCACGACGAGGCTCTGCAGTTGTTGAAGGGCTTCAAGGCTCTGGTGTTGATGGGCGGCGCCGACGTCGATCCGCATCTGTACGGGCAGCAACGACAACCACACGTGTACGGGGTCAACCCCGAGCAGGATCGTTTCGAGATGGCCCTCGTTCACGCCGCTATCGAGATGAGGCTTCCCACCTTGGCCGTGTGCCGGGGCATCCAGGTGGTGAACGTGGCACTCGGTGGCACCCTCATCCAACACATCGGAGACATCCCGGGAGTCGTTCAACACGCGCCGGGCAAGTTCCCGGCCGGTCAGGAGTACGCGTTGCACGACGTCGACATCTCGCCGCGCACCAAGTTGTCGAAAGCGGTGGGTGCGACCCGCGTGAACGTGGCTTCATTCCACCACCAGGGCATCGACACGGTGGGCAAGGGACTGAAAGTGGTGGCGCGGTCCGCCGACGGTCTGGTCGAGGGGCTCGAGCACACCGGTCGCGACCAGTGGCTCATCGGGGTTCAGTGGCATCCGGAGGACACGGCGGCCACCGATCCGCACCAACAGAATCTCTACGACGCGCTGATCAACGCGGCGCGGTAGGCGCCAGCGCCCAGCGCAAGGTGCGCACCAACGTGGACCCGGCGGGTCGAACGAGGGCTCGCTCGCTGACGGGGAACCACGGAAGTCTCAACGGCAGTCGCGTGCGAGCCGGCATCAGACTGACCGCCGCCGCGGCCAAGATTCCGTAGGCGGGACGCACCACCACGGGTAGGGGCGGGGTGAGCAACAGATACCGCGCCGCGTCGCGCGCTTCGGCGGAGGAGCGCAACTCGGGCCGGTAGGTGCGCAACCGCGCTCGCAGTTCGTCCTGTGTTCGGGGCGCGTCCACGACCCCGAGTGCCGTGGCGATGACCGCCATGTCGGCGACGTACTCGTCGTAGTCCTTCTCGGTGAGGCGACGCTCTCCGAATGCTCGGTGCGCGGCGATGAAGGAATCGACTTCGGCGACGTGCACCCAGCCGAGAAGGTGCGGGTCGTTCGCGCTGTAGGGGCGACCGTCGGAGGCCGTTCCGACCACCCGGGTGTGGACCCGCTTGATCATGTCGATGGTCCGTTGCGCTTGGTCGGCCGGACCGAACGTGGTGGCGGCGAGGAAGTCGGCCGTGCGCTGCAGGCGACCCCAGGGGTCGGCCTTGTAATCGCTGTGTTGGGCCACCCCGGCCATGGCCAACGGGTGCAACGATTGGAACAACAGGGCCCGGAGCCCCCCGACGAACATGCAGGTGTCACCGTGGATGACACGGATCGGGCGGTCCTCGGCGAACCAACGTTCACCCGGGGCCTCGAACAACTGTGAGGCGCGTTCGTCGGCGTTGGGACCCACAACCTTGGACTTCACCGCGTCGGCGACCGCGTCGCGCACGCGCGCCACCACGTCCCGGGGTTCGATGTCCATGTCTCATCGTCGCACGACCCCCGGACAGTGTCCACGCGTGGGGGATACGCTCGTCACATGGCCGAGCAGTCTTCCGAGCCAAACCCGAATCCCGACCGGATGCCGCGTTGGGTGTGGAAGGCCAGCCTGGTCTTCTGGTTGGGATTCCTCGCCACCATCCTTTTCCGTTACGCCTACTCGCGCCTGTCGTCGTTGTTGATCATCGCCCTGGTGTCGCTGTTCCTGTCGTTGGCCATCGAGCCCGGAGTCGCGAAGTTGGCGCGTCGGGGTTGGCGACGCGGCCGAGCGACCATGCTCATCATCCTGGGCATCATCGTCGGCACGCTGTTCTTCGTCGTGGCCATCGGCACGTTGGTGGGCACGCAGGCCGCCGACCTGGCGCAGAACTCCGACCGCTACGTCAACCGAACCGTCGACTTCCTCAACGACAATCTCAACACCGACATCGACGCGCAGAAGGTGAACGACAGCATCCAGGATCCCGACGGAGCGGTGCAGAAGTTCATCCGCGGGCAGCAGGGCACGGCCATCAAATTGTCGGTCACCGCTCTGGGTCTGTTGCTGCAGGCCTTCTCGATCCTGCTCTTCACCTTCTACATGGTCGCGGACGGGCCGAAGCTGCGCCGAGCCATCTGCAGTCGGCTGAAGCCCGATCGTCAGGAGCGTGTGTTGGCCACGTGGGAACTGGCCATCGAGAAGACCGGTGGCTATCTGTACAGTCGCGCCCTTCTCGCCGGCGTGTCGGCTCTCGTGCATTGGATCGCCTTCCAGTCGCTGGGCACCGCCGCGCCGGTGGCTCTGGCCGTGTGGGTGGGCCTGATCTCGCAGTTCATTCCGGTCATCGGCACGTACATCGCGGGCGTGCTCCCGGTACTGATCACCTTCATCGACTCGCCGGTGAAAGCCCTCATCGTGATCATCGTGATCGTCGCGTACCAGCAACTCGAGAACTTCCTCGTCGCCCCGAAGATCACGGCGCGAACCATGGAAATCCATCCGGCGATCTCGTTCGGTTCGGCCATCGCCGGCGGAGCGTTGCTCGGTCCGGTGGGGGCGGTTCTCGGGCTTCCGGTGGCGGCCATGGCGGTGGCGTTGGTCGGAGCCTCCGGTGAGCGTCACGAGTTGATCGAGAATCCGCTCGTCGAGACGGTGGAGCGCAAAACCCGCGCCGACCGTGACCTGTCGGCGGGCGCCCGTCGTCGGTTCCGACGCGGTCGCGGGATCTGAGTTCCGTGAGCGACCCGACGAGCGCCTACGAGCCCCTGGCCGTCACCTATCGAAGTGACGTGTTGGAGTCCGTTCATCACGCGGCGGTGGTGGGTCTCGAGTGCGATGGTTCGGTGGCTTTCGCTCTCGGCGACGTCGAGCTGCCGGTGTACCCGCGGTCGTCGACCAAGCCGTTGCAGGCCCACGCCATGGTGGCGGCCGGGCTCGATCTCCCCGACGAGCTGTTGGCGTTGGTGTGCGCGTCGCACGACGGCCGCGCGATGCACCTCGACGGCGCGCGACGCATCCTGGCCACGGTCGGGCTGGACGAGAGCGCGTTGGCCAACACCGCGGACCTTCCGCTGGACGAGGGCGAAGCCGAACGCGCTGTGCGCGAGGGCCGTCATCCCACGGCGCTGCAGATGAACTGCTCGGGCAAGCACGCCGGGATGATCGCCACCTGCGTCGTCAACGGGTGGAGTCACGGGCCCGAGTATCTCGACGTCGATCACCCCCTTCAGACGGCCATCACCGCGGGCATCCCCGCCCTCGTTCGCGCCCCGGTGGCCGGCATCGGCGTCGACGGATGCGGTGCTCCGGCTCACGTGATCCCCTTGGTCGGTCTGGCGCGTTCGTTCCGCGCCATGGCCACCGGTGAGGCCGGTGAAGCCGGACGTCGGATCCATCGCGCGATGTCCGGACATCCCGACATGGTGGGTGGACCCGACCGTGACGTCAGCCTGCTGATGCGCGGTATCCCGGGCCTCATGGCCAAGGACGGCGCCGAAGGCGTGTTCGCGGCCGCGTTGCCCGACGGTCGGGCCGTGGCTCTGAAGGTGGCCGACGGTGCCAACCGACCCCGTCCGCCGTTGATGAGGGCGGCGTTGACGGCGCTCGGCGTCGACGTGTCGGGGGTTCGCGCGGGGGCCTTCGACTCGGTGTTGCTCGGGCACGGCCGTCCGGTGGGCGAGGTGCGTATTGTCGGAGAACTGGCGCGCATCGCCGGTCGCGGCTGATCGAGGGGGGATCATGGCAGGCATTCCGTTCGTGGGTCCGATCGATCCCTTGCGATACGCCGAGGTCGAGCAGGTGAGTCCGCGTGTGCGTCGTGTCATCGCGCGTAATCCGTCGAAGTTCACCTTCACCGGAACCGGCACCTACATCGTCACGGGAGCCTCCGGCGACGCGGCGGTGATCGACCCCGGCCCCGACCTACCCGAGCATCGCGAGGCCCTGACCCGCGCGATCGAGGATCTGAAGGTGCGCGCCATCGTGGTGACGCACTGCCACAGCGATCATGTCGGTCTCGCCTCGTGGTTGCGCGAGCAGACGGGGGCACCGACCGTGGCGTGGAAGCCTCATGGTGAGGTGGGAGTGCTCGACAACGACGACGACATCAAGGTGATGGAGGAGTTGAAGCCGCCGCCCAAGAGCGCCGAGGAAATCGAGAAGGAGCGCGAGATCGCTCGCGCCGCCGGTCTGGATCCCGACGACATGGAACTCCACGAGTCCGTGGACACCGACTTCGACCCCGACGTCCGGGTGAACGACGGAGAGGTGGCGGCACACGGTGACGGCTGGACGCTCACCGCGGTGCACACGCCGGGCCACACCTCCAATCACATGTGCGTGTGCCTCGAGGAGGAGAAGGCCCTCTTCACCGGCGATCACATCATGGGCTGGAGCACGACGGTGGTGTCGCCACCCGATGGGGACATGGCCGATTACCTCGCGTCCCTCGTGAAGGTGCAGATGCGCGACGACCGTGTTCTGTGGCCCACGCACGGTTCGGCGATCACCGATCCGAAACCGTTCCTAGCCGCGTACCACGAGCACCGACTCGGTCGGGAGGCCCAGGTGTTGGCCGCCGTCGCCGACGGACTGAACACCGTGGCCCCGATGGTGCGGCGCATGTACGCCGCGGTCGTTCCCGAACTGCACATTCCGGCGGCGCGCAGCGTGCTGGCGCACCTCACCCAGCTCACGAACGAGGGCCGCTTGCGGGTGCGCGGCGGGGGACCGGCCCGACTCTCGAGCACCTATGACTTGCCGACTCGCTGAACGCAAATAGTTTCACATAAGGTGACAGTTCATGGACATTCTGCGCACTCCTGATTCCGCGTTCGCCGCGGTGCCCGACTTCGACCACCCGGTGACCTACACCGACGTCACCGCCGACGATGGAACCACCTTGCGCATCGCCCACGTCGATGCCGGGCCGAGGAACGCCGCCAACACGATCCTGTGCATGCACGGCGAGCCCACCTGGAGCTTTTTGTATCGCAAGATGATTCCGGTGTTGGTGGCGGCCGGTCATCGCGTGGTGGCGCCGGATCTGGTCGGCTTCGGTCGCAGTGACAAGCCCGCGCTCACGTCGGACTACACCTATGAGCGCCACGTCGACTGGATGAGCCAGTGGTTGGTGGCCAACGATCTGCGCCACCTCACGCTGGTCTGCCAGGACTGGGGAAGCCTCGTCGGTCTACGACTGGCGACGGCGTTCCCCGATCGATTCGATCGCGTGGTGTTGGGTAACGGTGGGCTGCCCACCGGTGACCCCGAACCCAATGCGGCGTTCAAGGCGTGGCGCGAGTTCAGTCAGAAGACTCCCGTGTTCGAGACGTCGAAGATCATCCAGGGTGGTTGCACGACCAAGCCTCTGCCGCCCGAGGTGTTGGCGGCCTACGACGCTCCGTACCCCGACGAGTCCTACAAGGCGGGCGCGCGCATCTTCCCCACGCTGGTGCCGGCATCGCTGGATTACCCGTCATCGAAGGAGAACCTGGCCGCATGGGAGGTTCTGAAGACGTGGACCAAGCCGTTCCATTGCGCGTTCAGCGACAGCGACCCGGTGACCAAGAACGGCGAGTGGGCGTTCCGTAAGAACGTGCCCGGTTGCGAGACCTCGACCCACACCACCATCGTGGGTGGCGGTCACTTCCTGCAGGAGGACCGCGGCGAGGAGTTGGCGACCTTCGTCAACTCCACCAT
>VFQT010003294.1_pt1 | contig 14965 bp, 13 predicted proteins | sample 3512381 | NCBI WGS metagenome assembly VFQT01 (sample SAMN10412376, study PRJNA504923) | tailings metagenome | isolation source: Relicate 2 Philex TSF3 active mining site | place: Philippines: Tuba, Benguet | collected 2017-08-29 | reverse complement strand
GATCTCAAGAAGCACAAGCAACCCATCCTCGTGAGCTCGGTCGATGGCGTGGGCACCAAGCTCAAGCTGGCCTTCGCGATGGATCGACACGACACGATCGGCGAAGATCTGGTGAACCATTGCGTGAACGACATCGCGGTGCTGGGTGCCGAGCCACTGTTCTTCCTGGATTATTTGGGCACGGGCACGCTCAAGCCGCATGTGTTCTCCGAGATCATCAAGGGCTTCGCGCGGGGCTGCGCGGCCAATGGGTGCGCGCTCATCGGCGGCGAAACGGCGCAGATGCCGGGCTTCTATCAGCCGGGCGAATACGACGTGAGCGGCACGATCGTGGGCGTGGTCGACAAGACGCGGATGCTGGTGGGGCAGAAGTCGGTGAAGGCCGGCGACCTGATCCTGGGTATCGGCTCGAGCGGTCTGCACACCAATGGCTACTCGCTGGGCCGCAAGATCTTCTTCGAGACGCTGGGGCTCAAACCGAAGAGCAAGGTGGCCGAGCTGGGCTGCTCGATCGGCGAGGCGCTGCTCGCGGTGCACGTGTCGTACGGGCCGCTGATCCAGGGGCTGCTCAAGAAATTCAATCCGGCGAGCAAGCCGGCGACGGCGGGCGCGATCAAGGCGCTGGCCCACATCACGGGCGGCGGGTTCGTCGACAACATCCCACGGGTGCTGCCGGCCAAGTGCGATGCGGTGGTGCTGAAGGGCTCGTGGGAAATGCCCCCGATCTTCCAGATCATCCGCGAGAAAGGCGGCGTGGATGAGGCCGAGCTGTACCAGGTGTTCAACATGGGCATCGGCATGACGGTGGTGGTGGATGCCGACCGCGCCGATGCGGTGCTGAAGGCGATCAAGGCCGCGAAGCACCCGGCGTGGATCATCGGTCAGATCACCAAGGGCTCGGGCATCTGCCGCGTGGAGTAAGCGCTCCAGCGGGGTAGGCTCGATACGATAGCCCAGTGGAGGGTCAGCCGGGGTCTCAGGCCTCAGGCCTAAGGCCTCGATTGACGGCCGGGTTGGCGGGAGGATTGGGCGAGGGTTCTCAAGTCGTGGGGCCAGCGTTGGGTCGATTCAGAAAGCCCACCCTGCCCGCATTGCCGGCATTGAGTAGGAAACGGATCGAACCCGGTGAGGGCTCTCGTGAAGAAGCGCCCGGGGCGTTGATCGTTTGCACGATCCCGGAGTTCTGAGCTATGGTGAAACGGGTTCGATGACTACCGCTACTTCTCCCTTTTTCCGGCGTTTGCTGATGATTTCAACGGCGCTGGCCTTCGGCGGCATGATGGGCTCGCTCGGCGTGGCCGGACGCGATGCCGATGGGTTGAAGTTCTCGTTCCACTGGTCTGTTCCCCTGCTCTTCGTGGTGGGGGCCGCCGTGGCGGTGTGGTTCTGGCAACTGATCTTCCGCTTCGATTCCGGCGGCGATGCCCGGTTGCGCGGCCGCCTGAAGTGGGTTTCGGCCGCGTTGTTGCTGGGGTCTGTGGGGTGTTTTCTGTTCCCGCTGCGCTTGGTCAGCCCCGAAAAGCGCATGGAGGTGATCCTGGGCATGGGCATGGCGCTGGTGGTGCTGTCGTTCATGGGCTGGCTGATCTATCAGACGATCCGCTGGGTCGAATCGGCCAGCCGCGCCGAAGAAGAACGAACCGACGACCGCTGACCGCGGCTGGGGGGTGGGATGGTTTCTCCGAAGGCGCCATGTCCATAGAGCCGGACCGCTCGTAGATGGGTCCCTTCCGGGAGCCTCAGAGATCGTGCAACTCGAACTCGTGGAGCTTGCGATGCAAGGTCCGGCGACTGACTCCGAGTTTCTTGGCCGCTTCGGTGCGGTTGCCTTCGCACTCGCGCAGGGCGTGGATGATCAACTGCTTTTCGCCCTCGCGCAGTGACAACTTGCCCGGGCCCAGGCTCGGCGGAACCACCGCGGTGCCGAGGGCCGCTTCGAACAGGGGCTCGCGTACCGAGGCCGGCAAATCGCGGGGCAACACCTGATCGCCGCGGCACAGCACCACGGCATGTTCGATCGAGGCGCGCAGTTCGCGCACGTTTCCGGGCCACCGGTATCGCAACATCAACTCCAACGCCTCGGTGCTGAAGGCGTTGACCTTCTTCTCGTTTTCGCGGGCGAATTCCTTGAGAAAGGCGTGGGCCAAGAGCGGGATGTCGGCCACCCGATCGCGCAACGGAGGCAGGTGGATGGGCACCACCGCGATGCGGAAATAGAGGTCTTCGCGGAAGGTGCCGGCACGCACCAGCGCCTTGAGGTCCTTGTTGGTGGCCGACAGGAATCGTACGTCGGCACTCTGCGTCTTGCCCGAACCCAAGCGCTCGTAGGTGCGCTCGCCGATGAGGCGCAGCAGCTTGACCTGGGTCGTGGCGTCGATCTCTCCGATCTCATCGAGGAACAGGGTGCCGCCTTGGGCCTGCTCCACACGGCCGATGCGCCGTTCGTTGGCTCCGGTGAAGGCGCCCTTTTCGTGCCCGAAGAGTTCGGCTTCCAGCAGGGTTGCCGGGAGCGCGGCGCAGTTGACCGTGACCAACGGCCCTCGGGCCCGACGACTGAGTTGGTGGATGGCCTTGGCGACGAGCTCTTTGCCGGTGCCGCTCTCTCCGGTGATGAGCACGGTGGCGGTGGACGGGCCGATCTGCTGGATCTGCTCGAACACCTCGCGGATCGACGGGGTCTCGCCGATGAAGCTCTCCAGACCGAAGCGCTGATCCAACCGCTGGTGCAGTTGTTCGTTCTCGGTTTCCAGGCGGTTGCGTCGCAGGGCTCGCTGGATGCGGAGTTCGAGTTCGTCGATCTGCAGGCGCCCTTTGCTGATGTAGTCGTCGGCTCCCTGCTTCATGGCCTCCACGGCCAGGTCTTCGGAGCCGTAGGCCGTCATCAGGATGCACACCGGGGGCTTGGCGAGCGCCTTGGCCTTGCGGATGAGGGACAGCCCGTCGTCGCCCGCCATGCGCAGGTCGGTGAGCAACACGTCGACCGGCTCTTTTTCGAGCAATTGCCAGGCCCCCGCCGCATCCGGGGCTGCATAGACGTCGAATTTGTCCTCCAACGCCGTCCGCAGCCCATCGCGGGTCGACTTCTCATCATCCACAATCAGCAAGGTCGGAGTCACAGGGCCGACCATAGATTCCTCCAGCAATCCGGTCTCCAATTTTTCAGACCCCGGCGAATGGCTTGGGGGGCATCAGGGACAGGGGGGCCATTAGGGACAGGCCTCGACTCACCCTCGCGGGCTCCCTCGACCCGATTCTCTTGAGGAGTTCGGGGGCGTTCCCGCGCTCTGGGACCGGGATCAGAGGCGTGGGGGCGTCTCCGCTCAACCCTGGGGTGGACTGTGCCGATCCCAGCAGTGGAATGAGATCCGGCCACAGCCCAGAGCTTCAACCCCAGCGGGTCGGGCGGAAGTTCCCGCTCCCGCTGATCCTGTTCGGGCTGGCGATTCTGGGGACGGCGGTTTGGGTACAAAGCCAAGCGCGCAGCCCTCGGGAACCGCTGTTCATCGAGGCGCGCCGCGAGATTCCGGGCTATGGGTTCACTCCGGTCGCCTTGGGGTCGAAGGTCACGCAAACTCTGGCCACTACGCGGTTGTTCAACGGGCATTTCTTCGATGGCCATTCGAACCGGGTCTCGGTGTTTTCGGCTGACTGGCCCCGGGGTCAGGGCGATGGCGGCAATGTGTTTGGACACACTCCGGAAATCTGCTGGGTGGGGGCGGGATTTCGGACGGTGCGACAGGGGGAGCCGTCGCAGGTGTTCGTTGCGGTGGGAGGGCGGTCGATCCCGTTCCAGTGCCGGATTCTCAAGCATCCCGATCTGCCCACCCCGGAGATCACCTTGTGGGCGGCTTGCATCGACGGGCGCTGGGATGACATCGAGTTCGGAGCGCCACCGCATCAGGGTGATGGGTCGGCCGTGGTGGTGGGTTATCTGCAGGAAGTGGGGCGAACCCTGAGTACGCGATGGGCTTCGGTGCGACGTCTGGTTCTGCACCCCTATCCTTCCGGGGCTCGCAAGCAATTCGTCCGGTTTTCGATCCCGTTGACCACCGAGTGGCCCAGGGCGTTGGCGGCGTTGGAACGATTCGCCCCGTTGTGGCTCGAGGTCGCCACGAAGACCGATCCCATCGAGTAAGGATGCGTCGGGCGAGGACCGTGGGAACACCGTCTCCACCAGAATGGGCGTTTCCTGCCCTGTCCCGCAAGGGTCAGGCGGGGTGATGGGATTGGGTGCGGGGGTCGTACAGGCCAGTACCGGTGGCGACGAGGTGGGCGAGCAGGCACACCAGCAGGCCCGGCAAGATCATGTGCTCACCAAAGATCTCCCATCCCAAGACGGCACAGGCCCAGGGGGTGTGACTGGCGGCGGCGAAGACGGCCACGAATCCCATCGCGGCAAACTCGGGCACCGGCCACCCGGCCACGACCGCCAGGGCCTGCCCCAGGGCCGCACCGATGAAGAAGAGCGGCGTGACTTCTCCCCCTTTGAATCCGCCCGCCAGGGTCACGGTGGTGAACAGCAGCTTCCACAGCCAACTCCAGGCGCCCACCCCACCGGGCTCAAAGGAGCGCACCAGGGACGGATCGGTCGGCAAACGACCCGTCACGCCGATTCCCTGATAGGCATCGGTGCCCAGAGCGAAGGTCCATGCGATGACAACCGCAGAGGCCATCACGGGAAAGGCCCACCGCGGCACGGTCAACCCCGCCCACACTCGGGCCCATCCCTTAAGGCAGGCCACGAACAATCGGGCCGCGCCCCCGAACACCACCGCGGCCACCCCGCAGGCACCGATCGCCGCCCAGAACGACATCGGAATCGCCCGGGCCGCGGGATAGGCCGTGTGATGCACGCCCAAGGCGAGACACGTGACATGCCCGGTCCACGATGCGATGAGGCACGTCACCGCCCGGTGCCACTGAAAGCGGCCCAGAACCGGCACCTCGATCGCGTAGAGCGCTCCGGCCCACGGCGTGCCGAAGACGGCACCGAAGCCGCCCGCCATGCCCGCCAGCAGGGCCACCGAAGGGTCGGGAACCCACGCGCTGAATCGCCGACCCCAGGCATGGGCCAACGACGCCCCCATTTGAACGGCCGTGCCCTCGCGCCCCACCGATCCCCCGCACAGATGACTGAGCAGCGTGGCCCCCAACACTAACGGCGCCAGCGACAGGGGAACGCCCGAGGCGCGCCGATGAACCGAGTCGAGGATGAGGCTCACTCCACGCTCGGAGCCACGCCCCCACAGGGCATAGGCTCGCACCATGGCCAAGCCGGCCACGGGCAACAGATACAGGAGCCAAGGATGCCGCCACCGGAGAGCGGTGACGGCGTCGAGAGCAATCAGAAACACCGCGCTGGCCAAGCCCGCCCCGAGGCCGGCCAGCAAGGCGATACCGCACCCCGCCAGCAGACGGGAGGAGGGCCGCATGGAGGGAGACGACTCGGCCGGGGTCATGGCGACACTCGGACCAGATGAGCGACCCTGAAGTCAGGGCCACACGCCCCGATCAGCGCAGACGCAGCGCGATCTGCTTGTCGAGCTCGCTGGCCAGAAGGATGTCGGCCTTGCCGTTGGACTGGCGCGCCTGAACCAGGATGCGGCTGGCGCTCGGCTCGAGCTCTTCGACGCGGATCCAGAGCGTACGGTTCTCGATCTTGGCCGAGAGGGTCTTGCGGACCACATCCTCGGAGGTCAGCGTGCCGTTGTACACAAGGGTGGCCTTGGCCGCCTCGAACAGCTGCAGGGCCGGGCGCTCATAGCGGCTCTCGATGGTGTCCGAGGTGAACGGAACACCCACCTTCACCCGACCCTCTTGGGTCCGGTAGCATCCGGTGAAGCTCGCGAGGCCGATCAACAGGGCAGAGACGGTCAGAAACTTGTTCATTGCGCCGCGATGCAATCACACCGACCCCAAGGGTCAAGCCCACGCTCCATTCATTTGCCATCCGGATTCGGCTCAGGCACTGTCGGGGGAATCGATCTTTGGTCCGTTTGCAGAACCCGCAAAGTCTCCACCCCGGTGGGCGCTGGGCGATCTGCACTCGGGAGTGTTTGAATCGGCTGGAATCCACTTCGAATCGAGCTTCGAAACGAGCCCCGGAATGCACTTTCGGGCGAAATTCGATGTGGAGTCGGGCGTGGGAATGGGCGGCAAAAGCTGACTCCCGCGAATCAAAAACCAATTCAGAGATTGACGTGTGGCGATGCTTTGATAAAAACCGCCCTCCTTTTCGGAAACTTTCGGATATTTGATTTTCGGATACTTGATGAAGACCTATCTGCCCAAAGTCGACGTGCAGCGCCGTGCGTGGCGTGTGATCGACGCCAACGGCGCCATCCTCGGCCGCCTCGCTGTCCAAGTTGCTGACGCTCTGCGCGGCAAAGACAAGCCTGTGTTCACCCCCCACCTCGATGCCGGCGACTTTGTGGTTGTCATCAACGCCGAGAAGGTTGTCCTGAGCGGCACCAAGGAGTCGGACAAGCTGTTCATGTCCTACTCCGGATGGAAGGGCGGCGAGAAGTATCGCTCCGTGGCCCAGGTTCGCGCGGCCCACCCCGAGCGCCTCGTGATGCACGCCGTCAAGGGCATGCTCCCGAAGAACCGCCTCGGTGACCAGCTGCTCACCAAGCTCAAGGTGTACACCGGCTCGAATCACCCGCATTCGGCGCAGGAACCGCGCGACATGAAGTACGTCGGCTAATCCCCTTTTCTCTCCACCATGTCGAACTCCAACGAATTCCTTGGCACCGGCCGCCGCAAGACTTCCGTGGCCCGGGTCCGCATTTCCACCGGCACTGGCAAGATCCAGGTCAACGGTCGCGCCTTCGAGGTGTACTTCCCGCTCGAGTCCCAGCGGATGGCTGTGCAGCAGCCGTTCGTGACCACGGCGACCTCGGGCAAGTACGACGTCTCCATCAACGTGGTGGGCGGCGGCCCGATCGGTCAGGCCGGTGCGGTCCGTCACGGAATCGCCCGCGCGCTCATCGAAGCCGATGCGGCTCTGCGCCCCCTGCTCAAGGCCGACGGCCTGCTGACCCGCGATCCTCGTATGAAGGAGCGCAAGAAGTACGGTCAGCCCGGCGCCCGCAAGCGCTTCCAGTTCAGCAAGCGCTGATCCAGGGCCCACGATCCCCGGTCCGCAGCCACTGCGACCCACAAGAACCCCGCCGATCCCTCGGCGGGGTTTTTTGTTGCCGTGGTTCCCGGTCCCGCAGGGGGGAGGCGCTGGGAGTTCCTGCGCGCCGCCTGAATTCCATGGTCGCCCCGCGGGCGGGGTTTCCGTAGCATCGGGCCGCTGTTGCGTTGTCCATGAATTCCCATTCCAAATCCGTCCGCGTCGCCATCGTCGGAGCCTCGGGCTACTCGGGTGAAGAACTCGTCCGACTGCTGCTCCGCCATCCTCAGGTCGAGCTGGTGGCGGTCACCTCGCGTCAGAGCGCCGGTCAAACCATCGCTCAGGTGTTCCCCAAGTTCGCCATGCACCCCGTGGCGCGCACGCTCAAGTTCAGCGACCCCGACACGGCTTCGCTGGCGCAACAGGCCGAGGTGGTCTTCTTGGCGCTCCCGCACGGAGTGGCCGCCGAATTCGCGATCCCGTTGCTGCGCAGCGGGTGTCGGGTCATCGATCTGAGCGCCGATTTCCGGCTCAAGAGCGCGGCCGTGTACAAAGAATTCTACGCCCACGACCACCCCGCCCCGGAACTCCTCGAGCAGTCGGTCTACGGGTTGCCCGAAGTCCATGGTGAGGCGATCCGCGGGGCCCGTCTGGTGGCCTCGCCAGGCTGCTATCCCACGAGCATCCTCTTGCCCACCCTGCCCCTGCTGCGGGACGGGTTGATACGACCCACCGGCATCATCGCCGACTCGATGAGCGGCGTGAGCGGAGCCGGTCGCAAGGCCGAGGTCGATTATCTGTTCTGCGAGTGCAACGAAAGCGTCCGTCCGTACGGGGTGCCCAAGCACCGCCACCTTTCGGAGATCGAGGAGCAGCTCTCGGCCGCAGCGGGCAGCCCGGTGGTCATCCAGTTCACGCCGCACCTCATCCCGGTCAATCGCGGCATCCTGACCACGCTGTATCTCGCGCCCACCGAACACGTCGGCAGCCCCGAGGCCGTGAACGCCCTGGGCGCCCGAATCGCGGCGTCCTACGCCAAGGCCTATGCCGATGCGCCCTTCGTGCGCCTGCTCGAAGGCAAGGCCCTGCCCGACACCAAGAATGTGGTGGGCACCAATGTGGTGGAGATCGCCTGGCGGCTCGACCCGCGAACCGGCCGTCTGATTGTCATGAGCGCCGAAGACAACATCCTGAAAGGCGCCTCGGGCCAGGCGGTCCAAAGCCTCAACCTGATCTGCGGATTCCCGGAGACGACCGGGCTGGTCTGAGGCCTCTCCATTCCCCTGGAACTTTCCGCCCCCATGGGCTCCGACCTGCGTGCGCGCCATTGCCGGGGAGGTCTGTGGGTTCTATGATGACCGACCTGTTTTGAGACCATTGCAACCATGAGTGAGACTTCGTCTGCTGAAACTCCCAATCCCACGGGTGAAACCCAAAACGCCTCAGGCGCTGCGGGCGAACCCTCCGGCCAAGACACCCTGGCGGCCCAATTTGCCGAGGTGCAGGAGCGCTATGTCCGTCTGTACGCGGACTTCGAGAACTTCAAGAAGCGGGCCGCCCGCGAGCGGGATGAAGTGCGTCGGGCCACGACCGAATCGGTCCTCGGCCGATTGCTCCCGGTGCTCGACACCTTCGAGATGGCCATGCAGGCCGCGAACCAGCCCAACACGAACCTCGAGTCGCTCAAGGCCGGTGTCTCGATGATCCAGGGCCAACTGCGGAACACGGTCGCCGACTATGGTGTCGAAGAGATCGACGCGGTGGGCAAACCCTTCGATCCGGCGCTGCATGAGGCCCTGTCGCAACAGGAGACCACCGAGGTGACCGACGGGCATGTGATTTCGCAGAACCGCAAGGGCTACCGGATGAAAGACCGTCTGCTCCGCCCCGCGGCCGTGGTGGTGGCCCGCAAGCCGGGTGCGTCGACCGAGAACGCTCAGAGCCCCTCCTGAACCATGGCCGCATCCAACAAACGGGATTACTACGAGGTGCTCGGTGTCGAACGGGATGCGACGCCCGAGGTGATGAAGAAGGCCTACCGCAAGCTGGCCGTGCAGTATCACCCCGACAAGAACCCCGGCAACAAGGAGGCCGAGGAGAAGTTCAAGGAATTGGGCGAGGCCTACGAGGCCCTGAACGACCCGCAGAAGCGGGCCGCCTACGACCAGTACGGCCACGCGGCCTTCGATCCGCGCATGCGGGCCGGGGCCGGCGGGGCGCGGGGCGGAGGCGGGGGCTTCCACGATCCGGCCGACATCTTCCGTGAGGTCTTCGGCGGCGGGGGCGGCGGCGGGGGCAGCATCTTCGAACAATTCTTCGGAGGCGGGGGCGGTGACGATGACGGCCCCACCCAGGGTGAAAACCTGCGCTACGACCTCGAGATCACTCTCGAAGAGGCGGTCAACGGCACCGAGAAGGAGTTGGCGTTCACCAAGCCCATGCGCTGCGAACCGTGCAGTGGCAGCGGTGCCGAAAAGGGGTCGAAGACCGTGACCTGTCAGACCTGCGGTGGCCGGGGTCAGGTGACACGCAATGCGGGCATCATCATGATGCGGCAGACCTGCCCACGGTGTTCGGGGGCCGGCAAGGTGATCGAACGGCCCTGTCGGGCCTGCAACGGCGAGGGCCGGGTCAACCAGAAGACCTCGGTGCGCATCCGCATTCCAGCCGGGGTCGACACGGGGGTGCGGCTCCGGTCCACGGGCAACGGCGCGGCGGGAGTCCGCGGTGCGCCCAACGGCGACCTGCACGTGATGATCCACGTCCAGGATCACGAAATCTTCGGGCGCAATGGTCGCGACCTCACCTGCGAGGTGCCGATCCGCTTTGTCCAGGCGGCCCTTGGGGGCGAGATCGATGTGCCCACGCTCACGGGCAAGGCGCGCATCGCGATTCCCTCGGGAACCCAATCGGGCAGCACCTTCCGGCTCAAGACCCGGGGCGTCAAAGACCTCCAAGGCGGAGGTCAGGGCGACCTGTTGGTCACGGTGCGGGTGGAGATTCCGCAGCGGCTCAATGCCGCCCAGCGGGCCAAGCTCGAAGAGTTCGCCGCCCTCTGCGACGAGAACGTGAATCCGCAATCGAAGGGATTCTTCGACAAGGCTCGGGACTTCTTCAAATGAGTCGGGAGCGGGCGCCTCTCCGGAGAGGCGCCCGGGTCTCCATTCCGGCCTCAACCCCGGCCTCCACCCCGCATGCACCGCTTCTTCGCCCCCCCGGATCGTTGCTCGGCGCCGGTCTTCGCCCTCGATGACTCCGAGGCCCGTCACGCGGCCCAGGTGCTGCGCCTGGGGGTCGGCGACCGAGTGGAGATCCTCGATGGTCAGGGCGGCCTGATCGAGGCGCAGATCGTGTCGTCGAGCCGCAAATCGGTCGAGGTGCAGGTGATCGCGCGTCGCACTCAACCGCGCACCGGCCCGGGGGTGGTCCTCTTCCAGGCCCTGCTCAAGGGCAAAGCCTTCGAAACGGTCTTGGAAAAGGCGGTGGAGCTGGGCGTCGAACAGGTGATCCTGCTCGACACCGAACGTTGCGTGGCCCAGGTGCCGCCCTCGGAGGTGGGCCGCAAGCAGGCCCTGTGGACCCAGACCCTCATCGAGGCGTCCAAACAGTCGCGCAATGCCCGACTGCCCGAACTGCTCGGGCCGATGTCGGTGCGCGAGGCGCTCCGCCCGTGGGCCGCTGTCAGCGGAAATCCCCTGTTCGTGGCATCGCTCGAGGCTGGAGTCCTGCCGCTGGGTCGGGTGTTGAGCGCCATGGTATCGGGCGCTCCGTGCCACCGACTCGGCGTGGCCATCGGCCCCGAGGGCGATTTCACGCCGGCCGAACTCGAGGAGTTCCGATCGGCCGGTGCGCACCCGGTCTCGCTGGGTCCCTTGATCCTCCGGGCCGAGACGGCGGCCATCGCTGCGGTCTCAATTCTGGGCGACCATGCCCGGGCAGCGGCTCCCACCTCGGTCACCCCTGCGCCCTGAAATGCCCCTGCTCGCGATCATCCTGCTCTGGGCGCTCACGATCCTGCCGGGCACCGCGGCTCCGGCCACCGCGTCGAGCCGGGTTCCCCGCGACGTCTTCGCCCTGCGCCCACTGGATTGGATTCCCGCGGTTCCTCAAGTGCGCGTGGTCTCGGTGGCCTTCCCCGAAAGCAAGCCGATGGGCTACATCCATGCGCTGGCCTCCACGGGCGATCGCCTCTGGATTTCGGCCCATCCCTTTGGTGACACCAACCTGCCCCCGACGGCGGGTCGGCTTTGGAGCTTTCTGCCGGGCGAAAACCGCATCGATCCGGCCAACGGGGTGCTGGCGGCCCATGCGGTCTCGGGCTTGCAGGCTCACGGCAAGCAGTTGTGGTTGATGATCGACGGCGGGCTGGCGCGGATGGACGCCACCCAATTCACGGTGGACCCGTTCGGGTCACCCCAAGGCATGACCAGCTCCCAGCCACCGGCGGTCGCCGAAACCCGGGCCGGCCTATTCGCCCTGGGCGACTCCGGATCGCTGTTCCGGCTTTCCCCCGATGAACGGGCCTTCTTCAAATTCGACGCGGCCGCGCCGACCCCCGACACGCTGGACACCTCGGCCTGGCGATTCTTGAGCGGCTCGGGCGACTGGCTGCTGGCGGCCACCGACCGCCGCGTGGCGCTCCGACAGGCCGACGCACCGCGCTGGAACACGCTCCCCACGGCCCTCAAACCCCGGTCGCCCGAGCTCGATCCGGTCCGCATTTTCGCGGTGTGCGGAGACACCGAGGGCGGGTTCTGGATCGGCACCGACGCCGGACTGGGGTTCATCCAAGCCGACACGGGCGTCTCGCGATTCCGTGAACGGGCCGGCAGCGTGACGGTTCCGGGCGGTCTCGGGATCCCCATCGCAGCCGGGATGCAACCCACGGCCGCGGCGATCGAGGCCGCTCGGGAACGGGTGACCGACGGCATCCGGGAGCGCATGAAATTGCGGGCGCGCCTGGCCCGGGCCTCCCGCGAGGCGGGCCGTCCGATCGATGCGGTCACACCCTTGAGCCGCATCCCGGCCGGCGTCCGCGCGCTGACGATGGACCACGGATTCCTGTGGGTGGCGACGGCCGACCCGGTTTATCCGATACGGTCTCGTGTGCTGCTCTTCCACCCGGGCAGCCAGAAATGGGTGGGCTGGTTCGCCTTCGGATTCCCGGTGACCTCGCTCGCCGTGGACGACCGCTATCTCTGGGTGGGAGCCGACACCCAGTTCGCGCGGGCCACGCCCCTGTATGCGGTCGAGAAATCCACGTTACTGTCCATCCCCTCGACCCGCTGGGTGCCCGACAGCCTGGATGCCGAAGACATCCGGATGAAGTTGAGCGCCCTGCCCGTGTCCGAGCGCGCGGTGTTCGCGTTCTTCTCGGGAGACCCTGCCGGGGTGATGCGGTGGACCGAGGGAGATTCGCCGACCGACGAGCAGTGTTTCCTGAGAGCCATGGCGTCGGACTCCATCGGCTTGAATCAACCCGATCAACTGGCCCTCCAGTTGCGCCGCTTGCTCGTCCGCCATCCGGAGAGCGTCTTCGCGAGCCTGGCCACCGCCCTGCTGGAGCGGGCCGAGGCCGCCGCGCGCTCGGCGGATCCGGCTCCCTCATCTTCGGCTCCCACGCCCCAACCCTCACCCGTCCCTGCGGTCCCGGCCGACTCCGCCTCATTAGACTCTTCCCGGGCGGCGCTGGCGACCCCGACCCAGGCCGTGGCGCCCACCCAGGCTCCTTCTGCGCGCACCAATACCCTGACGACTCCAAGCGCTCCTGCCGGGGCTGCCCATCCGGCCACCCTGGCCTTGCAACGACGGGATCTCAACCGGGATGGCAAGATCAACCTGGTGGAGCTGCGCCTCTGGCTGGGACCCAAGGCCGAACTGCGGGAGTGGGATCAGAACGGCGACCGCGAGCTCGATCGCGACGAATTCCAGGCGTTCTTCGAGGCTCATCCAAACCGCTGAAATACGGTCGGCCTCGGGCCGCGGCAGTGGCGGTATTGCCGACCCTCCGGCGGTCGATGCCGCGGGGCATCCAGCGGCTCACCAGGGCGCAGCCACCGTCAGCTTCGCGCCGAACCGGTTCTTGTAGAAGAGCTGGCGGTGGGTCAGCCCAAATTCGTGGACCATCTTGGTGATCTTCACGTCGAAGCAGCAGTACTCGGCGATCTCCATCATCTTGCCCTGGCGATACCACTCGATGGCCTGAAGCCCTTCGCTGGTCTTGCCCAATCCGAAGGTGGCCTCGGCGATGGAGTCGAGCGAGAGACGGTGTTTGAGCGTCTCGACCAGGGCCACCAGCATGTCGAGCGTCGGCAACTGGGTGAGATCGAAGACGGTGTAGCCGTGGAGCACTTCATAATCGAAGCGCAGGTTGTTGAAGCCCACGACCAGGTCGGCCCGCTGGAGCTCCCGGATGAGGTCGTCGACCCGGTTTTCGGCGTAGATCTCGTATCCCCCGCGGGCGGTGGAATAGGTGACACCCAGACTCATCCTCATGTCCCGGATGTTCGACCAGCCTCCGACCTCATCGGCCGATTTCTGGGTCTCAAGATCGAAGTAGACGATGTTCCTCACCGCACCCGGTGTCCGGGAAAACAGCCCTCAGGTCAAGCCGGGGCGGGCCCGGCGGGCGGGTTTCCGCGATCGACGGATTTCGCAGGCCCTTCTGCGGACACCCGGTCGGAGAGCGGGCACCTGTCCGCGGCCCCTGTCGACACGGACCCGAAGAGGCCATGGCCGCAGCGCGGGCGTCTTGACGCTCGAGGGCGCGTGCGGTTCTCTCGGTGTTTCGGAACGAATCCTGAACACGTACATGAGCAACATCGTTGATATCCAAGCCCGCGAAATCCTCGACTCCCGTGGCAATCCCACCGTCGAGGTCGACGTCCTCCTCGATTCCGGCGCCGTCGGTCGCGCCGCGGTCCCCTCCGGCGCCAGCACCGGCGAGCACGAGGCGATCGAACTGCGCGATGGCGACAAGAAGCGCTATCTCGGCAAGGGCGTCAGCAAGGCGGTCAAGAACGTGACCGACAAGATCGCCCCGGCCCTGGCCGGCGTCGACGCCTTCGATCAGCTCACCGTCGACAAGACCATGCTCGAGCTCGACGGCACCGAGACCAAGGCCAAGCTAGGCGCCAATGCGATCCTCGCCGTGTCCCTGGCCAATGCGAAGGCCGCGGCCGCGACCCTCGGTCAGCCCCTCTTCAAGTACCTCGGTGGGCCCAACGCCAAGGTCCTGCCCGTGCCGATGGCCAACGTCATCAACGGCGGCGCCCACTCCGACGCCCCGATCGACTTCCAGGAATTCATGGTGATGCCCCATGGCTTCGAGACCTTCAGCGAGGGTCTCCGTGCCATCACCGAGATCTTCCACGCCCTGAAGGCCGTGTTGAAGAAGAAGGGCCTGAGCACCGCCGTCGGTGACGAGGGTGGTTTCGCCCCGAAACTCGAGAGCGCCGACGCGGCCCTCGACGCCATCGCCGCCGCCGTCAAGGACGCCGGCTACAAGCTGGGCAAGGACATCTTCCTGGCCCTCGACGTGGCCGCTTCCGAGTTCTACACCGGCAACGAGACCTACGTGTTCAAGAAGAGCTCCGGCCAGAAGCTCAGCGGTGATGAGATGGTCGAGTTCTACGCTCGCCTGTGCGCCAAGTACCCGATCGTCTCGATCGAGGACGGCTGCGCCGAAGGCGACTGGAAGACCTGGAAGAAGCTCACCGACAAGCTCGGCGGCAAGACCCAGCTCGTGGGCGACGATCTCTTCGTCACCAACGTGAAGTTCCTCCGCAAGGGCATCGAGACCGGCACCGCCAACTCGATCCTCGTGAAGGTCAACCAGATCGGCTC
>VFQT010003293.1_pt1 | contig 14966 bp, 9 predicted proteins | sample 3512381 | NCBI WGS metagenome assembly VFQT01 (sample SAMN10412376, study PRJNA504923) | tailings metagenome | isolation source: Relicate 2 Philex TSF3 active mining site | place: Philippines: Tuba, Benguet | collected 2017-08-29 | reverse complement strand
AGCAGAGACTCACCGAGTCCATGCAAAGGTCGAATCAACAGACTGTCTGCGCCCGCGCGCTCTCCGTCGATCAGTTGGATGGCGCGAGTGTAGCGCTCGATCGCGACATCTAGGTTGCCACGTCGGTATGCGACAGTGCCGAGATTGGTCAGCGGATTCACGAGCTCGCGCGAGCTGACCTGTCCACTCGACTCGATCAGGCTGAGCAGCGCTGTCGCGCGCTCTTCTGCGCTCACCCAGTCACCTGCCTCGAAAGCGCTTTTGAAGCGGAGGAAAAGCTCGCCTTGTTCCGATGCAGACGAGGCTACTACCGGATGGCTGAAAGCCAGCAGACCGCCGAGCACAACGACGACGCTCGGCCTGAATCGTTGTGCAAGCCGTCGGGTCAGGGCTTCTCGAAGCGGTAGTGTGACACGATCCATTCGCGGCCCTCTCGATAGCCGAACAATTCAGCACACGACATGAAGAACACACGCCAGTAGACCCACCATCGTACCGCCTGTTCGGCCCCGTAGGCTTGAGCCATCACGGGCATCAGGGAATCGCGGTGGGCGTCCATATTCGCGAGCCAGGCCTCCGAGGTCAACTGGTAGTGGCGCCCATCCACTTGCCAGTGATCGATCAGACGAAGGTCGCGTTGGAAATAGTGCAGCAAGTCATCACTCGGCATGATGCCACCCGTGAAGAAGTAGCGGGCCATCCAGTCCGATTCGTCACGAACGTCGAAAGTGTAGGTGTAACGATGATGTGTGAAGATGTGCACAAACAGCGTTGCTTGCGGCTTCATCCAGGACGCAATTCGAGCTAACAGCGTTTGATAATTTCGCATGTGCTCGAACATCTCAACGGAAACGACCCGATCGAATTTTTCTGACGCCGGAAATTCGAGTGCGTTGACATCGCAGGTGATGACTTCGAGGTTTTTTAGTCCGCGTGCCGACGCTTGTCCGTCGATATGCGCTTTTTGTGTTTTCGAATTAGATACGACCGTGATCCGAGAGTTTGGATAGTGCGCCGCCATCCACAGGGAGAGCGATCCCCAGCCACAGCCTAGCTCGAGGATGCGATCACCATCCTTGATGGCTGCGCGTTCGCAGGTGAGCGCGAGCATTCGCGCTTCTGCCGCGTCCAGATTTTGAGCTGCTCGACTGATGTCGAGATCGTCGAAGTAGCAGCTGGAGTATTTCAGATGCTTACCGAGCGTCTTGAGATAAAACTCCGTCGGCACCTCATAGTGCTGGGCGTTAGCCTCTGCAGTATGAATCGCGATCGGGCTTTCTCGCAGCTTTCGTACCATCTCCATCAAGTGGCGTTGCTGCGACTCAGGATCACCTTTGTCTTCTTCTTTCAGCCGTTGTGCCAAAAGTTGACGGATCTGGTGACGAATCAACCAATCAGGTACTCGGTCACTTTCGAGCAAGCGCATCGAGAGTGATTTCTCGATTTCTGGTTTTTCGTTGGTCGTCATGCTTTATCAGAACTCAAGGTTGTTGATAATCGGGTAAATATCGGCACCAGAATCTTGTACGAAGCGAAAATCAAAATCGGAACGATCAGTAGCCATCCTAATGTGGCATGTACGATGGCATCCCATAGGGTCACGATTGCGTAGAGCACGCCTTGGGTCAAGAGTTCCATTGCTGCCGAGATGGTCATAGGCTGGGGCGTTGAGCCTAGAATCGTTTCGCCCAATCGCATGAAGGGGATGATTAGGGCTAACTGCAGCGGCGAAATGGCGTAACTGACGAGTTGAATTGCCGCCAGATTCAGGCGCAAGGTCAGTGCCAATATGGTCAAAGCAGGAGTCGATACTCCCAGCACCGGAAACAGTCCGACGCCAATGCCCAGGGCGACACATAGCGCGAGATCCTTGGGCGACAATCCTTGTCGCAACAGGGCTAGCAACGGATCGATCAGACGCTTCTTGAGCCAGTTCATGCGAGATCATCCACCGAAAAGTTTGGCGAGTTCGGACTTGGCCGCTTCGATGGCGGCGACGTCCGATTTGGTCCAGGCTTTTGGCTTGGGTTTGAAGTGATCGCAGAAGTTGGCGCGTTCTTTGTCGCGCACTTCTTCAGCGGTCGGTTCGCGACAGTGTTTGGCGCGCGATGTGTCGTAATCCACACAAAGTTTGCAGACGTGCAACTCAGCGCGGCAGGATGGGCACACCTCCAAGCGGCGCAGCGGTAAGCTCAAGCTTTCTAGTGAAGCACCGCATTTCCAGCACTGAATGTCATGTGCCATCTTGAGCGACCTGCCAACGATCCTGGAGGAAATCCTTGAGAGCCGCGCCAGTGTGCGAGCGACCGGGTCGTTTCGCAAGCGACTGCGGCGATCCGGCCGCGACGACTCGGCCCCCGGCAATTCCGGCTTCGGGGCCCATATCGATGACCCAATCTGCCTCGGCAATGACATCAAGATTATGCTCGACCAACACGACGGTATTACCCGCTGTCACGAGTCGATGGAGTACCTGGATCAGTTTCTCTACGTCGGCCATGTGCAGGCCAACCGTCGGTTCGTCGAGAACGTAGAGCGTATGTTTGGATTTTCCCCGCAGCGGCTTTTGTAAGTCGGTACGGACCTTGGCGAGCTCGGTCACTAGTTTGATTCGCTGGGCTTCGCCACCGGAGAGTGTTGGGCTGTGTTGGCCTAGAGTCAGGTAGCCAAGTCCGACATCACATAGCAGTTGTAATACATGCTTAATGGTGGGGTGCGTCGCAAAAAATTCCAGCGCGTCTTCGATGCTCATGTCGAGGACATCGCCAATACTGCGACCGCGCCAGAGCACCGACAGCGTCTCGGGATCAAAGCGTTTGCCGCGACAAGCGTCGCAGCTGACTTTCACATCGGGCAGGAAACTCATCTCGATAGTTCGAATTCCCTGTCCTTCGCAGCTCTCGCAGCGGCCGCCAGACGTATTGAACGAAAAACGGCCAGCAGTAAATCCGCGAAGGGTTGCCTCGGATGTGCCCGCATAAATACGGCGAATATCGTCCCAGATTCCAACATAGGTAGCCGGGCAAGAGCGCGGGGTTTTTCCAATCGGTGTTTGATCCACCTCGAGAACCCGATCGATTTGATCAATATGTTCGATGCGTCTGCAGCCGATAGGCGATCCACCGCCGACTAAAGCATGCGCGCTGTCGAAGAGAACATTACGTGCCACGGTGGACTTTCCAGATCCCGAGACGCCCGTGATGACAACGAGGCGCTCTAGTGGAATCAGGATTTCCTTCTCCGCAAGGTTATGTAACTTCGCATCTATGATCTTGAGCGCACGATCCGTTGTGCCGATCGGGCGCCGCGGAGATTTGGGGTGGCGGAGCGGTTCGCGCAGATATAAACCCGTGATGGAGTCGGGGTTCTTTAATAGATCCGCCATGCGGCCTGCACCAACGACCGTACCGCCCCGCACCCCGGCTCCAGGTCCGAGATCAATGACGTGATCCGCGCGGCGGATCGTATCTTCGTCATGTTCGACGACCACCAATGTATTTTGATGTGTCGCAAGGTCGCCAAGGGCATCTAGCAATATGCGGTTGTCTCGGGGATGTAAGCCGATGGTCGGCTCATCCAAAACGTAGCACACGCCGCGGAGATTGGAGCCCAGTTGCGCGGCCAGGCGGATTCTTTGCGCTTCGCCACCGGACAGAGTCGGTGCGGCTCGGTCGAGACTCAGATAGCCTAGACCGACACGCTGCAAAAATTGTAGACGCCCGCGGATTTCAACCAGCAGATCGCGCGCGATCGCCTTTTCCCGTTTTTCGAGCTTCAAGCTCTTGAGAGACTGGCTGATTTGATCGACCGGTTGACAGGTAAATTCACTGATGGACTGACCTCGGAAGCGTACTGCTCTGGCAATGCGATTAAGTCGACTACCATCGCAATCGCTGCAAATCGGCGAATCGGATGAGCCTGCGTCTTGCCAAGAGGCCTCTTCGCCGGTTTGCTCTTCGTCAAACTCCTCGATACTGGCGCCAGTGCCAAAGCAGGCCGCGCACCAGCCCTGTTTCGAGTTGAATGAAAAGAGACGGGGATCGAGCTCGGCGAAGCTGGTTCCGCACGAAGGGCATGCCCGTTTGGTCGAGAATACCTCTGCTTTACGTTCACCAGCGGCCAATACTTGGACGACGCCTTTCCCGTGGGTCAGTGCCTCGGCCAATTTGCTGCGAAGATCCTGCTCACCCCGGGCCGAAATTCCGAGACGTGCCACCGGCAATTCAATATCGTGTTCCTTGAACCGATCGAGACGCGGCCAAGGCTTCACTGCGATTCTTTGGCCATCGACGCGAAGTTCCTTGTAGCCTTTGCTGCCGGCCCACTTCGCTAAATCCGTATACAGCCCTTTTCTCGCCACCACGAGCGGAGCGAGCAGGTCGATGGTTTTTCCTTTGAAGTCGCGGATGATACGTGCTGTGATCGCGTCTATCGATTGCGGCTCAATCGGCACTTGGCAGTCAGGACAGTGCTGTGTGCCCAGCTTCACATAAAGCAATCGCAGGAAATGATAAATCTCGGTCAAGGTAGCGACCGTGCTCTTGCGACCACCACGACTGGTGCGTTGTTCGATGGCAACGGTCGGCGGTATACCTCTGATCGAATCGACTTCCGGTCGTGAGGCCGGTTGCACGAATTGACGTGCATAGGCATTCAGCGACTCTAAATAGCGGCGTTGTCCTTCATTGAAGATGATGTCGAAGGCCAACGTGGACTTTCCAGAGCCGGAGACACCGGTGATGACGGTGAAAGCGTTGCGCGGAATATCGACATCCACATGTCGAAGATTATGCTCTCGGGCATTACGAACCACGATGGCATTACTATCGTTGCGCTTCGATTCGGCTACCGTCGATCGAGCCGGTTCGTTAATCACATCGAGTCGGTAGTTCTTGAGCGCGATACCGGTGTGCGACATCGGCAGTGCTGCGATCTCCAGAGGAGTGCCTGCTGCGACGATTTCGCCGCCACGATCACCGCCCTCAGGCCCGAGATCGATGATCCAGTCGGCCGCTCGGATGACATCGAGGTTGTGTTCGATGACGATCAGGGAATGCCCCGCATCGAGCAGTTTTCGGAACGCTCTTAGTAGCTTCGCAATATCTTCGAAATGCAGTCCCGTCGTCGGCTCGTCAAACAAGAATAACTTTCGACCCTGTCCATCTTCAGACTCGGCCAGATGGCCCGCGAGTTTCAATCGCTGAGCCTCACCGCCCGAGAGTGTGGGGACCGGTTGACCCAAGCGTAGGTAATCGAGGCCGACATCCACTAGCGGTGCGAGACGACGAGCGAGTTCGGGCACGTCGGCGAAGAACTCGATCGCTTCCGGTACCGTCATAGCCAATACGTCGGCGATGCTCGCTGTTCGTTTATTTGGGCCTGGATGCCGAATCTCGAGCGTCTCCTGCCGGTAGCGAGTGCCGTCGCAATCGCCACAACGCAGGTAGACATCTGACAAGAATTGCATCTCTACGTGCTCGAAACCGCTTCCGGCGCAACTGGGGCAACGACCGTTACCCGAATTGAAGCTGAAGGTTCCCGCGGTGTAACCGCGCTCTCGCGCTTCGGGCAGCCGGGCAAAGCGATCGCGGATGACATCGAAGGCGCCCACGTAACTGGCCGGATTGGATCTGGCGGTTCTGCCTATCGACGTCTGATCGACGAAGACGACTTCTTCTAGTTGTTCGGCGCCGCGAAGTTGGCGAAAAGCGCCGGCAGCTTCAGTGGGTTTCCCGAAGTGTTTGAGCAGCGCTGGATACAGTACGTCTTGAATCAACGACGACTTGCCGGAGCCGGAGACGCCGGTAACGCAGACGAGTTGGTTCAATGGGAAGCGGACGTCGACGTCGCGCAAATTGTGCTGCGTTGCGCCGATGAGCTCCAATACAGCGCTGGTTTTTATGGAGCGCTTGCTTTGAGGTAACTCGACTTTTTTGCGACCGGTCAGATATGCGCCGGTCAGTGAGTTGGCGTTAGCGAGTACCGAACTCGGCGTGCCCCACGCAACAATGTTTCCACCGTTCTCACCGGCGCCCGGCCCGAGGTCGAGCAGGCGATCGGCTTGTTGCATGATCTGCGGATCATGCTCAACGACGAGCAGCGAGTTGCCGGCGTTTCGTAGACGCTGCATCACGTCGATGACTCGCTGCATATCGCGTGGATGCAAGCCAATGGATGGCTCGTCCAGCACGAAGAGCGTATTCACCAATGACGTGCCGAGCGCTGTCGTCAAGTTGATGCGTTGTACCTCACCCCCAGAGAGGGTGCGTGATTGCCGATCTAGTGTCAGATAGCCAAGGCCCACCTCGGAGAGATAGCGAAAACGTCCGCGAATCTCGCCTAGCAACATCTCTGTCGCTTCATCGAGCGAGCCTGGCAAGTCAAGGCGATCAAAAAATACGCGTGCTCGATCAATTGGCAGCAACATGATGTCGTGAAGACCGAGCCCTGGCAGTTGCTGCAGCGTTTCGTCGCTCCAAGACGTTTCTTTTGGTTTGAATGGCAAGGCACCTCGCAACGCCTCACAAGCCAGCTCGTGATTGCCGACGCGCCAAAGCAGGGATTGCGGAGCCAGTCTTGCGCCGAGGCAGCTGCCGCAGGGCGTATACGCCCGATACTTCGACAGCAAAACGCGGATGTGCATTTTGTAGGCTTTGGTTTCGAGCCAGGCGAAGAAACGGCGAACTCCGTACCAGACGTTCTTTTTCCATTCACCTTCGCCCTCGATGACCCATTGCCGATGGCTTTCTTCGAGATCGCGCCATGGCGTATCGAGAGGGATGCCTCGCTTGCGAGCCAAACGTTCCATGTCCTGCTGACATTCTCGGTAGGACTCGGTCTGCCAAGGGCGAATCGCGCCACCTCGCAGCGTCTTGGCGTGATCGGGAATGACGAGCCCGTAGTCGACGCCAATGATTCGGCCAAATCCGCGGCAGGACTCGCAAGCCCCGACTGGACTATTGAACGAGAAAGAACTCGGCGAGGGATCTCGATAGTCGATATCGCACTGCGCACAGTGCAGCGTGTTGGAGTAGCGCCAAGTCTCTCGAACAGTGGGCGCTTCCGATGACTCCAGTACATGGACTGCCGTCTTGCCACGGCCAAGCCGCAGCGCCGCTTCGAGAGATTCAGCTAAGCGCGCGTCGTCGACCGTATTGATGCGAAGACGATCTTGTATGACCTCGACCGTGTCTTTTCGTCGAGTGTGAATTCGCGTGTAGCCTTGTTTTTCCAACAAAGCGACAACTTCGGCATCTTTGAAGTTTTTCGGAATCTTGATCTCGAAGCAGATCAAGACCCGAGGATCCCCAAGCAGCTTGGCGCGCTGCCGTAAATCCGCTTGGATACTGGCAACCGAGTCTTTTCGAACGATCTCTCCACAGCACTGACAAACAAGCTCGGCCGTGCGGGCGAACAGAAGCTTCAGATGATCGTTCAGCTCCGTCATCGTGCCAACAGTCGAACGAGATGTGCGAACTGGATTCGTCTGGTCGATGGCGATTGCTGGCGGAATACCCTCGATTCGATCAACGGCGGGCTTGTCCATGCGGTCGAGGAACTGCCGCGCATACGGAGAGAAGGTTTCGACGTATCGTCGCTGGCCTTCGGCGTAGAGGGTATCGAACACCAACGAGGATTTTCCCGACCCCGAAACGCCCGTGACGACCACGAGCTCGCCTGTCGGTATCTCGAGATCGAGATTCTTTAAATTATTTTGACGAGCGCCGCGAACGACGATCGATCCTTGATCGTGATCAGACATGGGGTTACCGACGGGTCAGCGTGAGGTTTGCTGCGCTTCGAGATATCTCTGCAGCAGTTGGAAAATGGCAGCTCGATAATCGGCGCTAGGTGGACGTACGGATCGTTCGTCAACCGAGCAGCCTTCGACCTTGATGGTTTCAGCCGATAACTCCGCAGCGTTCTCGAGCGCGTAGTAGCGGAACCAGTCGAGCAGGGGCAGGCTCCGGGTGCCTTGCTTCGAGTGATAATCGAGATAGGCCAAAAAATTTCGAGCGGTATGCTCGATGACGAGCGGGTCGACCCCTGCGGCACGGCAGTCTGTCAACCACTGTTCGGACGGCGTCATGGTGGCTGAATCCTTTCGAGTCCCATAACTAGGAGGTGCAGCGCACTCTAACATTTTGGTCTAATGCACACCCCATGCAGACCGCCCGTGACATCTTTTCCCACCGCAAGTACTGGGCCTCCCGATTCGGGGTGGCGCCATTTCTACCCATGTGCCGTGCGGAGATGGACGCCCTGGGCTGGGATAGTTGCGACATCATCGTGGTTACCGGTGATGCCTATGTCGACCATCCGAGTTTCGGGATGGCCATCGTCGGTCGCCTACTAGAAGCGCAGGGTTTCCGGGTCGGAATCATCTCCCAGCCCGACTGGCAGAGCGCCGAGCCGTTTCGTGTCCTCGGCAAGCCGAATCTCTTCTTCGGTATCACGGCCGGGAACATGGATTCGATGGTCAATCGGTATACGAGCGATCGCCGGATTCGCAGTGACGATGCCTATACCCCAGGCGGTGAAGGTGGCAAGCGGCCGGACCGTTCAGTCATCGTCTATTCCCAGCGTGCCCGCGAGGCTTACGCCGATGTGCCGATCGTCATCGGCGGAATCGAGGCAAGCCTACGTCGCATCGCGCACTTCGATTACTGGTCCGAGAAGGTTCGCCGCTCGGTTCTGCTCGATGCCAAGGCAGATTTGCTCGTGTACGGCAACGCTGAGCGCCAGATCGTCGACATCGCCCACCGTTTGGCGGCGGGCGAGTCCATCGCCGACATTACCGACCTGCGCGGAACGGTCTTCACCCGCAAGTCGATCCCAGAGGATTACCTCGAGATCGACTCGACCCATCTCGATACTCCTGGTCCTCTGAATCCGCCGATCGATCCGTATGCGATGGACGACAACGGGGGAACCAAGGCAGCGACGCAAGCAGCGGTAGCGACGGACGGGGCGACTCCGACACTGAGCGAGCGGCCGGTCGGTGAAAAAGTGGTTCGTTTCGTACGTCGCGTCAAAAATGCCGATCGTGAACGCAGCGTCATCCGTTTACCGGCTTACGAACAGGTGGTCGACGATCCGGTCATGTACGCACATGCCTCGCGCATTCTGCACCTCGAAGCGAACCCGGGTAATGCACGGGCATTGGTGCAGCGTCATGGCAATGTGGAGGTATGGCTCAATCCGCCGCCAATTCCGTTGACGACTTCTGAGATGGATCGTGTTTACGAGTTGCCGTATCAGCGTCAACCGCATCCTTTCTACGGCGATGCGGAGATTCCCGCGTATAAGATGATCCGCTTCTCGATCGCGATTCAACGCGGCTGTTTCGGAGGTTGTACCTTTTGCTCCATCACTGAGCATGAAGGGCGCATCATCCAGAGCCGCTCTGAAGCCTCGGTGCTACGCGAAATCGAGCAGATCCGTGACACCGTGCCAGGCTTTACCGGGGTGATCTCCGATCTTGGCGGTCCGACCGCCAATATGTATCGCCTCGCCTGCAAGAGCCGTGAAATCGAAAGCGCATGCCGCAGACCATCCTGCGTTTATCCGGGGGTTTGCCCGAATCTCAACACCGATCACACGCCGCTCATTCAGCTTTATCGCAAGGCAAGAAATCTACCAGGTATCAAAAAGGTATTGATTGCCTCGGGCGTGAGGTATGACCTTGCAATTGAGTCACCGGAGTACGTAAAAGAATTAGCACAGCATCACGTTGGCGGATATTTGAAAATTGCACCAGAGGCAATTGGCGAAGGTCCGCTATCGAAAATGATGAAACCTGGAATCGGCACATATGATCGGTTCAAGGAGTTGTTCGATCGCTACTCGCGCGAAGCCGGTAAAGAGCAGTATTTGATTCCGTATTTCATCGCGGCGCATCCAGGCACAACAGACGAAGATATGTTGGAGTTGGCTCTTTGGTTGAAACGGAACGGGTTTCGCGCCGATCAAGTGCAGGCCTTCTTGCCCTCGCCGATGGCGACCGCCACGGCGATGTATCATTCTGGCAAGAATCCGCTGCGACGCGTCTCGCGTAGTAGCGAAGAGGTGATTATTCCTAAAGGCCTTAAAGTTCGGCGCTTGCACAAGGCGTTTTTACGTTATCACGATGCGAACAATTGGCCGACATTGCGCGAAGCGCTGCGACGTATGGGTCGTGCCGATTTGATCGGACCGGGCAAGCAACATCTGGTTCCTGCATGGCAACCGGCAGGTACTGGCGGCATGAAAGAAGGTCAAAGAAAACCCTTCCGCACTCAACATGTTCGTTCCAAACGGAATCCCAGGCCATGAGCTCGTCACATCATTTCCGCCCCGGTCTCGAGTTCGACGTCAATGCGCTCGAGCGCTATTTGGCAGGTGCCATCCCGGGGTTCTCGCGTATCGACAAGGTCACGCAGTTCTCCGGCGGTCAGTCCAATCCGACCTATCGAGTGGATGCGCAGGTGCAGAGCGGTCCGCATTCGTTCGCGCTGCGTCGCAAGCCGCCGGGAGTGCTCGTCCCGTCGGCCCATGCGATCGAGCGCGAGTTTCGAGTGATGCATGCCTTGCAGACGACGGGCTTCCCCGTTGCCAAGACGTGGGTGCTTTGCGAAGACGTGAGCGTCATCGGCACCGCGTTTTACGTCATGGATTGCCTAGATGGCCGCATTTTCTGGGATCCGAGCCTGCCTGAACTCGACCTGTCCGAGCGCAAGCCAGTCTTCCGCGCCATGGCCGAGACCTTGGCCGATCTACATCGCGTCGATATCGATTCGGTGGGTCTAGTGGATTACGGCAAGGCTGAGGGTTATGTCGCTCGCCAAGTGGCGCGTTGGTCAAAGCTCTACATGTCCGATATCGATGTGGCAGGTCGGGTGCCTGCCATGGAGCGATTGATGGAGTGGTTGCCGGCCCACGCACCGGCAATTGAGCCGGCGCCGAGTTTGGTGCACGGTGATTTTAGAATCGACAACATGGTTTTCGCCAAAGATGAGGCGCGAGTGCTCGGGGTGCTCGATTGGGAGCTATCGACGATCGGCAATCCGGAGGCCGACTTCGCCTACAACTTCATGATGTACCGTGTGCCGTCGGCGGCAATCCCGGGGCTCATGAATATCGATCTGGCGAAGCAGGGGCTGCCGTCAGAGCAGGAGTACATTGATACTTACTGTCGGCGTCGCGGAATCGCCGCTATCCCTGCTCTCGATTACTACGTAGCGTTCTGCATGTTCCGCTTGGCGGGAATTTTTCACGGAATTCGCGGACGTCTCGCGCGCGGGACGGCAGTCAGTCCCAAAGCAAAGGAATATGCCGGCAACGTCGAATTGATGGCGGATCTCGCGTGGCAACAGGCAGAGCGAGCGCGATGAGAGCACAAACGATCTGGATAGCAGCTGCACTCTCACTCGCGCTAGCGACTGCGCTCGGCGCTTTCGGGACACATGCGCTTCGACCGATTCTCACTCCGGAGCGATTCGCGAGTTTTGACATTGCGGTGACTTATCAGTTTTTCCATTCGCTCGGACTGATGGGGATCGGATTTCTACAGCATCAAGATCCGACCAACCGTTCTTTCAGCCGAATTGCCATAACGCTGCTGTTCGGGATGCTGCTCTTTTGCGGCAGTATCTACGCGCTCACGTTTGGAGCGCCAAAAGGCATCGCCATGGTGGCGCCGATTGGCGGTGGCACGCTGATTTTGGCTTGGATCTTTGCTGCTATTTCGATTTGGCGTTCACGCGTACTTGCTGATTGAGCCAATCGACGATTGCTTGTGCCACTTCGATCGGCGCTTCCTCGTGAACATAGTGTCCGGCTTTGGCAAACCGAACTAATGTTGAACCCGGCAACAACGCTTGCAGCTGCGTTGCCTCCTGTAGGGGTTTGTTTCGATCTTGGTCGCCCCAAGGAATCAGAACGGGGACCTGCACGTTCGCAGCCAGTGCGATTTCTTCGCCTTCGCGATACTGCGCCATCAGCGACGTGGTGCCGCGCATATACCCTTCACTGCGCGTTGCCAGCATCACATCATCAATCACCTGTTCGGTGACGATGTCTGGATTCACATAAGACTTCTTCAAGAAACGCCCGCGAAACTCACGACTCGCAAATAGTTTGGCCGACATCCGCGGTAACGGCGGAAGCGTGATTTGAACGATCTTCGGAACTCCGGTGCTGATGATTCCCGGATTCAGGAGTACAAGACCGACGGCGCGTTCGTCCTGCACGGCAGCCTGTAGAGCGACAGCGCCGCCGAGCGAGTGACCTACATAGACGAGCTCATCGAGACCGAGTCGACGTGCCGCACGTATCAGCGTCCGGGCTTGCGGGCCATTGTGGTAATCGTAGTCGACCGGCTTTGCCGATAAACCGTACCCGACCATGTCGATGGCGATGACATGCTGCGTTTCCGCCAGCAGCGGCGCGAGGCTACGAAAGCTCTGCAGCGAGTTTCCGAAGCCGTGTATCAACAGTAATGAGGCACGACCGGCCTGTTTGTTACCCCATTCTCGATAGCGCAAAGTCATGCCATCGACCGAGACAAATCGATCATTCTTGCTCGCGAGCGACGAGGCTGCTTGTTCTGCGGGGTAGGGCCAATAAGCCCAGACCGCAGCCCCCAACCATGACAAGGCGAGGATGCCGATGCAGAGCCATAACGTGCGTCTGAGGAACCGCATGACCGCCGATTGCATACAATTCCCCACTTTGTCGCAACGGTTTTTATCCATCCTGTGATCATGCTGCCCGAACTTCCCGTTCTTGAGTCTCTCGAGGCGCTCAAAACTGCATTGCGCGCGCATGGCGGAGTGGTTCTTGAGGCTCCACCGGGCGCGGGCAAAAGCACGGTCGTGCCGTTGGCTCTGCTCGATGAACCATGGATTGGAAATCGAAAAATTCTGATGCTTGAGCCACGTCGGCTAGCGGCCCGTGCGGTAGCGCAGCGTATGGCGAGCACGCTCGGTGAGAATATTGGCGAGACGGTCGGATATCGGATGCGGCTCGAGACTCGCGTCAGTCACCGAACTCGAATCGAGGTGGTAACCGAAGGCGTCTTGAATCGACTTATCCAGTCGGATCCAGCGCTCGAGAATGTCGCGCTCGTCATCTTCGACGAGTTTCACGAGCGCAGCCTGAACGCCGATCTCGGCTTGGCGTTATGTCTCGACTCGCGTGCAGCGCTCGGCACCGATCTAAAAATTCTCGTGATGTCAGCCACTCTAGATGGAGTTGCCGTCGCAAAATTACTTGCAGCGAATGCGACAGCTGATGCGCCTATCATCAGTAGCGCTGGGCGAAGTTTCCCAGTCGAGATTCGATATTTGGGCAAAGGGCTGCCACTGCTGCCTAGTGACGCTGAGTCACCTGATCGTGCGGCAGGACTTGCCGTGCTGCGCGCGCTTCGTGAATGTGAGGGCGACATACTTGTCTTCCTGCCAGGCATGGCGGAGATTCGCCGTGTCAAAGACTTCATCGAGTCGGCACCTGACTTCATTGCGAGCAAAGCAGAGGCGCTACCTCTGCACGGCGATCTCGCCGTCGATTCCCAAGACGAGGCATTACGCGCTGGCTCGGGTGTTCGTCGGGTAATTCTCTCGACCAACATCGCTGAAACCAGTCTGACGTTACCGGGCATTCGTGTCGTCATAGATAGTGGCTTGGTGCGCCGCGCGGTTTTTGATCCCGCCTCCGGAATGTCGCGACTGGAGACTCGTCGCATTTCGCGCGCTTCGGCATCACAGAGGGCGGGTCGTGCCGGTCGTGTAGCTGCGGGTATTTGTTATCGGTTGTGGAGTGAAGGAGCCGAGCGTAGCCTAAGCGCCTATACCCCAGCGGAAGTCATCGAAGCAGACTTGATGCCACTCTCACTGGATCTTGCGGAGTGGGGTGTAATCGATCCAGCTCGACTATGTTGGTTAGATGTGCCGCCGCGAGCGGTGCTGGACAGCGCTCGCGGCACGCTGCGCGCACTCGGTGCTTTAGATCAACAGGGCCGTATCACTCAACACGGACGCGAAATGGCAAGCTGGCCAGTGCACCCGAGGTTGGCGCATTTGCTGATCGAGAGTTGCCATCGTGGTGTCGAGCGCGATGGTGCACGGCTGGCCGCATTACTGACCGAGCGAGATATCCTGCGTCGCGCTGATGATGTCGATATAACCAGCCGTCTCGACTTGCTCAATCGACCGTCGAGAGGAATCGGTATCGATCACTCCGCATTAGCTAGGGCACGAAAATTATCCGATCAATTCGAAAAGCGGACGGCTAGGGAGACTATTAGCAGTCGCAGACCGTCTTTAGATGCCGCGGGACTATTGGCGTTGGCCTACCCGGATCGGGTCGCCCAGCGTCGACCGGGGAGTACGGGCAAGTTTTTGCTTAGCAACGGTAAAGGTGCAGTGCTCTCGAATGCAGATCGACTCGCGACGAAGGATTTTCTGGTTGCGATCGACCTGGACGATCGAGGGCGTGAAGCGCAGATTCGATTAGCCGCGGATCTCTCCCGAGAAATGCTCGAAGCGGCGACAGGCGACCGCTGGCAACGGAAGACAGAAACGTTTTGGTCGTCTCAGGAGCAGTGTGTCGTGGCGCGTGAAGTGGTGCGACTCGACGCATTAATTCTCGAAGAAAAGCCACGACGAGCTGATGATGTCGCAGATGTATTGCAAGCGATGCTTGAGGGTATCCGCGAGATGGGTTTATCGGCGCTGCCGTGGTCAGATGACTGCCGTGCGTTTTGCGCGCGCGCGGAGTTGGCGCGTCGGCTCGAGTTACCTGGCACGCAGACTTGGCAATCGATGTCCGATGAGGGTTTGCTGCAAAGTATCGACACTTGGCTGACGCCTTGGCTTGACGGCATTACGCGCCGAGCACATCTCTCTACACTACCGCTGCTGGAAGCTTTGCAGTTTCGCATCGGATCCGATGGCGTGCGGCGCCTCGATGAATGGTTGCCGACGCAT
>VFQT010003292.1_pt1 | contig 14968 bp, 13 predicted proteins | sample 3512381 | NCBI WGS metagenome assembly VFQT01 (sample SAMN10412376, study PRJNA504923) | tailings metagenome | isolation source: Relicate 2 Philex TSF3 active mining site | place: Philippines: Tuba, Benguet | collected 2017-08-29 | reverse complement strand
CATTGCCGTCATGAGAGCAAGAAGTAGGAGTCTGCGGCTCATGCAAACCTCTGTTAAACAGTGAACAAGTACGAAAAAGTAAAATTCGATCAGTTTTCCAGTGTACAAGGCATAACACACCCCACGCGGTGCAGGGAGCGTCCGATAAAATTGTGATTTCGATCGGAATTGTCAAACATTTTCTTCACCCAGACACAATAAATGTCCGATTTCTTCCACAGGTGGGTCGTAAGGCATCAACATTCCCTCGTGAGAAAAGTTACTCATGATGGCACTAAGGCCCATTTTACGCCACTTCGAGAGGAGTTTTGGAGGATGAACGGGGCTGATTCAGCTCGCCACAGAACTTATCAACAGCAGGCCCGTAGAGCTGGTGTTCGATGGCTTTGACACGCTCCTGAAGTTGCTCTGCTGTCTCACCTTGAGTGACCGGTACCTCAGCCTGGGCGATCACCCGACCTTGGTCGTATTCGTTCGTCACGAGATGTACGGTTGCGCCAGTCGTTGCATCCCCAGCATCAAGGACAGCTTGGTGAACATGCAGGCCGTACATCCCCTTCCCACCATGCTTCGGAAGCAGGGATGGATGAATGTTGAGGACGTTACCGTTCACCGTCGCAACGATGCTCGAGGCCACGTGACGCAACAGGCCTGCAAGCAAGAGGAGTTCGATGTTGTGAGTGTTGATCGCCGCACAAACGTCCTCGGCAAACGAGGCCTTATCCGCACAGATCACACACGGCACGCCGAATTGCTGCGCTACGTCGACGATTCCAAGGTCGTGTTTCGTTGCGATAATGAGGCAAATCTGAAAGCCTGTGGCGTTCGCAGCCGCGTATGCACAGAGCGCACGAGCATTCGTGCCGCTCCCTGAGCCAATGATGGCTGCACGAACACGTGGTGATTGAGATAGCATAAGACGAAGCTAGAAGCCGGCGCCGAGCTGCCAAAGAGGAACTTTTGCACAGCGAGGAGGGGTTTATAGGCGTTTCGCGCTTCTTCGATTAACTATTCCACGTAGGAGTTGTATGCCAACGACTGCACTCGTTCGCATCTGTTCACTTATCACTCTGCTGCTCGCGACAGTCTCTGTCCAAGGTCAGGTCGACACGACGCAGTCCACGACGCCAACAGGCGTTGTATCTGGCCAAGTCGTTGATATGGTCACGCAGCAGCCTGTAACAGGCGCAACCGTAACTGTTGTTGGCACCAAGCGCGGTGCCGTGACGAAGAAAGATGGCCGATTCGTCATCACGAAGGTTCCTGCTGGCGTCTACAGCGTGAAAACAACACTTGTTGGCTATGCAACGGACCTCACCAACGATGTTGTCGTCAGTCCGGGTAAGCCAGCCACGCTGCTCATCCGGCTCTCAGAGAAAACCGTGCAGCTCGGTGAGGCGGTGGTTGTGTCGGATGCCTTCAAACGCGACGGCACGGCGATCACGTCGACGCAGTTGCTGACGAGCGAAGAGGTACGACGCGCCCCAGGTGTGCAGGAAGACGTCGTGCGCGCCGTCGCACTTCTTCCAGGTGTCGCCATCGCTGGAGCAGGTCGTAACGACCTCGCCGTACGAGGAGGATCGCCGTTTGAGAATCTCTTCGTTGTCGACAATATCGAAGTGCCGAACATCAATCACTTTGGCTCTCAAGGGTCGTCTGGTGGCCCCCTATCACTGATCAACATTGCATTTGTACGTGATGTGTCGCTTTCAACAGGTGGCTTTGGGCCGAAGTATGGCGATCGTCTCTCGTCTGTAACGAACCTCTCGCTGCGCGAGGGCAACGATCAGCGCTTTGCTGGCGAAGTCAACTTGAGTGCAACAGGCTTCGGTGTGATCGCTGAAGGGCCGCTCGGTGATAAGGGTTCGTACCTGTTCTCGGCACGTCGTAGCTATCTCGACTTGGTGTTTACGCTTGCTGGATTTGGCTTTATCCCAGAGTACTGGGACTTCTCGGCGAAGATCACCTACAACCTATCGACGAACGACAAGCTGACGTTCCTTACAATTGGTGCGCTGGACCAGATCAAGTTCAACAACGATTCGGCAGACAACCGGTACTCGAACAGCCGCGTTACTGCCCCATCACAAGATCAGTACTTCTCGGGTCTTACCTGGCGACGACTCCTTTCGAACGGATACTTCAACGTGACGTTGGGGCGGACGTTCACGGCGTACAACACCACGCAGCAGGATTCGCTCGCAAACGTGGTGTTCAACACGACGACATACGAGGGCGATAATTCTCTCCGTGGCGATCTTGTTCTCCTTCCGTCGTCAGATATCGAAATCAATGCAGGTGCAATTGTGCGGTATGCGAGCAACCTCGCGTATGACATCACGTTGCCTGGATTCGCTCGTCGTGATCTGGTCGGACGTCCAACACCGCTTCGTGTTGACACTTCGTTCACGGCATTTCGCGCAGGCATTTACGGTCAGGTCGACTGGATGCTTACCGACCGGCTGAAGGTTGTTCTTGGCGGTCGCGGTGAATACTATGGCTTCCTGCAAAACGAGCAGCTCGTTGTAGCTCCGCGTGCGACCATCAGCTACCTGCTTGCACCAGAGATGACGTTGCGACTTGGTGGCGGACGCTATTACCAGGCACCACAATTCATCTGGCTGATCGGCGATCCAACCAATACAACGTCACTCCGCCCACTTCGCGCAGATCAGGCAATCCTTGGTTGGGAGTGGATCGCATCCGAGGATCTCAAGATTCAGGTTGAAGCGTACTACAAGGTTTACGGCTCGTATCCAGTTCGCACGTTCCGTCCGCAAGCCGTGCTTTCGCCCGCAGGTTTCGACGACATCTACAACGATATTCCATTTGGTCTCGAACCGTTGTCGACCGAAGGAACGGGCGTTGCCTACGGTGTAGAGTTCTTCGTGCAGAAGAAACTCAGCACGGCAATTCCTATCTATGGTCTGGCCTCGATCTCGCTCAATCGTACAGAGTTCACTGCTGCCGATGGTGTAGCACGGCTCGGTGCGTTTGATTCTCCGATCATCGGTTCGATCGCTGTTGGTTGGCGACCAGATGCAGAGTGGGAAATCAGTAGCAAGCTGCGTTTGTCGCAAGGCTTGCCGACAACGCCTTACATCACCACACCAGAACGCGCGGCTGAGACAGGCTTCCCGATTGGCTCGCTGGACTTTGCATACTACAACCAAGGCGAACGTCTGCCGTTCTTCTACGCCCTTGATGTGCGCGTCGATAAGCGTTGGTTCTTCTCCGGATGGCAGCTCATCGCCTACATCGATGTGCAGAACGCAACAGGCCGACGCAATTCAAATTCGATTCGCTTCAATCAGCAAACGAATGCTGTTGAATTGCAGCAAAGCATCGGTGTTCTTCCATCAATTGGATTGAACATCCAATTCTAATCGAAATGGCAGACAGTCGAGATTACGTGGCGAGATTCGGCGCTAACCAACGCTCGGCCACGTCACGCGACCATCCCTTGCGCGTTGCGTAGTCCTCGAGCTGGTCACTGGTGATCTTGTTAACTGCGAAGTACGCTGCTTGTGGATGCGCAAAGTACCATCCGCTAACGCTCGATGCGGGAGACATCGCGTACGACTCTGTCAGCGACACGCCAACAGCATTCTGCGCATCAAGAAGTGCGAACAGCGTATCCTTCTCGGTGTGATCCGGACATGCTGGATATCCCGGTGCTGGGCGAATACCGCAATATGTCTCGCGAATCAACTCGTCGTTCGTCAGCTGCTCGTCGGGAGCATAGCCCCAGATCGTCGTGCGCACCTGCTTGTGCAACCATTCTGCACACGCCTCTGCAAGACGATCAGCGATAGCCTTGACCATAATTGACGAGTAATCGTCGTGTGCGGCTTCGAACTCGGCACACATTGCGTCAACGCCATCGCCCGTGTTGACAACGAACGCGCCGATGTGATCCGTAGCTCCGTTGGCAAGTTGATCACGCGATGCAATGAAGTCTGCAAGACAAAGCTGCGGCAATGTCGGCGCCTTCACTGTTTGCTGTCTGAGGAAGTGAAGCGTTACATCACGGTCGAGTACAACATCATCACCCACACGGTGTGCCGGGAATACGCCGCACACTGCTCGCGCACGAATACGTCGTTCGGCAATGATGCGCTCAAGAAGTGCATCAGCATCCTTCTTCAACTTTGTCGCTTCGGCACCAACAACAGGATCGGTGAGAATCGCCGGATATCGCCCACGCAACTCCCACGACAAAAAGAACGGCGTCCAGTCGATATACGAGCGTAGCTCATCAAGCCGAATGTCGTCAAACACATGCACACCAGGCTGCGCCGGTGGAGGAGCGATAGAATCACCATCGAGCTTCAGCGCTTTTACTCGTGCTTGCTCGAGTGTGAGCAGACTCTTGGCATCACTTCGTGCGGCATAGTCGCTCCGTACACGAGCATACTCTTCGTTCGTGCTTGCGACAAAGGCATCGCGCTGGTCAACACTGATGAGTGATCCAGCAACAGGCACGGCGCGCGACGCATCGAGAACATGCACAACAGGGAACGACGCATGCGGCGCGATCTTCACCGCTGTGTGCGTTTTGCTTGTTGTAGCTCCGCCAATCAGAAGTGGCGTGGTGATCTTACGACGTTCCATTTCCTTCGCAACGTGCACCATCTCGTCAAGCGATGGCGTGATCAAACCAGAGAGTCCAATCACATCAGCACCAACCTCGAGCGCGGTGTCGAGGATCTTCTCCGTTGGCACCATAACGCCTAGGTCAACAACACGGAAGTTGTTGCAACCGAGCACGACGCCAACAATGTTCTTTCCGATGTCGTGGACATCTCCCTTCACCGTTGCAAGGAGCACGGTGCCTGCATTCTCGTGCACCGAGCCGGAACGACGCTTCTCTTCTTCCATGTACGGTGTAAGAATCGCCACAGCCTTTTTCATGACACGTGCACTCTTGACGACCTGCGGCAGAAACATCTTACCAGCGCCAAAGAGATCACCAACGTAGTTCATGCCGTCCATCAACGGACCTTCGATGATCGACAACGGCGATGGGTAGGTTTGCCGCGCCTCTTCAACGTCCACGTCGATGAATTCCGTGATACCTTTTACCAGAGCATGCTTGAGCCGATCCGCCACTGGTGCCGAGCGCCAGGCTTCATCCTGTACCGCAACGCTATCTGTTGCCTTTACTGTTTCGGCGAACACCAACATGCGTTCGGTTGCATCGGGACGTCGATTCAACAGCACGTCTTCGACACGCTCAAGAAGGTCCTTCGGAATCTCATCGTACACATCAATCTGTCCGGCATTCACAATGCCCATATCCATACCTGCCGCAATGGCGTGGTAGAGAAACGCTGTATGCATTGCGCGACGAACCGGCTCGTTGCCGCGGAAGGAGAACGAGATGTTACTTACACCGCCGCTCACACGCGCATACGGTAGATGCTGCTTAATCCACGATGTCGCCTTGATGAAGTCGACAGCATACCCGTTGTGTTCTTCAATGCCTGTGGCAACAGTCAAGATGTTTGGATCAAAGATGATGTCGTACGCGGGGAAGCCCACCCGATCGATAAGGATGCGGTAGGCACGCTCACAGATTGCGATGCGACGTTCGAACGAGTCTGCCTGACCGTCTTCATCGAAGGCCATGACAATAACGGCGGCACCGTAATCCCTGCAGAGTTTCGCTCTGCGGATGAATTCAACTTCCCCATCCTTGAGCGAGATGGAGTTGACAATCCCCTTGCCTTGTACACATCGCAGTCCTGCCTCGAGCACCGACCACTTTGATGAGTCAATCATCACCGGAACGCGTGCGATATCAGGTTCAGCTGCGATCAGATTAAGGAACGTCTGCATGGCCTGCTCTGAATCAAGCAGACCTTCGTCCATGTTGATGTCGATGATCTGTGCGCCATTCTCAACTTGTTGTCGAGCAACATCACATGCTTGCTCGTAGGAATTCGACAAGATGAGCTTTGCAAATGCGCGTGAACCAGTAACGTTTGTGCGCTCACCAACATTCACAAAGTTGGTCTCAGGGCGCATCTCAATCATTTCAAGTCCGCTCAGGCGCATCGTGAGTGGCCGTGTCGACGGTACCCGCGGAGCGAGGTCGGCAACTGCTTCAGCCATTGCTCGGATGTGGTCAGGCGTTGTACCACAACATCCACCGAGGATATTGATGAAGCCTGCACGTGCATACTCTCGCGCTTGCTCCGCCATGTAGTCGGGCGTTTCGTCGTACCCGCCCATCGCGTTCGGCAAACCTGCATTGGGATACAGGGAAACGTACGACGAAGCAACGCCAGACAGCTCTTCAATAAAGGGGCGCATCATCGATGAGCCGAGCGCGCAATTGAGTCCGATTGACAACAAGTTTCGTGCATGCTCGACCGACGTCCAAAACGCAGAGGGCGTTTGACCAGAAAGCGTGCGACCCGACATATCGGTAATGGTGCCGGAAATCATGACCGGCACAGTAAGACCGATTTCGTCGCACAACTCTGCATACGCCTTTAATCCTGCCTTCAGGTTAAGCGTATCAGTCACGGTTTCAAACAAGAGCACATCTACACCACCTTCGGTCAGACCCAAGATCTGCTCGCGGAAGGCAAGGCGCATTTCATCGAAGGTTACAGCACGGAAGCCTGGATCGTTGACATCCGGCGACATCGACAACATCTTAGTCGTCGGACCGATCGAACCGGCTACAAATCTGGGACGTGCTGGTGTGCGTGTGGTGAACTCATCGGCTGCAATACGTGCAAGCCGAGCCCCTTCGCGACTCACCTCTCGTGCAAGTGCACCGAGTCCGTACTCTGCCTGACCAATCGATGTCGACGAAAACGTGTTCGTCTCGATGATATCAGCACCAGCTTCGAGGTACGCACGGTGAATCGAGACAATCGCCTCGGGCTGCGTCAGCGACAGAAGGTCGTTGTTTCCTTTCAGCGGAATCTCGTGGTCGCGGAATCGCGATCCTCGATAGTCTTCCTCCGTCAAGCGGAGTCGCTGAATCATCGTGCCCATGGCACCATCGAGCATCAGGATACGACGCTCGAGTAACGTTCGAATGGAGTCGGTCATTACGTGCAAAGCTACGGACTATGCAATGATGGTCACTGTTGTGTCGGCAATCACAAAGAGAAAACGTTGGTCGCGTACCGCAAGTTCGAACGTGTCCTCGTCGATCTGCTCGATGCGACGATATGGATGCGGGTATGGGTCTGCTTCGAGCACGCGTTCAACATGTGCACGCGTGTCTGCATCGAGGGCATCAGCGATGCCGTTCGACCACACAACGGAATATATTGGCAAGGCATCAACTTCGTCGAGCCACGCCACGCGGCTATCGGGAAATGCGTCTGCGTAAGCGATGTACGGCTTAATGTCGAGTACAGGGGTCTGGTCAAGGAGGTCCGTTCCTCGAACCACGAGCGATAGCCCCTCTACACGGATTAGCTCGACGCAGGTGAGTCCGATATTGTTCGGTCGGTGTGGCGATCGCGTCGCGAACACACCGCGCTTGACCCGTCCACGTGGTACAAGCACGCGTGGTTTCCAACCTTGAGCGCGATGAAAGTACGTGATCAGCCAGATGCGATCGCAGCCTTGAAGATCCCCTGTCGCCTGCTCGTAGTTGCGATGCGGGAACAATGTCACGACGGCCTCGTCTACCCGATCATCTACAAGCGGTTGTCGCGGTGCATCATAGGGGGCCTTGTAGGGCGTGCGAATGACTCCAATCGGCTCAATATTCAACGTCACCAAGCGCTCCCGACAGAGAGCGAGAGAAACACTGCACCAAAGTTCGTGATTGGCAGACCCGCCATACTCTCGAGTCCAGGCTCGCCATACGGGATCGTGTAGTACCGAATGTTCACGCCGATCACACTGCCTTTGCCCGGTTGCCCGAAGACCGATCCAAGACCAATCACGCCGCCCATGCGCATATGCCATGTTCCATAGCCAAAGGACTCGAAGAACTCGTAGTAATACCCATCCTTCAGGTACGGCGTCTGCAAGATCGGCGTCGCGGTAAGTCCCACCGACACATACGGACGAAACGTCTCCTGCAAGCCATCCGAGAACAAGCGATACTGCAATCCCGCAGACACGGGAAACATGAACAACCGATTGATCTTATTGGCAACAATCGGGATGAAGCCATTGTACCACACGTTCTCCACTTCATCGGAGTTTCGCCGTGGCGTAATCACGACGTTCGCAAAGCCACTGAGGTTCTCCGCGAGTTGTCGCGTGTAGAATACGCCTGCTCCCCATCCGCTTCCTGAAAACAGGAGGTCGAACCCTGCAGCGTGGGTTGCTACAGCATTACTCGCCAGCTCTTCAAGCAACGGACGTACCGGCGTGAACACGATGGAGGTGTCGGTGGCAGGGGGCTCCTCGCCCGCAATCTGTGCGTAGAGCGGAGCCGAAGCGACAACGCTCAGAGCAAGTGCGAGGACGACAACAATGCGTCTAACAGAGATGGTGGTAGGGGGCATACAGCGGCGTTGATTGCGATTTGACCACAAAGTTACTGCGGAAGTCGATGTGGATAACATTGCTAATCCGTTCAGGTTGCGTAGTTTAGCCCTCTATGCTCGTTCGTGAGTTCACACGTAGGCTCCAGGAGATCCTTCCCCCGGAGACCGCCATGAGTGGAGACGCTATTGGTCTCCAGGTGGCACCGAAGCGTCCCGAACTACGTCGGGCAATTGTTTGCCTCGAGATCACCGACGCCGTCGTTACCGAGGTGATCGCTCAAGGCTACGAAGCCATCGTGACGTTCCATCCGTTGATTTATTCGTCACTGCGCGTCATTGATCGCTCTGATCGCGTCGGCCGAATTGTGGCCGACTGTATCGCTGCCGACATCGCCGTGTTCAGCGTGCACACAACGTTTGACGCCTATGAACATGGCACCAATCTGCTGCTCTGCAAGGCCTTGGGCTGCACCCCGATTGGACCGCTCGTCCCCCATGAGAATGGTCCGCATGGCATGGGGCTTATCGCTGCCTGCACCCGTTCATACACCGATCTTGTCCAAGCCGTTGCTGATGTGTGTGGCGCGCCTGTTCGACACTGCCCTCCCCCATCCGAACGCGTCGAGCGTGTTGCCATCGTAGCCGGAAGCGGTATGTCGTTCTATGACGAAGCGTGTGCCGCAGGAGCCGACGTCTTCATCACTGCGGACGTCAAGTATCACGCTTTTCACGCCGCTGCTGGACACATTGGCCTCATTGATCCTGGTCATTTCGAAATGGAACAGTTCGTTCCTGCCGGCCTCTGTGAATTACTTCAGCGTAGCATTCCCGACGTGGAGTTTATGACAACAACTGTGCGCACAACGCCTGCACAGTATGCGCTCCCGTCTCAACTTCGATCACAAACATTTTCTCTTCAATCGTAGGATCTCCATGGAACAGCAGATCAACCTCTTGGCCCAACTTGCAGCCGTCGATGCACAACTCGACGAGTTACATGACGAGCTCGGTGATCTTCCACAGGAAGTGAAGAAACTCGAAGCATCGCTTCGCGAAAAAGTCGCGGCACTCGAGACAACGCAGAAGCACCTCGCAGAGCTTGACCACCTGCGCGGAACAGCACACGTGACAATCCAAGAGAGCCTCGATAAGGAGCAGCGCCTTGCGCAGCAGCAGTTCCAGGTAAAGAACAATCGTGAGTTCGATGCAATCACACGCGAACTTGAGCATCTCAAGACGCAACGCACGGAAATCGAAGAACGCATTCGTACCTCGGGTGTCCGTGAAGAGAACCTGAAGACAATCCAAGCACAGCAAGAACAAGAACTCGCTGTGGTACGCGAGAAGCTCTCCGACAAGGAAGCTGAACTTGCCGAGCGTTCTGGCGATCAGAATGACGAGCTCAAGAAGTACATCGAGTTGCGTCTGCGCCTGAGCGGTCAGATCGACGATTCGCTTGAGTCGGAATACGAGCGCATTCGCACCTTCCACGGAAATGCAGCGGTTGCCATTAAGCGCAACTCATGCAGCGGCTGTTACTCGGCGATCCCATCGCAGCGCATCATGGAAATGAAGTATCAGCGCGACAAGGTGTATACCTGCGAAGGATGTGGTCGCATTCTCTTCACCGAGGATGTGGAAGCGGACATTGACAGCTTGATGGCCGGCGCATAAGCGCAATCGGCCACTTGGGGACTCCGGGTGATCGCCGCGTTGCATCTGCAACGGGGAGGAAAGTCCGAACTCCATAGAACAGCACGCTTCTTAACGAGAAGGTGTCGAAAGGCAACGGAAAGTGCAACAGAAAGATACCGCCGATGGCCTCGCAAGAGGATCAGGTAAGGTTGAAATGGTGGGGTAAGAGCCCACCAGCAGTCGGGCGACCGGCTGGCTCGGTAAACCCCGTGCGGAGCAAGATCAAGCAGATGCAGGAACACTTCGGTGTTCAGAGGTTGTTCGTCTTGTCTACGCAAGTAGACTGCATCGGGTAGATCGCTTGAGATGTGCGGCGACGCACGTCCTAGAGAAATGATCACCTCCTCGAGCTTCGGCGAGAGAAGACAGAATTCGGCTTACAGGAGTCTCCCAGTGACTGATTGCTCACCACACAGTCCGTCAGACCCAGGTCCTGTGGATAGCGTTCTTCGCGAACTGCTTCCGGAGTTTTTTACGGCCTGGGATCGCGATCTTTGCAATGCGATCCCCGAGATCGTCGACGCTGGCAATATTGATGCACTGCATCGACTTGGCCACACGATCAAGGGATCTATGACTCAGTTCGGTTTTCCACGTCTCGCTACCGTCGGGGTCGCGATCATGCAGGATGCTGAACGGGGCTCCATCGACGCTGCCGCCGAGCGCATAACCGCGCTTCGACAACAGCTCATCCAACTTCGAGACGCGTTTCCATAACTACTTCTGCGGGTCGTCCGCAGCACGTCCTATGCATTCGGTTCGATCGATCATTCTTGTGTGCGCACTTCTGATTGTCGGAGGTGGCTCACTGATGGCACAACAGCGCGTAGCCGTCCTTCCCTTCCGCAACATGGACCGCGACATCCAGTACAACGCATGGAGCGTGCAACTGGCCGATTCCGTGTACAAGGCTCTGCGTGCGCACGAGGGATTCGGCAAAGACTTTGTGTTGATCGAGCCTGACTCAATTGAGATGGCCATCGCTGCACTCAATCTCGATCCAACCAACCCGCAATACGAATCGGACATGTGGAAGGCCGTGCGCACACTCGGAGCCACAAAGGCTGTACAGGGCAACTTCCAGCTCCGCGGCGATCGTGTATTGATCAACTGTTACGTCTACGACATGTCGTCGATGCTGCCTGATGGAACGAACCAGGCAAAGGATCTGTATAAGTCCACGACAACGTTTCTTGAAACGGTTCGTCCCATCGTCAAGCGTATCACACCAGGATTGAAGTAACATCACCAGATTCGATTACGAGCAACGCATCATGGAACCAACGTTCGAACTTCCAGTACTTCCACCACCCGATCAGCTCCAAGGCCGCCGTCCAGAGTGGCTCAAGGTTCGCGCACCAGGCGGCGAGGACTATGCACGCGTTAAATCGATGATGCGCTCGAAGGCGCTGCACACGGTATGTGAAGAAGCACGATGCCCAAACATCACCGAGTGCTGGAACGCTGGTACAGCGACGTTTATGATCCATGGCGATACCTGTACGCGTTCGTGTGGTTTCTGTGCGGTCAAAACCGGACGCCCACTCGCCGTTGATACCGACGAGCCACGTCGAGTAGCTGAAGCCGTTGCCTCGATGAACTTGAAGCATTGCGTGATTACTTCAGTGAACCGCGACGAAATGAAAGACGGTGGCTCATCGATTTGGGCAGAAACAATTCGCCGCACTCGCGAGCTTTCGCCGTCGACCACAATCGAGGTGTTGATCCCCGACTTCAAGGGGAACATGGACAACCTCCAGCGTATCATCGACGAGCGTCCAGACATTCTGAACCACAACACAGAGACGGTACCACGTCTCTATCGTCCTGTGCGTCCGCAAGGAAAGTTCCAGTGGACGTTGGATGTGCTTCGCGAGTCGAAGCGCCAAGGGATGCGAACAAAGACAGGCGTGATGTTGGGTCTCGGCGAGACACCAGCAGAAGTGCTCGATGTGATGAAGGAACTTCGCGCGGTCAACGTCGATATCCTTACGCTCGGCCAGTATCTACAGCCAACAAAGAATCACCTGCCCGTTGATCGGTTCGTGCACCCAGATGAGTTTGCGCACTACCGTACGGTGGGACTTGCAATGGGCTTCGCCGTCGTTGAGTCGGGTCCGCTGGTGCGCAGCTCGTATCACGCAGAACGTCACGTCTGATGCGCTGTACAATTCTCGGAAGCGGGACGTCAACAGGGGTTCCCTCGGTAGCTTGCGAGTGTCCTACATGCACGAGCACAGACCCCCGCGATACGCGGCTTCGCACGTCGCTGCTGGTGCAAGACGAATCCACAACAATCGTCGTCGACACGTCGTCTGATTTCCGTCAGCAGATGCTGCAGAATCGTGTACTCGACATTGATGCCGTGCTGTTCACGCATCACCACTTCGATCATATCGGTGGCTTCGACGATATCCGTCCGTATAACTTTCGAAGCCAGCGTCCGATGCCGATCTATGGCATGCAGGAGACGCTATCAGTGCTTCGTTCGACGTTCCCATATGCATTTGGAGATGTCGTCTCAACCGGTGCATCGATTCCATCAATCACAACACATGTGATCGATGACGAGCCGTTTGTGATCGGCACGATACCTGTGATCCCGATTCCAATGCGCCATGGCGCATCCATGCGCGTCAATGGCTACCGCTTCGGCAACCTCGCGTATTGCACCGACACCAATTACATCGCCGATGAAATGCTCGACCGCCTTCATGGTCTCGAGACGCTCATCATCGACGGCCTGCGGTGGGAAGCCCACCCAACACACTTTACCATCGGACAAGCACTCGAGGTGATCAACCATCTGCGTCCGCGGCGCGCCATCCTTACGCATATCGCACATCAGGTATTGCACGCACGCGACATGCCGTTGCTTCCCGACGGCGTCGAGCTTGCCGTTGATGGAATGGTGATCAACGCGACTGTCTAGTTATCGCACGAGAATGTTGCGAAACGTCAGATTTATGCGCGCCTGATCACACCGCGATGTCTTCGGCAACGCATGCTTCCATGTATGCTGTGTGTCACCGCGCATCACAAGCATACTCATCGATGGCATCGGGACTTTCACGGTCGCGACGGTCTTGTCGTGCTTATGGCGGAAGTGCAGCACACGCTCGGCGCCAATGCTGAATGATGCAATCACAGGGTTGCGACCAAGCTCTGGCTCGTCATCGCTGTGATACCCCATCGAATCATTCCCATTCCGATACAGATTGCAGAGGACACTATTGAACGATGTTGCTGCTACGTCTTCAGCAACGCGCTTGATGGCAAGTAAGGGGGCAACCCATGGCAGCGGACGGTGCATCTGCCCTGAATACGTGTAGACGGCATGCTCGTCACCGTACCACGCGATCCGGCGTGGCTGAAGGAACGTCTTCCCGAACATCGTAATCGGCTCGTCGCGCCATGCGAGCTGTTCGTGTAGTATGCTGAAGAGCACATGCTCTGGGATGCCGATGTCGACGTGTGTGACCAGGGCAATGTCTGGAGTTTCGGACATCATGCAAGAAACAAAAAACCCCGCCATTTCTGGCGGGGTCTGTCCATGCCGAGGAGGGGTTGTACGGCATGGGACATCAGCTGCTACCTTGGAATGTGATGCCCCTCTCTGGGTAAGGGTCGGTGCATGACTACCGTTCTGCTATCACAGGTAACGCAACTACTCCACCAACAAGCAACGCAGAAAACTGTTACAGTGTTTACAGTTTCCACAGGCACAGGCAAGGGGGCGCAGAATGGTTAGTTATTGGTTTTCAATCAGTTGCCGAGTTATCCACATTCTCGCTCGAGGCATCCTCTTCCCACGTACCTGGCTCTGGATCCTCAACCAGTCCCTGCTCGGCTTCGTTCTCCATGGAATGGTGCCAGTACGCACCCGACGTAGCCTCGGTGGCAGGACTAGCATCGGATTCTTGGGCAGCGTTATCGCCGTCGAGAAGCAACGCCAATTGCTTTCGAAGTGTGCGATGGTCCGTCTTGATCGAGATCGAATCGTCAAGATCGATCATTGTTGTCGTGGTCTTGATCAAGTCGTCAATCTCACGCAGCTTCGGCAGATCCGAGATGTCATTTAAACCAAACACCCGGAGGAACTCCTCGGTTGTACCGTACAGCAATGGCTTGCCGAGCGTTTCGGCACGACCAACCATTGCGACGAGTTGCTTTTCAACGAGAGAGTTTACCACTTCCCCACTGTTCACGCCGCGAATCGCGTCGATCTCTGCCTTTGTGATCGGTTGACGGTATGCAATAATGGCAACCGTTTCGAGTGCAGCTTGTGTGAGACGACGGCGATTCTTCGCCTTCAGCAACCGTTGTACGAGCTGTCCATGCGCCGGCGTGGTAGCAAACTGAAAACCACCAGCAATCTTCACGATACGATACGGACGTTCAACGCGCTCGAGCTGTTCGTTGATTTCCTCAACGAGCTCATCGAAGAACTCCTTCGGTACGTCGAATGTCGGCACCACTGTCTCCGGAACTGGCTGCGCCTGTTCGCCCTCGAGCGGCAACTGCTGCTGACCAGGCACTTGCTGTGATGGGTCTTCCAATACCAGAAGACGATGCAGCATCCGGTTTGTCAGTGGCTCTTCGCTGGCGAAGATCAGTGCTTCAAGCGCATGGAGCTGTTCGCCTCGATCCAACGTGAAGAAGTACGGAAGTTCACGTTGTTCTACGGCACGTTCGAGTTGTTCGTGTTCTAAGTCTGTCATTGTTGTTCTTCCTGCGTTGTCTGCTCTGCCGACGGATCATCACTCGATGATGCTTCCTCACGTCGGCTGGCAATGATA
>VFQT010003291.1_pt1 | contig 14970 bp, 15 predicted proteins | sample 3512381 | NCBI WGS metagenome assembly VFQT01 (sample SAMN10412376, study PRJNA504923) | tailings metagenome | isolation source: Relicate 2 Philex TSF3 active mining site | place: Philippines: Tuba, Benguet | collected 2017-08-29 | reverse complement strand
GTTGGGTCTACTTAGAACAATTTCTTTCGGATGGGATCAAACCAGCTTGAGTGCTAATGCTGAAGAAATTCGTGCGATGGGTGCCGAGATGTTAAAGCGCCTAGGGACATTAGTCGAGCACATCGAAAAATTAGGTGATGGCCTAAGTAAAGCGGTTGGCGGATACAACAGTTTTGTTTCGAGTTTTGACAGACAAGCGGTAACTCAAGCTAAACGCTTAGCTGAAAAGGGCGTTCCGGCAGCCAAGCCATTAACCGCGCCTGATGAAATTACCACCTCTGTTTCGCAGGTGAGATTGCAAATAGAAGATGAAAAAATTGAAATTCAAGATGAGTCCTGACTCATATTTTGAGTTAGTTCGCTAGGTTTAGCAACGTGGCGCAAAAAGAAACCAGAACTCTCCCAAGCACGCTTTATCGCGCAGTGGGTGCAGATATTGATGGGGTTCAAGAAGAAGTAATTCCTGCATTGGCTCGTCGCCGGGAGCCTGCAGATCAAGATAAGTTCATAGGTTCGGTGGAGCTTGCTGAAAAAGTTGAAAGTTTTTTCAAAGGCGCGACCGCTCCACAAGAAATAATAAATTTAACCGATGATGAGGGTTTTTCTTTGCCACTTTCCAGCAAGATGATCGGAATCGCATTTAGCGCAATAATGTTGGCGGCTGCCCTGCTTGATGTTTTCCTTGGGAACGGAATCAGCGCGCTATCGGGTGCGGTTTATACGATCTTATTGATTACTTTTGTTTATCTAGTAAGTATTGAGAACCCTTGGGATCCGGTATTGCTGGGTCCGCTAATTTACTTTTTTGCGATCTTGATTGCTGGGCAGTTTACGCTTTCTGGAGCAGGCTCTTTTTTCATGCAACAAATCACGATGTTGCTTCCCACCTTGGCTTTTAATGCGACTTGGGTGATAGGGGCAACAGTTGTAGCTGCTGCCTTAACTTATTTGAGAATAAACGGCCAAAAAACTAACGCTGCTTCGCAGCCTTCAGATCTTTACGAAGCTCCGGAGGAAGCGCAAAGGTAACACTTTCACTTGTTGTGTGAACTTCTTCTACGTCAGAAAACCCTCTTTGCTCTAACCATCGCAAAACTTCTTCTACCAAAACTTCTGGAACCGAAGCGCCACTAGTTAAGCCAACTACTTGGGCACCTTCAAACCAATTTTCATCTAATTCTTTTGCGCCATCTACTCGATACGATTTCTTTGCCCCAGCTTCAAGGCCTACTTCAACCAAGCGCACAGAATTTGAACTATTGCTAGATCCCACAGTTATCAAAACGTCGCAACGAGGAGCGATTGCCTTTACTGCAGCCTGTCGATTTTGAGTTGCATAGCAAATGTCATCACTTGGCGGGTCAATTAAGTTTGGTAATTTTTGTTTTAAGGCATAGACGGTTTCTAAAGTTTCATCAACCGAAAGCGTTGTTTGAGAAAGCCATGCGATTTTTTTGTTTGGATCAAGTTCCAAATTAGCAACTTCAGCTGGGCTTTCCACTAGAACCATGTTGTCAGGCGCTTCACCCATAGTGCCTTCGACTTCTTCATGACCTTCGTGTCCTATTAACACTATTTGGTAATCATCTTTGGCAAAACGCTTGGCTTCGTTGTGCACTTTTGTAACCAAGGGGCAGGTGGCATCAATAGTTTTTAAGTTGCGTTCAGCGGCTTGACTGTGCACCAGAGGTGAGACTCCGTGAGCGCTAAACACCACAATTGAGCCTTCAGGAACTTCTGAAATTTCTTCAACAAAAATAACGCCCTTTTCTTCAAGGGTTTCTACTACATGTTTGTTATGGACAATTTGCTTGCGCACATAAATCGGTGCACCATGCACCTGTAAGGCTTTTTCAACAGTAACTACGGCGCGATCAACTCCAGCGCAATATCCGCGAGGTGCAGCTAAGAGAACTTTTTTTGCCGACATATCCTCATATCGTAGGCAACAATTGAAATTCTCACATCTTGACCTACGCTTGTCCCATGTATCCAGGTTATTCGCCAGAAAACCCAATGCAGGTGCGAGATGCAGCACGCTCTTTAGCCGATTTGATTAATCCGCTTCCGGCAATCTGGATAGAAGGTGAAATTACCCAAGCGAAAATTCGACCCAATAGCGATTGGGTATTTATGGATCTAAGAGATGTATCTCAAGAAGCAACATTAAATGTGATGTTGAGCAAAAATGCCTTAAAGATTGCCAAGTTAACTCCAGAAAGTGGAATGCGAGTTGTGGTGCATGGCAAGCCAGAATTTTGGGCTAACCGAGGCAGTTTAATTATTCGCGCCAAAGCCATTCAAACTCTTGGGCTTGGCGAATTAATGATTCGCCTTGAGGAATTGAAACAAAAATTAGCAAACGAGGGATTGTTTGCAGCTAGCCGTAAAAGAGCTTTACCCTTTTTACCAAAAAAAATTGGTCTAATTTGTGGGCGAGCAAGTGCTGCGATGACAGATGTAATCGAAAATACTCAGCGCCGCTGGCCCATTGTTGAATTTGTAACTTTAGAAGTTGCGGTGCAAGGAGCCAAGGCAGCAAATGAAGTAGTTCAAGCCTTAAAGAAATTAAATTCTCGAGGTGATGTTGATGTAATCATTATCACCCGCGGTGGAGGCTCGTTTGAAGATTTGCTTCCTTTTTCTGATGAAACTTTGATCCGCGCAGTAGCTCATTCTCAAGTACCAACAATTAGTGCGATTGGACACGAAGAAGATTCACCACTTTTGGATTTAGTAGCAGATGTCAGGGCATCTACTCCGACAGATGCAGCTCGAAAGGTAGTACCTGACTTTGATCAAGAATTTGAACTTTTAGACAACATGCTATTTAGATTACGAAAAATCGTAAGTGGGGCAATTGAAAGAGAGCAAATTTTACTCGAGCGATTGATAGAAACCTCGGGTTTGGATTCAATTTCAGATTTTTTAACCCCCTACCAAGACCAACTTGAAGTTGATTTATTTGAGCTTCGCGAAAGTGCCAAACAAAAAGTTCAAAAAGAAGTTCTTTGGCTAGAACCAACTAAAGCTCAGTTAAAAGCGCTCTCCCCGGTGGCGACACTAGAGCGAGGATTTGCCATCGTGCAGTTAGCTAATAAAAAACTACTGAAAAAAGCCGGCGATGTTAAGCCTGGGGATTCGTTACGAATTCGCTTAGCAAAAGACAGCATCAAGGCAAAAGTGGAATAGGATTTAAAAATGCCTAAAGAAAAAAAAGAGCTTAGTTATGAAGAGGCGCGCGCGCGACTTACTGCAATTACCGAAAAACTTTCATCTGGCAATTTAGGCTTAGAAGACACTCTCAAATTATGGGAGGAAGGCGAAAAACTTGCAGAAATCTGTCAAAAAATTTTAGATCAAGCGCAAGCTAAACTCGAAGCAATTCAAGCCGAATATGAAGAAGAATTCGAAGAAGACTAAGAGACCAGAATTAATTTCTCTATTAAATTAATTTGTTCTTCAAAAGTAGCTGTTCCATAAACAAGTAAATTTACCTCGTTAACTTGGTAGTAAATACCTCGTTCATCTTTATTAGCATCTATCCAGCGCGTTAAGGATTTACCGGCCACTATTTGCTCTTCACTTTCTGTTATTTCATAACCGGAAGCCTTGAGCATTCTCTCTGGAGTTTCTTCACTTACCTTTACGCCAATAAATTCCCTCTCAGCAGTAACTAATCCAAATCTCCACATCGGTTTATCTTGAACTTGCTCTAATCTGCCACTGGTTGCCACCCAACCTTGGGGCAAACTGCTTGGTGCATAAATCGGTAATTCTGTTCTTTCGCTAGTAGCGCGTGAAATCGCACTTAAGTCAACGGCTCTGATTTCTACTTCATTAACTTTTCTGGTTTGTCCAACAAACCCTGCGAGCAAAACTACAAATAGTCCAACCAGCCCCATAGAGATCGTGATATCAAAAACTGTCTTTTTGTAACTGGGCTTTTTGTAACTCATCTCATATATCTTTGCGTATCTTTAAATTTTGCGCATACCCATACAATAGAAGCACTGAAGGGGCGCAAAAAATGGTGGATTTTAAATATACCGATCTTTTGCCTACTGGCGCAGATGAGCGAGAGTATCGATTAATCACCAAAGAAGGCATTGAGGTCCAAGATTTAGCTGGAACTAAATTCTTAAAAATCTCACCAGAAGTTTTAGAAAAAATTACCTACGCGGCGATAAAAGACACCCAGCACCTATTGCGAACAGAGCATCTTGCCTCATTGCGCAGAATTTTAGATGATCCAGAAGCTAGCCCCAACGATCGATTTGTAGCCCTTGATCTATTGAAGAATGCAAACATTTCTGCAGGCGGAGTACTTCCGATGTGTCAAGACACCGGAACCATGGTGGTAAGTGCAAAAAGAGGTTCTCATGTTTTAACCCAAGGTCAAGATGAAGCGGTAATTGCTAAAGGAATTTATAACGTTTATCAAGATTTAAATTTGCGCTATAGCCAGTTAGCTCCTTTAAATATGTGGAGTGAAAAAAATACTGGCACCAATTTGCCAGCACAGATTGAAATTTATGCTGATACCAAACCAGGACACGAATTAGAGTACAAACTGCTTTACATGGCTAAAGGTGGCGGAAGCGCCAACAAATCTCTCATGTTTCAAGAGACAAAAGCTATTTTGAATCCTGAAAAAATGCGAGCTTTTCTTGAAGAAAAGTTACGCAGTCTGGGAACAGCCGCCTGCCCCCCGTATCACTTGGCAATTGTGATTGGTGGGCCTACTGCAGAGTTTGCCTTAAAAACTGCCAAGCTCGCTTCAGCTAGAGAATTAGATACCTTGCCATTAATTGGGTCAGAACTTGGCCATGGCTTTAGAGATATAGAAATGGAAGCAGAAGTTTTAAAGTTAACTGAACAATTTGGCATCGGAGCACAATTTGGTGGTAAGTATTTTTGCCATGATGTGCGAGTGATTCGCTTACCAAGACATGGAGCTTCATTACCGGTTGCAATTGCCGTTTCCTGCTCGGCAGACCGTCAAGTATTAGCAAAAATTACACCAGAAGGTGCTTTTCTAGAAAAACTGGAAACTGATCCCGCAAAGTTTTTGCCAGAAGTAACCACAGAAAAACTTGAAGATGAAGTAGTAAAAATTGATCTCAATCAACCAATGAGTGAAGTTAGAAAGCAATTAAGCCAGTTGCCAGTAAAAGCTCGAGTCTCTTTAAATGGCCCGATGATCGTGGCTAGAGATTTAGCGCATGCCCGGGTAGCTGAAATGCTGGCAAAGGGTGAACCAATGCCCCAATATTTCAAAGATTTTGCCGTCTATTACGCAGGCCCCGCTAAAACACCTAAAGGTTTTGCTTCTGGATCGTTTGGCCCAACTACTGCAGGTCGAATGGATTCTTATGTAGATCAATTTCAAAAATTAGGTGGCTCATTAGTAATGCTGGCTAAAGGAAATCGCTCAAAGCAAGTTACCAAAGCCTGCGAAGCGAACGGCGGGTTTTATTTAGGTTCAATTGGTGGTCCTGCCGCACGTTTAGCGCAAGATTGCATAACCAAGGTAGAAGTGCTTGATTTTGAAGACTTAGGCATGGAAGCTGTTTGGAAGATTGAAGTGAAAGACTTTCCCGCTTTTATTGTGGTCGATGATAAAGGCCATGATTTCTTTGAAGACACGATGCGTCCAATTGCCAATAAAATTCCCGTTGGCCCAGACGCTGGTTAAGAAGGCAGATCTTCTAGTAATTCTGTAACTAGCGAAGCTATGGGTGAACGTTCTGAACGTGTCAGAGTTACATGTGCAAAAAGCGGATGCCCTTTAAGTTTTTCAACTACTGCAGCAACTCCATCATGACGCCCAACTCTTAAGTTATCTCTTTGAGCAACATCATGAGTTAAAACAACTTTCGAACCTTTACCCAAGCGTGATAAAACAGTTAATAAGACATTTCGCTCTAAGCTTTGTGCTTCATCAACAATTACAAATGCATCATGTAATGATCGCCCACGAATGTGGGTAAGCGGTAAAACCTCAATTAAGCCACGAGACAAAACTTCATCGATCACTTCCGGTGCAGCTACTGCGCCTAAGGTGTCAAAAACTGCTTGCGCCCAAGGGCTCATCTTTTCATTTTCACTGCCAGGCAAATACCCTAAATCTTGACCACCTACTGCATAAAGTGGGCGAAAGACCATAACTTTGCGCTGGGCGCCGCGCTCCAGCACCTGCTCTAAACCTGCACAGATTGCTAAGGCGCTTTTACCGGTTCCAGCTCTGCCACCTAAAGACACGATTCCAATTTCAGGATCAAGCAGAAAGTCAAGCGCCAATCTTTGCTCAGCACTTCTGCCATGAATTCCAAAAGCTTCAATGTCGCCACGAACTAATTGAATTTTTTTAGAAGCGGTGACTCGCCCCAATCCGCTACCTTTATTGGAAATCAAAATCAAACCAGTGTTGCAAGGAAGCTCTTTAGCTGCCTCATGTTCTATCGAATGATTTGTATAAAGTTCATCTAATTCTTCACTAGTTAGGTCTAATTCACTTATTCCTGTCCAACCAGAAATTGCTACAAATTCTGCCAAATATTCTTCAGCTTCGAGGCCTAAAGCTGAGGCTTTAACGCGCATCGGTAAATCTTTACTGACCACAACAACTTCTGCGCCAGCTTCGCTTAATTGTTTGGCGGTTGCCAAAATGCGACCATCATTATCTAGCGGGCCAAAGGCGGCTGGCAACTTTGTTTGATCGATTTGAGATAGATCTACCCTAAGGGTGCCACCTAATTCCCCTAAAGAAATTGCTTTGTCCAATCCACCTTTTTCGACTCTTAAATCATCTAAAAGCCTTAAAGCTTCACGAGCAAAAAAACCTAATTCTGGATGGGTGCGCTTTGCTTCGAGCTCTGCAATAACTACTAGAGGTAAAACCACATCATGTTCATCAAAACGTAAAGGCGCTTTCGGATCTGAAAGAAGAACGCTGGTATCCAGCACAAAAGTTTTTTTGTTAACTCTGTGTGGGGTCAAACCCACCCCCTTGCGCCAATTAACTTGTGACTCTTAACGCTAATTGGTCACACCATTAACAGCACGGCAACACGCCGGCTACTCTCTAGGCGCCGAATCTACGATTTCGGGCACCAAAATCTCTTAGTGCTCTTAAAAAATCTACTTTTCTAAAGTCTGGCCAATAAGCTTCGCAAAAATAAAATTCAGCATGTGCGCTTTGCCATAATAAAAAGCCACTGAGGCGTTGCTCACCAGAAGTTCTAATTACTAAATCTGGGTCAGGCTGCCCTTTGGTATAAAGATTTTGTGAGATGTGATCAATATCAATAGTTTTTGATAATTCTTCTAAAGTGGTGCCAATTTGTGCATGATCGGATAAAACTGCTCTAATTGCATCAATCACTTCTCGCCTACCACCATAACCAACTGCGATATTTACCGTCATAGTTTTTATATCTCTGGTGTCTTCTGCAACTTGCTTAAGTGCGCTGGCGGTTGATGCGGGAAGTAAATCCAAAGCACCCACCGGCAAAATTCTCCATTTATTTGTAGAGCCCAAATTCGAAACTGTATTTTCAATCAAGTCAAAAAGATAACTAAGCTCTTTACTATCTCGGCTAAAATTCTCTGTGCTTAGTAGCCAAAGAGTTACATGTTGCACATTTGATTCTTCACACCAATCTAAAAATTGCTCAATCCGACTTGCGCCAACTTTGTGTCCATCGATGGTGCTACTTCCTTGCTCCTTGGCCCACCGACGATTTCCATCTAGAATCACGCCGACATGTTTTGGCCTAGGTAAATCAGCAATTTCTTTTAAAAGTCGACGCTCATAAAAAGGATAGGCTAATTCACGAATTTTCATAGCCCTCCTTTAAAGCAAACTTAGCAGAATGCCAACCCCTAAAATCATAATCACAATTCCGCCGGTAGCAGTCAAATTGGAAATTCGCTCTGGCTTAGTTGCCAACCAATCGCGAGCCGCACCAGCGGACAATCCCCAAATGCTGTCAGAGATGAAGGCAATTATCCAAAAAATTAAGCCTAAAAATAAAAGCTGAAGCGAAACATTCCCGGCTGTGCGGTCAACAAATTGTGGTAACACTGCCGCAAAAAAAACTAGAGTTTTAGGATTTAAAACCCCTACGGTAAAACCCTGCCTAACAATTTGCAGGCTGGTTGCATAGTCAGTTTTATTTAAAATCTCAGTGGTTTTTTTATTACGATCTTTAATGGTTTGGTACCCTAAATAAATCAAATAGGATCCACCTAAAACTGAAACTAAAATAAACGCAATTTGTGACCTTTGAATTATTGGTCCAATCCCAAAGGAAACTAAAATAACTGAAACATAAGCACCTAAGTTATTTCCTAAAACGCTTAAGACTGCTGCCCGCTTTCCTAAGGAAATCCCTCTAGCCACTGTAAACATCACACTTGGGCCAGGAATTACTATGATGGCAAAGGCGGTTAACGAAAAAGCTATTAATAGATCAGTACTAGGCAATTAGCTCTGCTTTTATTTTAGGAATTTTCTTCAAAATATTTTTTGGTAGTTTTAAGACTCTTTTTCATGAAATAGTAAATAACTGCAACAGTCGCCGCCAAAACTGCGAACGCAATAAGCGCGTATCGCCCAGGGGTGGGGACTACTTCTAAAACTTCTTCTAAAGGAAGCACGCTGGCTATTCTATCTCAAGCCAGTAAGCAGATCAGTTTCCGGCAAAGTGGTATCAACTCGGGTTGCGGCTAACTGATAATCCTCAAAAGGCCAAATTTTCTTTTCTTCGTCACGCGGCATTGCAAACCATTCCCCTTTGGGATCAACTTGAGAAGCGTGCGCTTTTAATGCTGCATCACGCACGTCAAAAAATTCTGCACATTCGATTTGAGTTGTTATTAAGTGACTGTCGTCTACCTTTTCATCAAACCACTGAGCATAAGGATCGTCAATCCCCAAACGCTTGAAGGATTCTGCAAAAACAGCAAGCTTTTTAGTACTAAATGTTTGGTGATAGTAGAGTTTTTTGATTTTCCAAGGTGAGCCTAATTCTGATTTATAAATTAGGCGTTGAGAATTCTCCCAAGCATGCATTGAGATTTCATGAGTACGAATGTGATCTGGATGCGGATACCCACCATTTTCATCATAAGTAATCAAAACGTGTGGTTTGAATTCTCTAACAATTTTTATTAACTTATCGCCGGGTTCTTGAATTGGCACGTCAGCAAATGAACCCTTAGGAACTGGCCCCTTTTCTACCCATCCAGAATCTTCAAAACCCAGCCATTCGTGTTTTGCACCTAACACATTTATTGAGGCTTGCATTTCTTTTCTACGAAACTCTTTTATATCTTTTTTAAATTCACTTTCATCTAAATTTTTGTTTAGTAAATCCCCGCGTTCTCCGCCAGTGCAAGTCACGATCAAAACTTCGTGACCCAATTTCAAATATTTAGCGACAGTCGCAGCACCCTTACTAGCCTCATCGTCAGGGTGAGCATGCACTGCCAAGATTCGCATTTTTTGTGTCAATTTTCCTGATCCCATCAAGATAACTTAGAATAATCTGATGTCAGAAATTAAGAGTACCTGGTTGACCCAAGACGCTTTTGACCGTCTTCAAAAAGAATATGAAGAAAGACAAGGCGCAATTCGTACTGAAATAACTAAACGAATTGAAGCGGCTCGTGAAGAAGGCGACTTAAAAGAAAATGGCGGATATCACGCAGCGCGTGAAGAACAAGGTAAAAACGAAGCACGCATCAGGCAACTAAAACAGATTTTAGAAAACGCCACAATTGGCACTCCTCCAAGTGATACGGGTGAAATTTCGATAGGTCACGTAGTTACCGTGGAATTTTCTGATGGAGATAAAGAAACTTTCTGGCTTGCTTCTCGCGAAGAAGCCCAACATGCAACTATGGATGTTTATTCTCCAGATTCACCTTTAGGGCAAGCAGTTTTGGGTAAAAAAGCTGGTGATGAAACAGGTTTTGAACTACCAAACGGCAAATCTGTTACTGTGAAAATTATTGAAGTTAAAACCTACTCAGCGTGAAGTAGCAACCTTAAATTTTCTAATCGCGAGCGGCATAAAAATTGCCAAAATAAGTACTATCCAGATAATTGACATGAGTACTGGATTTTGCATAGGAAACGATCCGGTAGTGGTATCTATTTGATAACCAAACAACAATCGTTCCGCTGCCACGATTGCAGAAATTGGATTCCATTCTGCAATGGTTTGTAGCCAACTGGGCATAGTTTGGGTTGGAACAAAGGCATTAGAAACAAAAGTCAAAGGAAACAGCCAAGCAAAGCCTGCAGTTGAAGCTATTTGTGGGTTAGAAACTGAAAGACCAATTAAAGCTCCGATCCAACTCATGGCGAAGCCAAATCCTAAAAGCAATAAATAAGCAAAAACCGCTTCTAAAAACCCTCCAGTAATTCTCCAGCCAATGGCAAGTCCAGTAATTGACATGATCACCAATGTGATGACGCCTCTAAATAAATCGGAGCTAGTGCGCCCAAATAACACAGCGCCAGCATTCATCGGTAATGAACGAAAACGGTCAATTAAACCTTTTGCCATATCGTCATTTAATCCCACCGAAGCTGATGCTCCAGCAAAAGCAATAGTTTGCACAAAAATACCGGGAATCAAGAAAGATCTATAACTTTCATCTCCTACATCAATTGCTCCACCAAAAACAAATGCAAAAAGTAAGATAAAGATAATTGGTTGAATTGCATCAAAAAATAATGCTTCTATATTGCGATAGAACTGTAATAGATTTCGCCAAGCAACAATTTTTGAGTCATGAATTAACCAGTAGATCTTCGAATGTTTAGCAGCGTATTCGGCAGATACGCTTTTCATATTTGTATTCATACGCTTGCTTCTTCTGCCACATGACCGGTTAGAGTTAGAAATACTTCATCTAAAGTTGGCTGACGTAATTGAATTTCTTCAATTTCAATCCCTAAACCATCTAGGGTTCTTACCGCTTCAACTACTTTTGCGCCACCTTTGCCAGCAACTGGCACCGTTAGGTGATCGAGTTCTACCAAAACCTCTCCGCTACCAACGGTTTTTAATGCTTGGGCCGCCTGTGAAACTTTTTCTAACGGAACTCGAACTTCAATTCTTTCGCCACCAATTTTTTGTTTTAATTGAGCGGCAGTACCTTCGGCGATCACTCGACCATGATCTATCACCATGATGTTGTCGGCTAGTTGGTCTGCTTCTTCTAAATATTGGGTAGTGAGCAATACCGTGGTGCCTTCGCTTACTAAATCTCTAATTACCTGCCACATCATTAAGCGTGAACGTGGGTCAAGCCCTGTGGTTGGTTCATCAAGAAATAAAACAGTAGGGTTACTTATCAAGGCTGAAGCTAAATCTAGGCGCCTTCGCATACCACCCGAATAGGTTTTTACGATTCGATTTGCCGCTTCAGTTAAATTGAATTTTGCTAAAAGCTCATCTGCTTTTTCAATGGCAATTTTTTTAGGTAGGCGAAAAAGCCTACCCACCATAATTAAATTCTCACGCCCAGTTAAATTTTCATCAACTGCGGCATACTGACCAGAAAGTCCAATAATTTCTCTGGCTTGTGCTGGCTCTTTCAAAATATCTACTCCAGCAACTTGTGCGGTTCCAGAATCCGGCTTTAACAATGTTGAAAGAATTCTTACCGTGGTTGTTTTACCCGCACCATTAGGCCCCAATAAGCCTAAAATAGTTCCGGTAGGTACAACTAAATCAACGCCGGCTAGCGCCTTTACATCTTTATAACTTTTAGTTAATCCTCTAGCTTCAACTGCTATAGACAAGTATGTCCTCCACGTCGGATGAACTCTAGCAGTTACTTAACTTCATACACCAACTGCAGTTGATCTAACACTTGCAAAACAGTTTTTTGATGTTCAGCGCCTCTTGTTTCAAGAGTTAAATTCACAGATACTTGATCAGAACGCAATGTTGGATCGGTTCTTAAATGAAAAACGTCAACTACGCTAGCTCCGGTTTTACCAATTTCAGTTAATAAATTCGCAAGCGACCCGGGATTATCAGAAATAGTAATTTCAACAGTTAAGTATCGCCCGGCAACTGCCAGACCATTTCGCATGATTCGATCTAGCAATAACGGATCAATGTTTCCGCCAGATAGCGTTAGAGCAATTGGTCCTTCGAAAGCTTTTGGATTTTTAATTAGCGCAGCGAGCGCAGCTGCCCCAGCCGGTTCTACTAAAAGCTTTCCTCTTTCCAGTGTTTGTAATAGTGCGATTGATAAATCACTTTCACTAACAGTAATAACTTCATCAACTAGTTCTTGAATTATTTTAAAGGGAATGTCGCCAGGTTTACCTACCGCAATTCCATCTGCCATCGTTTTCATAGCACTAAGTTGAGTTGGTTTGCCTCGTTTTAAAGATTCTGGATATGCCGCTGCTTGCTCAGCCTGCACCCCAATAACTTTTACGTTCGGATTCTTACTTTTTATGGCAAGTGCAATACCTGCTAACAAACCACCACCACCTGTGCAAACTAAAACAGTTTTTACATCAGGTAGCTCATCAAGTATTTCCAACCCAACAGTTCCTTGGCCAGCCACAATATGTTCGCTATCAAATGGCGGAATAAATATTGCCCCTGTTTTTTCGCAATCTCTTTTCGCTTCTTGTAAAGCTTCATCTAATGTTGCGCCAAAAAATTTAACTTCTGCGCCATAATTTTTTGTTGCTTCTACCTTGGCGATCGAAGCACCTTCGGGCATGTAAACCCTAGATTTAATTCCTAAAATAGATGCAGCTAGAGCAACTCCCTGCGCATGGTTGCCAGCACTCGCTGCAACAACGCCAGAGGATTTTTCTGCTTCGGATAATTGGCAGAGTAAGTTGTAAGCACCACGAATCTTAAAACTGCCAGCTCGCTGTAAATTTTCTGGCTTTAGCATCACTTTTTGACCAGTTAAACGCTCTAACCAACCGGCATGAACCATTTGGGTATCACGAATTACCCCTTGCAAACGATCCTTGGCGCTCTGGATATCGGCCAGGGTCAGCTTTGTCATCAGCACTCCAACTATTTAACAAATTGAGCCTAGTCAAAGAAGTCGTTTTTAGAAGTAAGAAATAGGCTGGTAGATCGTGAGTCCGACTAGATATCTTAAGAATTTAATCAGAAATAGTAAATGGCTAGCCGGGTTGCCACGAGAAGTAGCTGTATTAACCACCATCGCTTTTTTTGTGGCTATAGGTTTTGGGATAGTAATTCCCACCATTCCCATTTTTGCCCGCTCATTTGGAGTCAGCGCATTTGCGGCAAGCAGTGTTGTCAGCATTTTTGCATTAATGCGCTTTGTTTCATCCCCGATTAGTGGCAAGCTCGTTGACAAATTTGGTGAGCGGCAAGTTTTATATAGTGGATTATTAATAGTTTCATTTTCAAGTTTAATGTCAGGATTATCCAATAACTTTTTACAACTAATACTTTGGCGCGGAGCTGGCGGTTTAGGCTCTGCGATGTTTACCGTCTCTGCTTTTTCACTAATTTTGCGCTTAGCCAAGGCAAATCAAAGAGGTCGCGCTGTTTCCGCTTTTAACGGTGGCTTTCTAATTGGTGGATTAGCCGGGCCAGCAGTTGGTGGAATTGTGATAAGCATTTCTCTGCGTGCACCTTTTTTTGTTTATGCAGTTTCTTTACTTTTTGCAGCTGCCACTGCTTTTTTCATGTTAAGAAAAGCAGCTCTTAATGAAGTTGAGAAAAATCAAGAAGCAGAAACCAAAGAAGGAATTTTTGAATTTATTAAAGCTTTAAAAATACAGCCTTATGCCGCGGCGCTTTCAGTAAATCTTGCAACCGGATTTATTTCATATGGCATGCGCTCAGCAATATTGCCAATTTTTGTTGTTGAAGGCTTGCTACAAAAACCCAGTTTGATTGCAATCGGTTTTTTAGTTACTAGCGCTACTCAAGCTATGTTTTTATCTTTAGCCGGACGGACTGCCGATGACAAGGGTCGAAGACCCGCAATGATCATTGGTACTTCCACAATGTTGCTTGCGGTAGTGCTTTTAATTGCTCTGCCTAATACTTTTGGATTTTTAGCTTCAATGGCAATAGGTGGAATCGCTGCTGCGTACATGGGCGCTGCACCTGCTGCGGTAGTTGGCGATGTGATTGGTAACAAAAAAAGTGGATCTTTAATTGCCGGTTTTCAAATGACCACAGATTTTGGCTCAATCGTCGGCCCGCTAGTGGCTGGCTTGTTAGTAGATAAAGCTGGTTTTAATTGGGCATTTGCTTCTGGTGCAGCCGTGGCACTTTTGGCGTTAATACTTTCTATAAGAATGAAAGAAACTCGTCAATCAACCCAACGCCATACTTAGATCTTCAATTAGATCATCAGCATTTTCAATTCCCACACTAAGGCGAATTAAATCTTTAGGAACTTCTAGCACGCTGCCGGCAGCACTGGCATGTGTCATGCGTGCTGGATGCTCTATTAAGGATTCAACTCCACCTAAGCTTTCAGCAAGCGTAAATACTTTTGTTCTTTCAATCATTTTGAGTGCTGCTAATTCGCCATCTTTATGCCTAAAGGAAACCATTCCTCCAAAATCTTTCATTTGTTTTGCGGCAATCGCGTGACCAGGATGCGACTCTAAACCTGGATAAAAGACTTCAGCTACTCGCTTGTGCTCAGTTAAAAAGTCCACTACCCGCTTAGCATTAGCAATATGGCGATCCATTCGAACGCTTAAAGTTTTTATGCCACGAATTACTAACCAAGAATCATTTGGACCGGGGATTGCGCCCATGGCATTTTGATGAAATTTAATCACTTCTGCTAGTTCTGGATCTTTAACAATTAGTGCCCCACCAATCACATCGCTGTGACCGCCCAAATATTTAGTGGTTGAGTGCACCACAATGTCAGCACCCAGTGCTAGTGGTTGTTGTAGATATGAGCTGG
>VFQT010003288.1_pt1 | contig 14981 bp, 8 predicted proteins | sample 3512381 | NCBI WGS metagenome assembly VFQT01 (sample SAMN10412376, study PRJNA504923) | tailings metagenome | isolation source: Relicate 2 Philex TSF3 active mining site | place: Philippines: Tuba, Benguet | collected 2017-08-29 | reverse complement strand
GTGATTTGAGTCGAAAATCAAGATGTGCGATTTTCAAGTGTTTTGAAAATCGAGCGGCCTGTCATTCCTCAGCGGAGGTCTTGCCAAAGATGGCGCTTCGCGAGGTCTCCGCGCGGAAGCGGGTGGCGCGTTCGCCCGGAGGGAGCGCGGTGGGCGCGTTATAGGAACCGATGGTGGCCGCTGAAGTTTGTGTCCGAGTGGGCAGAGGTCCAGCTCAGAAACGGAGGGTTGCGGAGGCGCCGAGGCCCCCATGCAGGAGTGTGGGGCTCCAGGTGAGCGGCTCTTCGCGCTCGAGGATGACGGGCGTGGTCTCGCGGTGCATGAGGCCGTCAACGATGCTGTAGCCCCAGGTGCCGAGAAAGACCGCGGCGCCGCCGTACCAGAGGGCTTCGAGGAGGCGGGCTTCGCCAGCGTTGTCCTGCGAGACGAGGTTCGAGTCGCCGATTTTCATGGTCTCGATGGCGATCCATGAGGTGGCGAGCGTCGCGAAGCCGACCCCCTGGATGATGGCCATGGCGGTGCCCTTGCCGGGTTCGTCGTTGATGAACTGACCGAGGCCGAAGGGGGAAAGGAAGGCGAGGGTCGGGGCGTCGCGCTCGCGGATTTCGCGGATGCGGAGGCGGGGCGCGGGAGGCTCGGGGCGGGTCGGAGTCGCGGGGATGTCGCCCGAGGCGATGAGCTCTGCGCGGCGGGCGTCGAAGAAGGCGATGAGCTCGGCGGGGTAGACGAAAGTGTCGAGGCGGTAGAAGGGCGAGAGGCGGAGCAGGTCGCCGAAGACGGCGTTCGCCTCGGGCGTGGCGATGAGGAACCAGTGGCTGATGCCGACGAGCTCGAGGAGGCGGAGGCGCTCGGGGCGGTCGGTAAGGCGCGGGTCGGCGATGAAAGGGGCGAGGCGGGCGATGATGCGCTCGTAGTCCTGGGCGCGGAAGGCGGCGTCGCTGTCGGAGAGCGCGCGGGCGAGGTCGGGTGGGAGCGTTTCAGCGGATGTTTCAGGTGTTTCAGCGGCGAAGGAGGGCGTGGCGATTGTCAGGGATAGGAGGAAAGCGAATAGAAGACGGTATTTTATGGCTATGGTTTGAGTCACGGGGACCACTCGATGGAGACGCCAGGTTGCACGGTGAAACGTCGTTGTTTCAGCTTTGAGCCCGTGGCGTCGAGCAGTGAGAGGGTGATGGAGCGGGGCTCGGCCGAGCTGACGGGCAGGGCGTGGCGGCGGTTACAGGGGTAGCGGGTGCCAGGGGGTTCGACAATGACCTCGCCGTCACAGCGGACATAGAGGCTTGCGGGCGCGAGAGCGGTGGATTGTTCGAAGGTGAAATCGCGCGCGAAGGGGGCGCCTGCGGGGACGCGGATGATGTGCTCGACGTCGCGACAGGTCGCACACGTCGGGTGGTGGAGGGTCACCTTGTAGGTGCCAGGGCGGAGTTCGAGGGTTTCGCCGCGCCCGAGAGTGCGGCCAGCGATGAGGATCTCGACGGCGGGCGGGAAGGCGCGGAGCGTGACTGGTACGGGGCGGTCGGCCCGTTCGGGGCGGTCGACTCGGTCGGGGCGGGTCTCGGGGGCTTCGGGCGTTTCGGGGAGGCCGAGGCGGCCCTCGACGCGGGCGAGCTCAAAGGCGAGGGCGTCGCCGAAGACGCGACCGGATTCGGGTTCGGGGCGCGGGGGTTCGAGGGCAGGGATGGGTGGCGTGGCCGGGAGGACCGCGAGGCGGGTGACTTCGCGGGGAGGAGGAGGCGATGTGGGAGGGGTGAGGAGGAGAAACAGGGCGAAGGCGAGGAGGGACAGGGCGAGGAGTGAGAGGATGCCGAACTTCAGGAGGCGGGTCGTCGCGGCCCGGGATTTGATGCGGCGGAGGCCATCGAGGGCGCGGGGTTGGTCGGGGTCGAGGAGGAGGACACGTCCGAAGCATTCGAGGGCGGCCGAGCGGTCGCGGGAGGCGAGGCTGCGGTCGGCGATGGCGAGGAGTGCTGGGATGAGGCGGTGTGTGAGGTCGAAGGTGGCGTGCTGCGGGTCGGCCATGAGGGCCGAGAGTTCGCGCTCGGGGTCGGTGATGCCGCGTGAATCGAGCCAGGTCTCGAGGGCGGAGGTGACCTCGGTCATGGTTTGGTAGCGGGCGGCGCGGTCGACGGCGAGGCAGCGGGTGATGATGCGGGCGAGCGTCGAGTCGATGTGGGGCGAGTGGCGGCGAGGGTCGTCGTAGTGGCCCTCGACGATTTGGCGAATGAGGGCGTGGGGGCTGTCGGCGGAGAACGGGGCGCGGCCGCGGCAGACGGTCATGTAGAGGACGGTGCCGAGGCCCCAGATGTCGGCGCGGGCGTCGATGTCCTTCGATTGTTCGAATTGCTCGGGGGCCATGTGGGCGGGCGAGCCGATGAGGCTGCCGGTCATGGTCATGGACTCGAGACCGCGGACCTGGGCGATGCCGAAGTCGGTGAGGCGGACGACGCCGTCCTTGCCGATGAGGACGTTCTCGGGTTTGACGTCGCGATGGACGATGGCGTTGGCGTGGGCACAGGAAAGAGCCTTTGATAGGGCGAGGGCGACCATGACGCCATATTCGGGGAGGAGGTCGGGGGTCTTTTCGAGGAGCCCGCTGAGTGAGCCTCCGTCGACGTATTCGGTGACGAGGTAGGCGAGGGTGGCTGGACGGTCGTCGGAGAGGCCGGAGAAGTCGAATATCTCCGGGATGTTGCGGTGCTTGAGGCGGGCGACGGCGCGGGCCTCGCGGGCGAAGCGGGTGCGGGCTTCGGCGTCGCGCATGAGGTGGCGATGGAGGCGTTTGAAGGCGACGTCGCGGTCGAGGTCCTGGTCGCGGGCGAGGTAGACGGTGCTCATGCCACCCTCCCCGAGGAAGGAGAGCAGGCGGTATTTCCCGATGACGCGACCGATTTCGCCGGTCTCGCCGTCGGGGCGCAGGTCGGGGGTCACAGGGTCTGATTCGGACCTGCGCCTTTCGCTGCCCACCGAGAGTGCCGTCGTCACGAGGCGGGAGGGTTTCACACAGCAGCCAGAAATGGCAAGGCGTGGTCCGAAGAACGAACCACGCCTGATACCGTCGGCTAGATGCGGTCAGCAGCCAGTTGGCTGGCTCACCTCATTCCTTGATGGCGGTGCGAATCGAGAGCTCGGCGAGCTGCGCGGGGTCGACCGGGCTCGGCGAGTTCGTCATGAGGTCGCTCGCCTTCTGGGTCTTCGGGAAGGCGATGACCTCGCGGATCGCGTCAGTGCCCGCGAGCACCATGACGAGGCGGTCCATACCGAGCGCGAGACCGCCGTGCGGCGGGGTGCCGAAGCTCAGCGCCTCGAGGAGGAAGCCGAACTTCTGGTTCGCCTCGTCTTCGGTGAGACCGAGGAGCTCGAAGATGCGGCGCTGAACGCCCTGGTCGTGAATACGGATCGAACCGCCGCCGAGCTCCATGCCGTTGAGGATGACGTCATACGCGCGGGCGCGGACCTTGAGCGGGTCCGTCGCAAGCAGCTCGCGGTCCTCGGGCGAGGGCGAGGTGAACGGGTGGTGCTTCGAGAAGTAGCGGCCGTTCTCAGTGTGCTCGTCGAAGAGCGGGAAGTCCGTGACCCACAGGAAGCGGTAGGTCGAATCGTCGATGAGGTTCAGCTTACGGCCGAGGTCGAGGCGGACATGGGCGAGCGCGTCGTTGCAGATGACGAAGCTGTCGGCGACGAAGCAGAGGAGGTCGCCCGTCTCGGCGTTGAGGGTCTCGGTGAGCTCGGCCTTGACCGCGTCGGAGAAGTACTTCGCGGCCGGGCCCTGCCAGCCATCGGCCTGGACTTTGACCCACGCCATGCCCTTCGCGCCGTAGCGTTGGGCCGTCTCACCGAGCTTGTCGATTTCCTGGCGGGACAGCGCTGCGCCCGCGCCCTTGCCGTTGACGGCTTTGACGAGGCCGCCCGAGGCGAGCACGGTCTTGAAGACCTGGAAGTCGCTCTTCCCGACGATTTGGCCGACGTCCTTCAGCTCGAGACCGAAGCGGAGGTCGGGCTTGTCGATGCCGTAGCGCGACATCGCCTCGGCGTAGGTCATACGCGGCATGTTCTCGCCGATGTCGATACCCTTGATTTCCTTCCAGATGTGGCGCAGCAGGCTGCTCACGATCCGGATGACGTCCTCCTGGTCGACGAAGCTCATCTCGAGGTCGATCTGGGTGAACTCGGGCTGGCGCTCAGCGCGGAGGTCCTCGTCGCGGAAGCAGCGGCAGATTTGCATGTAGCGGTCATAGCCCGCGATCATGAGGATCTGCTTGAAAGTCTGTGGCGACTGGGGAAGGGCGTAAAACTCGCCGGGGTGGACGCGGCTCGGCACGAGGTAGTCGCGGGCGCCCTCGGGGGTGGACTTCGAGAGGATCGGGGTCTCGATTTCGAGGAAGTTGTGCTCGTTCGCGAGGAAGTTGCGGACGAGCTGGTTCACGCGGTGGCGCAGAATGAGCTTCTGCTGGATCACCGGGCGACGCAGGTCGAGGTAGCGGTACTTGAGGCGCAGAATCTCGTTTGCGTCGATGCGGTCGCTGATGGGGAAGGGCGGGGTCTTCGAGCTGTTGAAGAGCTCGACCTCGGTCGCCTCGATTTCGATGGCGCCAGTCGCCATATTGGCGTTCGCGTTGCCGCCGCGCGAGATGACCTTGCCGCGCACGCCGATGACCCACTCGGGGCGGACGCGGTTCGCGGCCTCGTGAGCCTCCTTCGAGACGGCGGGGTCGAACTTGACCTGGATGAGCCCGAAGCGGTCGCGAAGGTCGACGAAGACGCATCCACCGTGGTCGCGGTAGCTCTGAACCCAGCCCATCAGGATGACGGTCTGCCCCTCGTGCGCGCTACGCAGTTCACCGCAGTTGTGCGACCGCTTCCATTCCGCCAGAAACCTGCTCATCTCCCCCTCCGATTCGTGGCCAGACGGCCTTGTTCGCATCTACCCATGGGAGGTTGCCCTGGCGCGCCATGCCCGTTCGATTTCGAACGCGTGTGGCCGCCATAAAGCGCGTCCCGAGAACTTGCTTGCCTGGTGAGTACACCCCACCAGGGCGCCGGACGGTATTACCGCTCGGGTCGAATAGCAATCCACAAACTCTGAGGGGGCTAAGCGACAACGACTGTGTCCCGAGGGAGCCGACGAAGACTTGGGCTCAGAAGTAGACGAACTCGAGCTCCGCCCGGACGGGTAGGGTGAAGGAAGCGCCAGAGGTCCGGGCGCTCTCGCCGCTGACCTTGACGGAAAAGCGGCCTGCAGCAATGTCCGGGAGGGTATCGAGGCTTTCACGGGAGCTCGTCACTTCGCCTTCGATGGCGCCGAGGCCGGAGACGAGTGTCGCCATAGCCACGGTCAGTGGCGACCCGTTCGCTGGTTCGATTGTTACCGTCAGCGGACCGGAAAACACTTCGCTCCAGGCGGTAACACCGGTCGCGCCCGTCCCCGCTTCTAGGCGGACTCGCAGCAGGTCGACAGACGTCGCAGGCCGGCCAACTCGCTCCTGAACATTAGGAAGGAACCTCTCCGGAGTGACCTCGGCCTCCGCCACCAGTGTGGAACCGAGGCCGCTACCCTCATCGAATTCAAGGGACACATACTGCGAGCCGATGACTCCAGCGACGTCCACTCCCTCACCGAGCAGGTCACAGCCGACGAGAGTAACCGAGACGACAGCAAAAACGGACCAGGCACGGCACATATCGAAATCCCCCTGAAGGCAGGGGTCCCTATTTCAGAGTTCGAATTTCTTCAAGCTGGAGGGATGGAGTTCAGGTGTGCGATTTTGCTCACCGCGTGCAGGTCCTTAACCGGCGCCGATTTCAGGCAGATGTCGAACTCTCGGGCCCCTAAACGGGTTACTTGCGCGATCCAAGTTCGTGCACTAAGACTCGTAGCGAGACTCTCCGGAGGCATGTGTCTCCGCAGGGTCCGTGACGATCGCCTGGCCCATTGCGGGCGTCGGCCGTCGCGACAGAACTAGTGGGGGATGGCCTGCCGTGCCCCTTCTGGAGCAAAGACACCGGGCCGGGGGGCTCGGGTTTCTGCGCTTCGAGCTCACCGAGCGACAGTCCGCCAAATCGGGAGTAGCACATTGAAATCCAGGTACCTTTCAGCTTTTGCATCGCTCCTGATCGGGGGTCAGGCGTTTGCCCAGGAATCCCTTCCTGTTCAGCAATTCGCCCCTGCGCCGGGCGGGGACAACAACTTTGTCACCGTTCAGGGTTCGGGAGTGCTCTCCCATCTCGAGCCGGCTTTCGGTGCCTACCTGAACTACGCGAACGCGCCGCTCGTGCTGCGTCGTCTGAGCAATGGCGAGCAGGTCTCGCTCGTCGAGCATCACCTTCAGCTCGACCTCATCGCAGCACTCGGTATCGGGGATATGTTCGAGATCGGTCTCGCGCTGCCCTTTACGCTCTACCAGGCGGCGGGCGACCCGACCGAGACCCTGCGTCCGGACGCCCTCGAGAAGTTCACGACCGGCGACATCAAGCTCTACCCGAAGGTCAGTATCCTTCACGACGAAGAGGGCTTCGGTCTCGCCTTCCTCGTACCCATGACACTCCCGACCGGTTCCCCGGAAAACCTCCAGGGCAACGAGTCCGTCACCTTCGAGCCTCGGGTCGCCGCCGACTACGGATTCTCGCGCGAGTTCCGCGCTGGTCTCTCCCTCGGCTTCCTCTTGAGGCCCGAGAAACAGCAACTCTTCAATGTGACCGCCGGCAACGAGCTCACCTTCGGCGCTGGCCTCGAGTACGAGGTCGTCACCGACACGGTCGCAGTCATCGCCGAGGGCTACGGTAAGATTTCGGTCGAGAGCGGCACCCAGAGCGAGGAGCGCCCTGTCGAGGTCGCGCTCTCAGGCCGTTGGTGGCCCGCGACGTCCCACGCGGTCACCGTCGGTGTCGCGCGCGGCATCACCGAGGGCTATGGCGCGCCGAACGTCCGCGTCTTCGCGGGCTACAACTACACGCCTCACGAGGATCTCGACCCCGATGGAGACGGCCTGCGCTCGACTGACGACGCCTGCCCGAACGACCCCGAGGACTTCGACGAGTTCGAGGACACCGACGGCTGCCCCGACCGCGACAACGACCGCGACGGCCTCGCCGACAAGGCAGACAAGTGCCCGAACGTCCCCGAGGATTACGACGGCTTCGAGGACTTCGACGGCTGCCCCGAGACCGACAACGACGGCGATGGCATCCTCGATGTCAACGACAAGTGCCCGAACGAGGCCGAGGACTTCGACGGCTTCAACGACGAGGACGGCTGCGCCGATCCGGACAACGACGGTGACGGACTCCTCGATGGCAAGGACGGCCCGACCGTCGACGAGAAGGGCCTCGGCTCCTGCGCGAACGACCCCGAGGACCAGGACGGCTACCAGGATGAGGACGGCTGCCCCGACCCCGATAACGACGGCGACGGCATCCTCGACATCAACGACACCTGCCCGAACGACAAGGCCGATGGATGCCGTGCGACGGTCGTGAACGGCTGCGAAATCCAGATCCTCGACCAGGTCTTCTTCAAGTACGACCGCGACGAGATCGACGAGCAGAAGTCCGCGCCGATCCTCGATGCGGTGGCCGAAATCCTCCGCGCGAACAAGTGGATCAAGCTCATCGAGGTCCAGGGTCACACCGACAGCGACGGACCCGACGAGTACAATGCGGGTCTATCCGACCGCCGCGCAAAGGCCGTCGTCGCGTACCTCTCGAACAAGGGTAAGGTCGAAGCTGCCAGGATGCAGGGCAAGGGCTACGGCGAGAAGGTGCCGCTTGCGAGCAACGCGACGCCGGATGGCCGGGCAAAGAACCGCCGCGTGCAGTTCATCATCCTCGACCCGAGCCAGGACAAGTGCAAGAAGTGACGGGCTGAGGGGGCAACCCCGAAGTCCCTGAAGAGACCCCGCCTCCTGGCGGGGTTTTTTTATGCGCGGAGGCCGACGAAACAGGAGTTTTCGGGTCGCCTGGCACGCGTCGATGAAGCCGCGCGCGGTCTACCTCGTGGAGCTCGGGGCGTTCGCAAATGGCTCAGCGGTTCTGGGCGAAGGTGCGCAAGGTGCGGGCGAGCTCGGCCTCGGAATAGGGCTTCCGGAGGAAGCGCAGTCCACCGAGGTGAGGCTCGGGCTGGACGTCTTCACTTGTCGCGACGACGACGTCGAGCCGAGGGCGGTAGGTGGACATCCAGGTTACCAGGTCTGGGGCGGACTGACGACCGAGGCGCTGAAGCGCGAGGTGATGGTCGACGATGACGAGCGAGATGTCGCCCTGTTCCGCGAGGAGGCGGCTCGCCGAGACGGCGTCTCCGGCCTCGAGGACCTCGTGGCCTGTCGCGCCGAGCAGACGCGCGGCATATCGCCTGATGCGGGGTTCGGCGTCGATGACGAGCGCCTTGCGCTTCGCGACGACCATGTTTTCCGAGACCGCGGCGAAGATTTGTGTGCGCGGGGAGGCCTCGGCGACCCAGGGGAACATCAGCGTCACGCGCGTGCCCGAGCCGGGGGTGCTACGGATGTCGAGGGTTCCAGCGAAGGTGCGTGCGAACTCGGCCACCATTGCGAGTCCGAGGCCGGTGCCGCCGCTGTCGGCTCGGGTCGTGAAGAAGGGTTCGGTCGCCCGCTTGAGGGCTTCCTCGCTCATGCCGACGCCCTGGTCACTGACCACGATGCGCGCCATCGGCTCGGGGACGCCATTGCGGGTATCGACGGCCATGTCGACGCTGAGATGAATCTTGCCGCCCGCTGGCATCGCGTGTTGCGCGTTCAGCACGAGGTTCATGACCGCGCTCTCGAGCTGGGTCCGGTCGAGCATCGCGTGGACGCCCTCTTCAGTGCACACCTCGAGTTCGACGGGGCGTCGAACGAGGCGCTTCAGGAGGCGCCCGAAATCCCCGAGGGTGAGGCCGATGTCGACGCCGCGCACCCTTGTCTGGCGTTCGCGCGCGACCGCGACGAGGCGGCGTGTGAGGTTCATGCCGTCGAGCGCCGCAGAGAGCGCGTCGTCCGTCATGTCCTTGACGTCTGCGGTCAGGTCGCGACTCTTCGCGATCTCGGCGAGGTTGCCGCATACGATGGTGAGGAGGTTCGCGAAATCGTGGCAGATTCCGCTCGTGAGCTCGCCCATCGCCATGGTCTTCTGGGCGGCAAAGAGCCTTGCCTCGTGTTCTCGCTCGCGCCGGAGGTCGGCAAGGGTGAAGACCTCGGAGATTCGGCCCGCCCCGACGGACGGAGTGGTGGCCGTGACGCCGACATAGGCGAGGTGGCCGTCGAAGCGCACGATCTCGCCGCGGCCAGCGGCGATGAGCGATGTCGGGATAAGGTCGTGGACCGACCGACCGAGGAGCTCCCCTGGGCCCGAGGACCCGAACAGGGTTGCGGCGGCCTCGTTCGCAAAGACGCAGTTCCCCATGGCGTCCGAGGCGATGATGCTGCTCGGGGTCGCCGCGAGAAGGGCCGCGAGTTCGCCCATCGGTTCCTCGTGACGGGGGGCTTCCTTTCCGCCAGAGAGCAGGTCCTCGAGCCGCCGCCTGAGATCGCCGTCGCTCGTGCAGACGACATCGCGCAGAGCCAGTGGTGGTGCTTCGCCAACGACGAGGAAGGGTAGGGAGCCAGCTCTCGGTTCGGCGCGGATGCTCGAGATCGCTTCGGCGAGCTGCGGGAGCTGGCCGTCGATGACCACGGCGTCAAAGGCCCGGAGCCTCAACATCGCCCGGGCGAGGTCAGCCGAGCCCGCGGCCTCGATTCGGAAACCGTTCAAGTCGCTTTGGGCCACCAGGGCCCGCCGGATACGTCGCGGTCCCGTGCCGAGTTCCACCACCAGAATCGACGGGCGTGCTGGCGGAGGGGACTTGTCCCAGAACGCATGACCTGGCCCGGGCTCGGCCTTGCGTGCGGTCTGTGGGTCCTCAATTTGGGGTGTGACCATGGTCTCCGGCCTCGTGGCGGCGCTATCCGCAAGATGGTCCATCGATTGGGGCGATGCGTCTCAGGAAGAGACGGTCCCCCTGCTCGGGGTCCCTATCGGCACCTTCGAGTTGTAACTTTACCAGAAACGACATGGTCCCCTCAATTTCTCTGAGAGGCTCAAATCGCAAGCCAACAGGCGCTCTGAGTTGACCGGATTGCATCGTAGTGCGATCTCCAAGGGACGGGGTGCAACCGGAGGCTCGGGAGATTCGACACCCGGTCACAGGTCACCCCTCGGAGTTCGTCGCCGCCGTGTCCCAGCATCGAGCCAGCCACGAGGTCACTGGGCCCCTCATCCAGTCCTGGGGTGATGTGCCCTCTGCGACCGCCCGCATGACGCGTCCGTCGGGGCCCGGGTTGCTCGACCAGTTGCGCGACGAGGAGAGGCCGAAGGCGCCTATCCCCGAGGGGGCTATCTGGGACGGCCGCTTCCGCATCGAGCGATCGCTCGGTGAGGGCGGCATGGGAAATGTGCTGCTCGCCTCCGACCTCGCCAACGACGAGCGTCCTATCGCTCTCAAGGTGTTGCAGCCGGCCTTTCGCGAGGTTGCGACCCCGTATTTCATGCGGGAGTACTCGATTCAGCGGCAGATTCGGCATCCGAGCATCGCGCGCGCGATTGGCCTCGGGTTCGACGCGCAGGCCGGGGAGGAGGTCCCGTACTTCGCGATGCCCTTCGTACCGGGCGTGCCGTTGTCGTCTCTCCTGTCACCCACGCCAAAGCCGAATCACGTCCTTCGGTGGACGATCGAGCTGCTCGAGGCCCTCGACGCCATCCATCGCGCGGGCTTCCTCCACCGGGACATCAAGCCGGGTAACATCCTCATCGACCCCCACGCAGAGGACATGCCCGCTGCTCGGCTCATCGACTTCGGCATCGCGGTGCCGATGACCGCTCCGACTGAGGACTTCTTCATCGGTACGCCGGAGTTCAGTGCTCCGGAGCGCATCGATTGCAGTCGGTCTTTCGACCCCCGCTCTGACATCTACTCGGTCGGCCTCCTCCTCTATGAGATGCTCGAGGGCGAGCCGCCCTGGCGAGGAACCGAGCCTGAAGAGCTGCTCGCGGTGAGGCGCAGCCAGCGGCCTCGGCCAATGCAGGGAGGGTGGACCTTCGCGCTCGCGAAGCTCATCGGTGAGATGCTGCATCCGGAGCCAGAGGGGCGGCCGACCTCTGCCGCGCAGGTCATCGAGCGACTCCGTCAGGCCTGGCCCACCGACCCGAACGACGCCCAGATTCAAACGTTGTTGAAGCGGCCTCTCGAGAGTCTCGGAGCCTTCGAGCAGCGTCTGAGGGGGATACAGGTCCCCTCGGCGTCCTACCGCCGCGCCCTCTCGGTCGAGGGGCCTGTCGTGGTCCTCCATGTTCCCGAAGGCCACGATGGACTCGGATTGCTCGACGAAATCGGCGATCGGCACGCGATGTCCGGGGCGCGCGTCGTGAGGGTGACGCTCAGGGGCAAGCCCGGGCCGCCGATGCACGAGTTCCAGGTGGCCCTCGATGTGTTGAGGCGCCTCAAAGAGCGGCACGACCCGCCCAACGTGAAGGCGCGCAACACGAACTTCAGGGGGCTCGCGGGTGCGGCCGTGTTGTTGACGCGTCTGCGCAAGGAGACGCTCATCATCATCGAAGGCATCGAGCAGGCCGATGACGCGACCCTGATGGTGTTGGGTCAGTGCTTTCTCGGGGGGCAGAACGCAAAGCTGACCATCGTTGCGACGTTGCACATGGGGACCCTTCCGCGGGCGAGCCTCGCTCTCGACTCGTTCCTCGGCCAGGACTTCGTGAAGGAGGTGAGCCTCGACGCCATGAGCCCGAGCGAGACCTCGAACTATCTCGCGACCATCCTCGGGAAGTCCTGGTTCGACCAAAACGTCGTCGCCCAATTCCGCGACTCTGCGCGCGGAAGACCCCTCGAGTTGCAGCGACTCCTCGTCGAGTCCTACCGACGGGCGGATATCATCCGGGGCGTCGAGGGCTATCAGTGGATTGGCCTTGCGCCTCAGGTCGCGGCGCCGACCGAGACCGTCCAGATGAGCGACTTCGAGCGCGACCTCGCCGATCGCGCCTCGCTGCTTCAGCTCCCATTTCCCCACGAAGCGGTCGAGACATTCCTCGGCGGCTCCTCGAACTTCAAGCGCCTCATGGACGCCGGCGTCATCGCCGAGCTCGGCGATGGCTGGGTCGCGATGACGCGCCGCGACGAGTCGGCGGCCCGTTATGCGATGATCGAGCCCGCGAGGCGACGCGCCTATCATCGCGAGTTCGCTGACGCGCTCTCGAAGCTGCAGGGCCACCACGGCATGCCGATGCTCGTCGCGGACCAGCTCGCGCAGAGCGACCGCCCAGCCTCTGCTGTCCCCTGGCTCGTGATGCTCGCGCGCCAGGCGCGACTCCAGAACGAAGACCAGCGGGCGACGAGCCTCATCTCTCGCGCACGGCAACTTCTCGACCGGGACGATCGTGATGACGCGGCCCTTTGGGATTGGCGCCTCATGGTCTTTACGGCCGAGATCGATGCAGCCCGTTCGGGAGGCGATTACGAGCGGCTTAGCGACCTCGCGCGTGAGCTCCTAAGCGTCGCGGTCGAGTGCGCGCATCTGCCGAGCATCGATAAGGCGATCTCTGCCGAGCTCGATCGCGCCGAGATGATGTGGGACCTCCCGGCCATCAAGAGCGCGGTCGAGCGCTTCATGCTCTTCCGCAAGAGCTGCCAGGCTCCTCCCATCCCGGCCCTCGGGTCCTGGATGCACGGCGTCGAGTCTGCGCTCGAAGGCGACGCCCCATCGGCGCTGAAACACGTCGCGGCGGGGCTCAAAGGGCTCGACGTGAGCGCGGGACTTGGGCGGTGGGTGCGGCGTAAGTTGCTGATGTTACAGGCTGAACTTTGCGTTCGTGTCGGCCTTCGCACGGGGGCCCCGCGCGCGCTCGATGCCCTCGAGAGGGCGCTCGTCCACGAGCGCGACGCCGACCCGATCCAGGTCGACGAGGCGAGCTTCCGGCTCGTCCAGTTGCGCGGGATGTGGCTAAGGCGGCTCGGCGAGGTCGCGGCTGCGAGACAGATCCTCGAGGCGCAGGAGCTCATGGCGACGCAGCGAAGGAGGGCGGCCATCGCTCTCGAACTCGCCGAATGCATGCTGATGTTGAGGCAGCTCGAGGACGCCGAGGTTTGGGCGAAGAAGGCGGTCGAGCGGTCCCGGCGCGAAAAAGCGATGTCGGTCTACATCGGGTCCGAGGCCGTGCTTGCCGAGGTGCGTGCGAAGCGGGGAGAGATCGACGGCGCGGTCGAGCGCCTCGGGGGAGTCCTCGAGTCGCCGCCGCCAGGGCTCCTGCCGCAGATCCTCGTCGATGCGCGGCAGCGATGGCTTACCGCGAGGCTCGCGCAGATGAGTCGGACGATTTCGGACGAGGGCAAGGAGCTCTTTGCGGACGCGGACGCACACGCGAGGCACGCGGCGACGATGCACGACCCGGGGTCTGCGGCGCGGGCGATCTTCCTCGCGGTGCAGGTGGCGCTCAGGACGAGGCGACCCGCGGAGGCGCTCGCGTTTTCGGAGTGGCTCGAGCAGATCCACGCCCAGGATCCCGTGGGGGGACCCGCCAAGCATGCGCTCGAATGGCTCATCGCAAGCGTCCACTACCAGCTCAAGTGGTTCAAGAGCGCGAACGCCATGTCCCGCAAGGCGATGGAGACGTTGCGGGTCGCGACCCAGGCTGCGCCGAACAACGAGCGGGAGGTCTGGATGGCGAGTGACCCGAGCCTCATCGGGTTCTTCCGCTGAGCAGAGGTCCTGAAGGCTGTCGCTTTGGCCTTGAATTCCAGGCGCAGTGCTTATGCGCGGCGGCCCGAGCGGCCGGCGTCGCGACGGCCGCGATAGACGCGCGCGAGGATCTCGGCCACCTGCTGGAAGAAGTCGGCAGGGATCGCGCGGCCGATCTTGACAACCTTGTAGAGCGCCCGGGTCAGCGAGCGGTGCTCGATGATGGGGATGGCGTTCTGGCGGGCGATCTTGCGGATGACGGCGGCGAGCTCGTCGGCGCCCTTTGCGACGACGACGGGGGCCTTGTCCTTGCCGGCGCGATAGCGGAGGGCGACCGCGAAGTGGGTCGGGTTCGTCAATACGACGTCGGCCGTCGGGACCTCGCGCAGGATGCGGTTCATCGAGAGTTCGCGATGGCGGGCGCGGCGGCGTTGCTTGATCTCGGGGCGACCTTCCTCCTCCTCCATCTCTTTCTTCATCTCGGCAGGCGTCATACGCATCTGTGAGGCGAGCTGGCGGCGCTGGTAGACGTAGTCGATGATGGCCACGACCGCGAGCAGGACGAGGGTCACGACGAGGAGGTCGACGAGGGTGTCGGAGAGCGTGGTGGTCGTCGTCTCGAGGTTGGTGAGCGTGAGCGCCGTGATACGGGGCATCGCGGAGGCGAGCGTCAGGGTGATGGCGAGTCCGCTGAGTCCGAGCTTGAGGGTGGTGAGACCGATTTTGACGAGCGCCTTCTTCGGCGAAAAGATTTCCCCGAGTTGCGAGAGGGGGGAGAAGCGCGAGAGCTTCGGGCTCGCGAGCGAGAGGTTCACCATCAGTCCCGTCTGGCTGAAATAGGCGGCGAGGGTCGCGACCATGACGATGGCCGAGAGTGTGATGGTCGGGACGAGGATCGCGTCGATGGCGTGACCCATCACGGCATCGAAGGTGAGGTGTCGGCCGCCCTCGTCACCGACGTGGGAGAAGACCCAGGTGACGGAGGAGGCGAGTCCGGTGAGGAGAGCGTTGCCGACGAAGATGAAGGCGGCGATGGTGGCGCCGAGCTGGATGGCGCCCGCGAGGTCTCGGGAGAGCGCGACTTTGCCCTGGTCGCGGAACTCTTTCTTGCGCCTAGGGGTCGGATCGAGTGTGCGCTCGTCGTTCTCTGTCTCTTCGGCCATCAGCGGCCTCCTGCGAGACCGTGCATGCGCGAGGGGAGGTCCTCGATTTCGTGGCCGAGGAGGACGACGAGCGCGCGGCCTTCGAGGGAAAGTGCGATGAAGCCGC
>VFQT010003287.1_pt1 | contig 14981 bp, 13 predicted proteins | sample 3512381 | NCBI WGS metagenome assembly VFQT01 (sample SAMN10412376, study PRJNA504923) | tailings metagenome | isolation source: Relicate 2 Philex TSF3 active mining site | place: Philippines: Tuba, Benguet | collected 2017-08-29 | reverse complement strand
GCCAACTACGTCGCCAACTCAGGATATCGCTTCAATGCGAAATGATCCCGCTCTAACCACCAGCCCAGCCTCCTCGAGTACGCGGAGATGGTTCATCACCGCAATTCGGCTGACGTCGAATTCGCCGGCGATCTCACCTACCGCCAGGCCCGGTCGCGCTTTCAAAAGATCCATCATCCGCCGGCGATGCTCGCTCGCGAGCGCATGAAAGATCGCCGTGGTCTCAGCTTCAGTCATAATGTAATTACTTAATTACATTAACCCGGCGCGTCAAGCTGCAGCGAGCACTGTATGTGTTCGCGTTGCGCAGCAGTCTGACCGGAAACGGAAGGCGGCTGTCCGCGCGCCTATTTGGGATTGCAGTAGTTGAGGAAGTCGCTGGCCGCCGGGCCAAAGCCGGTCAGCGAGCCGACATACTTCGCTTGCACCTGACCCGCCGGGTTCTTCACCAGCGCCCACTCCACCTCGCCACGATCGCTCACGAAAGAGACCATGTCGGGCTGGCCTAGCGCCAGAAGGTCGGCGGAGCTGACCGAGAAAGCGAATGACGTATCGCCCGTCGCCGCCTTGGTCTGGAATCTGCCATTGATATCGCGCGTGCCCGCGCCGGCGCGCACCTTGAAGGTCGCATCCCCCGTTCGGCCCGCCTGCTTGCCCAGATGCATAGTGATGGCGCCGTTGGCGGCGTTGCACTCGGCATAGATCCCGGCATTCTTGTCGGTGTCGCGCACACCAGTCATCACCAGGGCCAGCGCCGGGTTCTCAGGGATCAGCTTCTCCTCGGAAAACCAAGACGTGTTCGCCGCCATGTTGGAGATCGTCGCCGTGCCCGTCGCGCCTGCCGGGGCCGGGGTCACTGCCGCACCCGTTTGTGAAGGTGCTCCCCCGCTGCCGACCGGGACGGGGTTGGTGGTGCAGCCGACAGAAAGCAGTCCGGCGGCGGCGAGGAGGACGATACGGCTGAACATCGGATTCTCCAGATTGCGTCGAGCAGGACCTACACGGCCCCACTGCATCACTCCAGTCAGATTGTGATGACGACCTTGCCCTTGGCGCGGCGCTCCGACAGCTCCTTGATGGCGTCAGCAGCGCGTTCCAGCGGATAACGGTTGGAGATGTGCGGCCTGATCTTTCCCTCACGATAAAGCCTGAAAAGATCAGCGAGATTTTCGGCATGTCCCTTGGGATCGCGCGCCACGAACGCGCCCCAGAACACGCCGACGATCTGGCAGGATTTCAGAAGTGTAAGGTTGAGCGGCAGCTTCGGGATACCTGCTGGGAAGCCGATCACCAGGAATCGGCCATCCCAGTTCAACGCCCGGACGGCGGGCTCGGCATAATCGCCCCCGACGCCGTCGTAGACGACGTCGACGCCGCCGCCGCCCAGCTCCTTGATCTGGTCGGAGAACGTCTTTTGCTGGTCGCGGCTCAGGGGGTTCTCTGGATAGACGAGGCCCTTGTGGGCGCCTTTCGAAAGGCAGAAGTCGACCTTCTCCTGGGATGACGCCGCCGCGATCACGGTTGCGCCCATGGCAAGCCCCAGCTCGACGGCGGCAAGGCCGACGCCCCCCGCAGCGCCCAGCACCAGCAGCGTCTCGCCTGGCCGGATGCGCGCACGATCCTTAAGCGCGTAGTGCGAGGTGCCGTAGGTCATCAGCAGGGCCGCGGCTTCCTCGAACGGCATGAAGTCCGGCAGCGCATTCATCCGGCTCTGGTGGACGCAGATCTCCTCCGCCATGCCGCCCGCGCCGGTCGATCCGAACACCTTGTCGCCGACCTTGAACGCGGTGACGCCATCGCCCACCGCCTTCACCACGCCGGAAATCTCCCCGCCAGGGGAGAACGGCCGCGGCGGCTTGTACTGGTACATGTCCTGGATGATCAGGAAGTCGGGAAAGTTGACGCCAACCGCCTTCACCGCCACTACGATCTCGCCCTTGCCTGGCGTCGGCGAGGGTACGTCCTCCAACACCAGCGTATCCGGCAGGCCCGGAGCCTTGGAAAGGATGGCGCGCATCGTGTGTCATCTCCCGCGATCGTGTCCGAGGGCTGGATTAGCGGACGGGGCCGGCGCTGTCATCCCGCTTGCCGTGCGCCTTGGGCTCTGAAACCTTGCGCGCAACAGGCCTGCCAGAGCCGCGAGAGGGAGAGACGCTATGTTCCGGTCGATGACCCGCCGTCTGTTTGCAACTGTGATCGCGGGGGGATTGCTCGCGTCCTGCGCCAGCACGCCCGAAACAACGCCGAGCCCTGTGCCTGGCGTTTCGTTCCGGATGGTCGAGACAAACGGGATCAGGCTGCGCGTCGCCGAAACGGGCAGCGGGCCGCTTGTCATCCTCGTTCACGGCTGGCCTGAAAGCTGGTATTCCTGGCGACACCAGATGCCGGTCATCGCGGCAGCCGGTTACAAGGTCATCGCGCCCGACATGCGCGGCTATGGCAAGTCGGACAAGCCGGCCGCCGTTGAAGCTTACGACACCCACCAAACGAGCGCCGACATTGTCGGGCTGATCGATGCCTACGGCGAAGAGAAAGCCATCGTCATCGGTCACGACTGGGGCGCCAGCGTCACATGGAGCACGGCTCTCCTGCATCGGGAGCGCGTCTCGGCGATGATCGCGATGAGCGTGCCCAATGGCGGACGCGGCACGATCAGGCCGACCGACGGCATGAAGGCGGCGAACGCGGGCGGGGAGAATTTCTACTATATCCTCTACCATCAGGAACCCGGCGTCGCCGAAGCGGAATACGACGCCGATCCGCGCGGCATTCTCTCGCGGCTCTATTCCATCAGTGGCGCGCCGCTCGAGCCGCCGGTCATCACGGATCCGAAGCGCTCCGCCGGCGGCTGGATTCCGCGCCTCGGAAAGCCGAAGCAGCTGCCAGCGTGGCTGACGCAACAGGACCTCGACTATCTCGTCGGCGAATTCACGGACGCAGGCTTCCGCGGCGGGGTGAACTACTATCGCAACATGGACCGCAACTGGGAAACGACGCCGCAGCTCTCAGGAGCTACGATCAAGGTCCCGGTTGCCTTCCTCGCCGGCACAGACGACATCGTCATCCGCGGCGCCAAGGAGCCCGCGCTCCGCACGAGCATGTCGCGCGTCGCCGAAGACCTGCGCGCGGTGACGCTGATCCCCGGCGCTGGCCACTGGATCCAGCAGGAAAAGCCGCAGGAGACGAACGCGTTCATCCTGGATTTCCTGAAGGGGCTGAAGAAGTAGAGGTGAGCCCGCGCTCGTGCTTCGACGGACGGCCTTCGGCCTGCTCAGCATGAGCGCTACCCGGCCATTGTGCGTATAGCAAAGAAGCGCTCATGCAGAGCAGCGCGATGCGTGTCCGTCAAAGGACGAGCGCGGGCTTGCAGTTGTGGGCGTAACGTCAACCTCTCTCATCTCGCGGAAGCTTGATGCAAGCGCGATGCGCTTGCGGGATGGCGCGGGGCCGCACGCTCACCGTACAGTTGAGCATTGCTGTTCGGGGAAGGGCGACGTCATGACTTCATTCAATCGCCGGGGCCTGATGCTTGCGAGCGCTGCCGCTGGCCTTGCGCCGGGCGCGTTTGCGCAGGGAGACCAGTCGATGCGGCCGAGCCGTTTGCGTCATTATGTGATCGCCGCTCGCGATCTCGAGGCGGTGTGCAACCAGATCTATTCGGCGCTCGATCTTGAGCCGACGCCCAAGGGCGACGGGCCGGAGCCGACGCTGGCGTTCGGCTTCCGCACGCACATGATGCGTATCGGCACGACTATGCTGGAGATTGTCTCGCCGATCCGCGAGAAGCACCAACTGCAGGATTTCTTCGCCGAGCGCGGCGGGGATGGCGGCTTCATGGTGGTGATGCAGACCTATGATGACGACGCGCTGCTGGCGCGCGCCGAAGCGGCAGGTCACAAGCTGGCGTTCGAGATCAAGAACTTCATGGGTCAGCACCTGATGCAGTTCGACTACAAGACGTTCGGGTCGCGCTTCGAATTCTACAAATACACGCCGGAAGACAATTGGTGGGGAAACCCGCTGGGCCGCGCCTATCATGATCCCAAGGCGGTCGAGGACATTCTTGGTGGTGTGGTCGCGGTCGAGAACCCTGCCGCCATCGCGGAGACGGCGGCGAAGACGTTCCTTGGCAAGCAGGAAGGCGCCTCTGTGAGCTTCATCGACCGGCGGATCGATTTCGTGGAGCCAGTGGGCAAGGCGCGCGGGCTGATAGTGCTCAACGTCAAGGCGAAGGATCGGGCGAAGGTCGGCACGTCCACCACCATCGCCAATGTGGAGTTCCGGTTCGTCTGAGCCCCCAATTGACTTGGGGCCGCCGACCGCGCCATTGGTCCGCCGATGAAGCAGCTTCGCGGATATTTCGGCGTAGGCGTTGAATCGCTCTCCAAGCCGATGAATCTTGGCGCGCTGCAGCGTACGGCGCATGCCTTTGGCGCGGCCTTCACCTTCACCGTCGCCGCCGCGCCGAAGATCCGCGTGATGCACAATGCCGACACATCCAAGTCGGACCTGCACGTGCCGTGGTATCTCTGGAATTCGATCGACGAGATGCAGCTGCCCAAGGGCTGCGTCCTCGTCGGCGTCGAACTGACGGATGACGCGATCGAGCTTCCGGCCTTCCGTCATCCCCTGCGCGCCGCCTATGTCATGGGCGGGGAGGCGAGGGACTTGTCAACCGAACTGCAGGCGCGCTGCTCGCACATCGTGAAAATCCCGACGCGCTTCTGCATCAATGTCGGCCTCGCCGGCGCGCTGGTGATGTACGATCGCGTGCTGTCGATGGGCGGCTGGCCGCGTCGGCCGGTTCACTCCGGCGGATCGGACGAAACGGCCTGATGTCGCGGATAGCGCTGCTGTGTGTTGCGCAGGCCAACGCCGATGTGCGCCAGAAGCAGTCCACCGATCACGCCAACGCCAAGCGCCGCAGCTGCGGGCGTGTCCTCGCGCTCGAAGCCTGACACCAGCAGGAAGATGAGCATCGCCCCGAGAGCCGCGGCGACCAGGAGCCCGACTGTCCGCGTTACCGCGCCTGTGACATGTACAATCGGCGCAGCCGCTTGCCAGTGGCCGTAGGCCAGTCGTCCGATCATCATCATAACGACACCCAGCGCCGGCCAGGTCCAGCCGGCGCATAGCCGTGCAAGTATGGTGAACGCTTCTGCGCCGGCATTCAGCTCCCCCGCCGACACAATCACGGCGGCTGCCGCCGCGCCGGCGATCATCGCCGCGCCTCCCAGCATGATCGATGCGCCTATTGCGCGCCGCCACGTCACTTTGCCCACTCCCGTCAGTCAGCTGACGTTGGTCTGACAAGCAGGCGCTGCGCCGCAGGTCGGGATACTTAACGTGTAGCGGCGTACACGATTAACAGAGCGATTTTCGCTCCGTTATGATCCAAAAAAGCTTCGAAACAGCCGGGTTCGATAAAATTGCTGGAAGCCATTTAAACCGATTTTCAACCGCGCGTGCCAGTTTGGGCCGCAACAGGAAGGCCGCCCTAGAGCCTTCCGTCTACGGATGATGGTGCGGTTATGGCGAAGACGGTTCTGGTCGTCGATGACGATCCCACCCAGCGTCGGCTGATGCAGGCGGCGGCCGAGAAGCAAGGCTTCCGCGCCCGCGTTGTCGAGAATGGCGAACGCGCGCTCGAAGAGGCCGGAGACCACAAGAACGGCGTCGATGTCGTCCTGCTCGACCTTGTCATGCCTGGTCTTTCCGGCATGGACACGCTGGAGCGCCTGATCGAGCGCCGGCCGGACCTTCCCGTGATCGTGATCACCGCCACCGGCGGCATCGACACCGTGGTGCAGGCCATGCGCGCCGGCGCTGTCGACTTCTTCGTCAAGCCCGCCAGCCCGGAACGCATCGCCATTTCGATCCGCAACGCGCTCAAGCTGTCGGACCTGCGCGGAGAGGTAAAGCGTCTCTCCAAGAAAACCGAAGGCCGCATGGGCTTCGAGGACATGATCGCGGGCGCGCCGTCAATGCGCCAGGTCGTCCGCCTCGGCCAGCGCGCAGCCGCTTCATCGATCCCGATCCTCATCCTCGGAGAATCAGGCGTTGGCAAGGAAGTCATCGCCCGTTGCATCCAGGGTGCATCCGACCGCGCCGGTAAGCCGTTCATTTCGGTCAATTGCGGCGCCATCCCCGAAAACCTCGTCGAGTCGATCCTGTTCGGCCACGAGAAGGGCTCGTTCACCGGCGCGCACGAGAAGAAGCTTGGCAAGTTCGTCGAGGCCGATGGCGGCACGCTGTTCCTCGACGAGGTCGGCGAGCTCCCCCTTGATATGCAGGTCAAGCTCCTGCGCGTCCTCCAGGAAGGCGAAGTGGATGCCGTAGGCTCCCGCCGCCCGACCAAGATCGACGTCCGCATCATCTCGGCCACTAATCGCGATCTTGCCACACAGGTGAAAGAGGGTCGGTTCCGCGAGGATCTCTACTACCGGCTCAATGTCTTCCCCATCGAGATCCCCTCCCTGAGGGAACGCCGCGAAGACCTCGCCGCGCTGGTCGATCACTTCGTCGCCCGCTTCAACGCCGACGAGGGCAAGTCGGTCCCGGGTGTCACGCCCGATACTCTGGCGATGATCCAGTCCTACGACTGGCCGGGCAATGTGCGCCAACTCGAGAACGCGATCTTCCGCGCGGTTGTCCTATCCGATGGCGGCGCGCTCAAGCCGGAGGATTTCCCGCAGATTTCCGGACTGGCATCGCCGGCTCATGCTATCGAGGCGGTGCTGCCGAAGCCGGCCAACGATCAAGGCGACCAGCCGGTGCACATCACCGACGGGACAGGCGAGCTGCGCACGCTCGAGGCCATCGAGCGCGATCTCATCCAGTTCGCGATCGACCATTATTCCGGCCACATGTCCGAGGTCGCCCGTCGCCTCGGCATCGGTCGCTCGACGCTTTATCGCAAGGTCCGCGAATATGACCTCAAGGTCCGCGACGGCGAAGAGCTGGACGAGACAGGATCGTAGGAGCAAGCCATGGATCACGCAGTGCGCATCTCGCCCACACTGTTCCTCGGCGCCGAGGCCAGTCCGCGTGCGCCGACGGTCAGCAGCCTGGAAGCCTGGAGCAGTCTTGCCGCGATCGCCGGGGGTGTGGTTGCGGCCTTCGCCGGCCTCGGAATCGCCGTCTGGTTTGTCGCGATAACGGCCTGAGGCGACGGGTGGCGTCCCGACCGTCCGGGCACTCGCGCGATTCCACACATGACAAGGCCGGCCACGCACCCGCGCAGCCGGCCCCATTCAGTCTTGCCGGTTAGTCCGCCGTCTAGATTTTCGGCAGGAGGCCTTCGCGCTGGGCGCGCTTGCGGGCCAGCTTGCGCGCCCGGCGCACGGCCTCAGCCTTTTCGCGCGCTTTGCGTTCCGACGGCTTCTCGAAATGATTTCGACGCTTCATCTCGCGGAAGAGACCCTCGCGCTGCATCTTCTTCTTGAGCGCCTTCAACGCCTGATCGACGTTGTTGTCGCGGACTACGATCTGAACGATTTGAAACTCTCCATCGGTTTCCCGGCCGGCCCCGGGAGGTTTGGTTCTGAACGCAACAAACGCCGAAACGGTAGCTAGCGCTCCTCCGTGAGGAAACGCTGGCCCGCTCGACGGGTGATTTTTTGCCCTGCCGCATGGAAATCATGACGGTCAGGCGGCGCTCCGATACCATATCAATTCCAGCCTGCCTACTGCCCAAAAACCACGGAAAAACGCCATGGACGACCCGGAAAACCACCCAGAGGCCGCTCCCAGCGACCTTTTTCTCGATCGCCTGCTGGACGCCATGCTAAGGGTTGCGCCCGAGTTGGGCTGGACACAGGCCGCAATCGACATGGCCGCCAGACAGGCCGGCCTCAGCCCCGGCCAGGCGCTCCTCTCCGCCCCTAATGGCGCGTCCGACGTGCTGGAGGCGTTGGGCCGGAGGACCGCAAAGGCCGCCGGGCAGGCGGTGAAGGCCGCCGACAATCACAAGGTCCGCCAGAAAGTGAGGGCGGGGGTTAAAGGCTGGCTTGCGGCCCATGATGGACACAAGCCGGCCCTGAAGCGAGCCGCCGCGACGCCGGCCAATCTGCTCGCAGGCCCCAAAAGCCTGTGGGCCGCCTCCGACGCCATTTGGACGGCGCTGGGCGACACATCGACGGACTACAACTGGTACACAAAGCGAATGACGCTTGTCGCCGTGCTCGGGTCGACCTTCACCGCCTGGATGGGCACGGACGACGAGGTCGAGATCGACGCCTTCCTCGACCGCCGCATCGAGAATGTCATGCAGTTCGAGAAGCTGAAGTCACAGGCGAAGGACGCCTTCGCCAAGATGCCCGACCCGATGGACGTGCTTGGGTCGCGCAAAACCTGATCGCGCACGCATGGCGCCAAGATCCTGACCACACAGATCAGCGAAGCATTTTCGCCTGCGCTGGGAAACCTGGGCGTTTTTGGGTGGTGGGGGCTCACCCGGTCCAGCGCTATCACAGGCAGCTCAAGACTCACGTCCATGACACGCGCACGTACCACATGATCGGGAACGAGCAGTCTCGCCGAGAACCAGCTTTTGCTAGGCGCGGTGCTGTTGCTGGGCGTGAGCCTCGGCACGCCGCCGCCACACCAAGCTGTTAGTCTCGGCATTGAGCCGCGGACCGTTCTTCGCCTCAACGCGGACGAAGAAGGAGGCCCGGGGCCAAGCGCGAGCATGACTCCAGGGGGCTCCAGCAGCGCGCGCAAATCCCTCCGCCCCAGGCAATGAGGAGGCGAAACAGGCACGACTGTCGCCACAAGCGCAATCAGGTGAAGGTCTGCCGCCACAGGCGTCGTCTATCGGGGCGCGCCCTAACCTGACCGGCGCGCGCCATTCCACACCAACCCCGGCCAAGCGCCGCTGGCATCGAGCCGCTGCGCCTAGCGCCCGAGCTCGCGCGTCGCTTCTTCCACGCCCTTCACGGTCATTGGGAACATCCGATGCGGCCCGATGATCTGGCGGATCAGGTCGGTCGATCCGGAATACTCCCAGCCCGAGGGATGGGTTGGGTTGAGCCAGACCAGATGTGGATAGATGTCGACAAAACGCTGTAGCCAGATCGCGCCCGGCTCCTCGTTCCAGTGTTCCACCGAACCGCCCGGATAAGTGATTTCGTACGGGCTCATCGCGGCATCGCCAACGATGATGACTTTGTAGTCCGCCGGGAAGCGATGAAGCACATCCCAGGTCGGAATCTTCGAGACGCCGCGCCGGCGGTTGTCCTTCCACACGCCCTCATAAATACAATTGTGGAAGTAGAAGAACTCAAGGTTCTTGAATTCCGTTCTTGCGGCGGAGAACAACTCCTCGCATGCCTTCACATGAGGATCCATTGATCCGCCAATGTCGAGGAACATCACGACCTTCACCGCATTGCGCCGCTCCGGCCGCATGACGATGTCGATATAGCCTTCCTTGGCGGTCTTTCGGATCGTGCCGTCGAGATCGAGTTCTTCTTCAGCTCCATCGCGCGCCCACTTGCGCAGGCGCCGCAGCGCCACTTTCAGGTTCCGTGTGCCGATCTCCACCGAGTCGTCGAGGTTCTTGAACTCACGCTTGTCCCATACCTTTACCGCACGCTGGTGCCGGCTCTTGTCCTGGCCGATCCGCACGCCCTCGGGATTGTAGCCGTACGCACCGTAAGGCGAGGTACCGGCCGTGCCGATCATCTTGTTGCCGCCCTCGTGGCGTTTCTTCTGCTCAGCCATGCGCTGCTTCAGCGTCTCCATGAGCTTGTCCCAGCCGCCCATGGCCTCGATCTGCTTCTTCTCTTCGTCGCTGAGATATTTCTCGGAGAGCTTCTTCAGCCACTCTTCCGGGAACTGGTGGACGTCGACGCCCTCGGAGAAAGAGTCGAGCCCCTTGAACACATGACCGAACACCTTATCGAAGCGATCGAGATGCTTTTCGTCTTTCACCAGCGCCGCGCGGGAAAGAAAGTAGAAATCCTGCACCTCGTTGCCGCCATCGCCCCCGACAACGCCTTTGTCCATCGCTTCCAGAAGCGTGAGGTATTCCTTTAGCGTGACCGGCACCTTGGCGGCGCGCAGCTCGTGGAAGAAATGCTGGAACATGGGCGATCTCCGGCAGACTCGTCTGAGCCTAGCCGGAAGCCGAGTTGAGGGCAAAGGGCTGGATTGTCCGTCCGAGAACTCGCCGGATCAGCCGGCATTCTCCTCGCCAGCATTGTTCTGGCCGCCCTCGTATTGCATCGACTGGTCCATTGGTCGCGGTGTGTGGGCCGGTGCGGCCTCGAACTTTGCGATCTCGAGATCGTAGAAGGGCTGGCCGCTCTGAGCGATCGTGATGCGCTTGGGCCATTTCACGCCATTGCTCTCGACGGTTCCGGCGAAGGTGATGGTCTGCTGGATGTCCGACCCGCCCGCAGGATTGGTAATGGTGTTTGCCGCCTTCACCAGCCGGCCAGAAGCGTCGAACGCCATCTCTGCCCAGACCTTGCCCGGGAGCTGGGCCCGGATCGCCCGCGTGCCGTCTGCAGCCGGCGGCAGGTCCTCAATCTTTGCCTCGGCGCTCTTGAGCGGCGCCAGCAGCATCAGGGAGTAGAATCCGTACTGCTGGCTTTCATTCTCGGCCTGCGCTGCGGGCAGAGGATTCCAGGCTTGCCGGTTGACGTCCCAGGCCTTGCCCCGCTCAACCTGCAGCGTCCGCGATGTCTTGGCCTGCGCGCCTGACGTCCAGCTCGACGTCCGCGCCCACTGGGCGTCCGGACGCACGACGGTGATGACATCCAGCTTGGTCGTCTTGCCATCGGCGGTCACCGTGGCTGTTCCCGTCCAGTAGAGTTCCTTAACCTTGGAGAGCGCCGCCGCGCCGCCGGCAGCCTCCATCGCCATGTCCAGCGTGCTCATCGCAGGTTGAGCGACCGCGGTCTGATCAGACGCTGTCCCCATCGTTGAGCACGCGCCCAGCGCCGTTACGGCAGCAGCAGCAATCAGCGTCGTCCTGAGATGCATCATCGGCTTTCTCCCCGTCAGGCTTTGCGCCGGCGTTTCCCGCCGATCATGCAAGGGCTTTAGCCCAATCCGCCATCCGCTGCGAAGCCATGGCGGGCCGCCTGCGGCACAAAGCCCCGTGATCGAAAGGTGAAGCATTTTCCGGACTGCTTGCGCTGGATCAAGGACAGGCCTTTACCCGCTCCGTCAGCCGACGCGCTCACGCAGGGAAGCGAGGGTTTCTTTCGCGTTATGCTGGCGCGGCCCCCCGGCCAATGTCTCGCCCTTGCCCATCACGATGATCAGGGTCTGGGCGATCTTGCCGTCCGATTTGCCGTCGATCTTGCTGGCGATCTCGAACCATTCCTGGCCTTTGTCGAGCGTTACCTGGGCCGCCCGCGCCATCACCCGGTCGTTGGCCTGGCGCGCGGTGGCGCCCTCGGGAGCGACATAGGCGATTCGATAGCGTGAACCCGACATGGCCTCTTCAGTAAAGGCCGACGGATCACCGCCTGGCAGGCTCGTGCACGCGACGGTCACGATCACCGCCAGTCCAGCAAAAGCATGCTTCATTGGATCATCTCCTCACGCCTTGCCCACAGCTATCCTAGTCCCTAATTGCGCAAACGCCATCATGGCGCGTGGCGCAGGAATCTCGGCGGTTTGCGCGCTTTCGTCCGCTGCTCATAGGCGTAGGCAAGGCCGATCAGCGTCGGTTCTGACCAGGCTGGACCGAAGAAGGAAAGGCCGACCGGCAGGTCGCGCACCTCGCCCATGGGGATCGTGATGTGCGGATAACCCGCGACTGCGGCTAGGCCGGATGCCGAGCCAAGGAAATGGTCGCCCGTGACGAGGTCTGTCGTCCAGGCAGGCCCGCCCGTCGGCGCGACAATAGCGACAATGCCGTGGTCGGCCAAAAGCCTGTCGATGCCCTCCCTCCCGGCAAGCCGCGCCGCATCGGCCTTGGCGTCGAGGTAGGATCTTTCCGTCAGTGCAGGCGACTTCACCGCCTCTTCGAACAGGTCCTGATCGAAGTATTCCAGCTCGGCCGGCGTTGCCGCATTGAAGGCGATGAGATCCGTGAGCGTGCGCGTCTTGACCTTCTCCGGCGAGGTCGAGGCGAGATACGCGTTGAGCCCGTCCTTGAACTCGGCGAGCAGGATCGTGAACTCCGCCGTCGAAATCTCGCGGAGGGTCGGAAACTCTGCAATTTCGACCAGTTCGGCGCCGGCCGCCCTCAACTCAGCCAGTGCCTGCTCGAACGCTGCGTCGGTTGCGTCGTGATAGCCGGCAAGAAAACGCGCTACACCGATGCGCTTGCCCTGCAAGGCGTTCGCATCGAGGGCCTGCGTATAGTCCTGCTTGCGTGCGTCCGCTTCTGCCGTCGCAGGATCGCTGGGATCCGATCCGGCGATCACGGAGAGCATCAGCGCCGCGTCCGAAACCGTGAGAGTCATCGGCCCGGCCGTGTCCTGAGTTGCGCTGATCGGCACGATGAAGGTGCGGGGCACCAGCCCCACAGTCGGCTTGAGGCCGACAATGCCGTTGGAGGAGGCGGGACAAACGATCGAGCCGTCCGTCTCAGTCCCGACTGCTCCGGCCGCAAGCCCGGCTGCCATGGCCGAGCCGGAACCGGACGAGGAGCCACAAGGATTCCTGTCGAGCACGTGCGGATTCTTCGTCTGGCCGCCCACAGCGCTCCAGCCCGATGTCGAGCTATTGGAACGGAAGTTTGCCCACTCGCTGAGATTGGTCTTGCCGAGGATGACGGCCCCTGCCGCCTTAAGTCTTGCAACAAGCGGAGAGTCCCGCCCGGTGACATTATCCTTCAGCGCCAGCGAGCCAGCGGTCGTCGGCATGGGCCCTGCCGCCTCGATATTGTCCTTGATCAGGATCGGCACGCCATGAAGGGGGCCGGGTGTGGTTCCACTGGACAGCGCAGCATCCCGCGCCCGCGCTTCGGCCAGCGCGTCCGGATTGATCGCCACCACTGCGTTAAGTTGCGGGCCAGCATCGTCCACGAGGGCAATGCGGCTTAAGAAGGCCTGCGTCACGGCGGCAGACGTGGTTCTGCCCTCCCTTATGTCGGCGGCGATTTCCTGGAGGGTCTCCGGTTCGGCAACGAGAGCGGCAAACCCCTGGGACGCAGGAGAAGCCGCGGGCTGACATGCGGTTGTGACAAGCAGGCCCGCAGCCATCAGAAATAACTGTCGCATGATCTCTCCACGGATTGCTGTCAGAACATCACCCGCGGTTCGCCCTGTCGAGGCGCATCTCTCCAAAGCCTTCGTGCCGGCCCCAACCCAGTAACACTTCAGGCTGTGAACACGGGAGCGAGACTGCAACACGTTTCGGGCAGCTTTAGCCGGCGGATTCCGGCGCAAAAGCTTGCCGGTCCTGTAAGTTTTTTCCCAATTTTCTTGCATGGCGCGGGATCATGAGCTCTGCGAACTTGGCGCGCTGACCGACCATGAAGGCTTCGACCGCGCGCAGCTGGAGCGCCGCAACTATCTTCATTTGCTGACGGCGGGCGGTCTGCCGCCAACAGGCGAAGAAGCGCCAGACACGAGGGCGCACGTGCGGGTCAGATCAAGGGCGGCGTGAACTTCAGCGTGGCTGCAACCGCCGCAGAAGCCAGGTCGGGAACATGAGGCGGAGCGCGTCTTTCGCGCCCTCGAAGGCGCGCCCGCGCAGTAGCTCCAGCCAAACTGCGATACGCTCCCGTGCGGGAAGCGCACCTGCGATCCCGCGCTTGAGGCGTACGGATCCTTCCCCGCCGAAGCCAAAGACCTGATAGAGGCTTTGGTCGGGCTCGGCGTGCGAAAACGTGTCCGTCTGACTTTCCGGGAAAACATTCGACGGATCGACCGGCGCGATGGTTTCCGCAAGGCCATAAGCGCGCTCAAGAAAGTCCAGCCAGCCCGGCGCCGTGTGATGGTCGAGTACCGACTGGCGCGCCTCTGCCGCTTTCGCCACGCGAAAAGCAGGATCCGAAATCAGGCGATCAAGATGGGCGACGTATTCTGGCTCGCTGGCCGCGCGCAGCGTCGGCCTGTCGATCCCGGGGTGGTTGATCGCGAAAATCCGCGCATCATCTGGTCCATAGAAGCGCGAAACCAGCGGCGCGCCGAGGCCTGCCGCTTCCATCATCGAGGTAGACGAGACGAAGGGGAAGCTGTCGACATAGATATCGCACGCTTCGAACCAGGCGCGCGTGTCAGGCGTCGCCGGCAGCGAGCGGATACGGCCCCCCGAGGCTTCCATGTCGGCCGCCCAGTCCGGGCGATCACCGGCCCCGAGGACGACGAGCTGCGCGTTGGAATGCTTCTTCAAGAGCTCAACATGCGGAGCGGTGAAGGTGACGCCATCGACGGTGTTGTACTTGATGCTCCGCGCAGCAGACAGGAGAAGGATGGAGTTCTCTGCGATCCCGAGCTCTCGTTTGGCTTCTTCGCGAGTCCGCGTCCGCTGTGGCGTTGACACCACGGTGGGTAGAACGGTGTTACGGGATGGCGCCACGCTTCTGCGCGCAATCGCGAGATCCTGAGCAGCCTCGCGCATGTTGAGCACCACATCCGACACTGATGCACCCAGCCAGAAAAGGTGGTCGGCATGGTTGAGCAGCAGGGTCGGCGGCCGCTTGTCAGGCTCTGCAAAGGCGATGAGGGGGATTGGATCCTGGCCATACGCATGCAGCACGACGGCGTCATGTGCTTGTGCGATCTCCCGCAACTTTCGCGCCCACGAAATCGCATACCCCGGGGTCCGGTTGATGTGGTGGATGTCGCCGCCTGACCGTGTGATCTCGGAAGCCAGTTTTTCCGGAACGGCAAGATACTGACCCGTCAAGGCAAGCGAATGCATGCGGCCGCTGTCCGCCTTAAGCCAATGCATAAGGTTGTTCACCAACCCGCCCACCGGGACCATTTCCGTCGCCACGTGGAGCACGCGCTTGATCTGGGTATGCTGGGGCCGTCGCCAGTTCGTCGGCCGTGCCGTACGGCGGCCGATGT